>Ga0206127_1001252_pt1 | contig 28113 bp, 30 predicted proteins | sample Helgoland_Spring_6_FD_148646 | JGI IMG/M metagenome (GOLD analysis project Ga0206127, IMG submission 148646) | Pelagic subsurface seawater microbial communities from Kabeltonne, Helgoland, North Sea - Helgoland_Spring_Bloom_20160419_1 | ecosystem: Environmental > Aquatic > Marine > Epipelagic ...
GGTGGATCAAACCCGCGGCAGAGGTCGCAGCATCAATATCGGCTTCAGCTCCACCCATTTCGGTTTGCACCCAACCCGGATGATATGCGCCAACCGCAATGCCGCTCGGCTTGAGCTTAATCGCGAGGTTGCAAGCGAGGTTGACCGCGGCCGCCTTAGATGCGCGGTAAAGAAATGCGTTGCCGCCCGCGCGCTCCGAAGAGCCCATTTGCGACGCGATAATCGCGATCTTTGGGGCTTTGCTTTTGCGTAAAGCAGGCAGCAAAGCTTTGATTGTTTGAAACACGCCAGTGACGTTTACGGCAAATGTGTCGGTCCAGAGTTGCTGTTCGTAACCCGTCTCAAGCGCGTGACCCTTATCGAGGTAAACGCCCGCATTGCAGATCAGCAAGTCGAGCACGGGTTGATAGTCAGCTGCTAAGCTTTGAACTTGCTTCGCATTCGTCACATCAAGAACCGCATCGGTGCTGCCATCGCGAGAGGTTGCGACTACAGTATCGCCGCGAGCGCGCAGTTGGGATGTCATTTGCGCGCCAATACCGCGGTTGCCGCCTGTCAGAATTACCTGCATCAATTGTCCTTTCCTGAGGGGCGAAACGGCAGCGGTAGAACAGGAACACCGTCTTCCACCAGCTTTTTCGCCTCTTCCAAGTTTGCTTCGCCATAGATTGAGGTTTCGGGTGCATCGCCGTCGTGCATCGCACGTGCTTTTTGGGCGAACTCGCCGCCTACATATTCGCTGTTGGCTTCAACAGAGCGGCGCAGTTCTGCGATTTTCTGCTCTTCAGGCGATGCAGGTGTCGACAAAGGACCGGAAGTCTGGTCGCCCTGAGACGCTTCGTTCTTCTGCGCAGTTGCACGCGCAGGGCGCACGGCGGGAGCCATCAAAACCTTACTCACCTGCGTTGCGCCACAGATCGCACATGTTACCAGCCCTGCGCTTTGCAATTTATCAAAGGCAGAGGCAGATTGAAACCAGCTGTCAAACTGGTGCCCTTCATAACATTTGAGCGCGTATTGGATCATGCTCTTCTGTTATAGCTTGAAAATCGCAGGGTCGAGAGCATTTAGGCATTTGGAATTTTGTTTGGCTCGAAATTGCGAATGATATGGGCCAATTCCGGTTCGCTTACCTTGCGCGCGGCCTGCGCAAGGCTGAACCACTTACGCTTGCGTTGGCTCACTTCGCGGTACCTGTCATGAATTTTCTTAACTTTCAAAGGATACACAATGCCGACGCAAGGCAACGCGCGACCGGAGACATGGTTTTTTGTGTAAGAATAAATCCCGATGCTAAAGTCGTGCAGTTTGCCTTCAACACCGGCCTCTTCAAGGGCCTCAATCGCGGCGCTTTGTGCAGGGCGCATGCCATCTTGCGGCCAGCCTTTTGGAATGATCCAACGCTGCGTGCGACGGCTAGTGATCAACAAGATTTCCGGCTTGCCCTTGCGCAAACGGTAGCAAAGCGCCGCAAACTGTGTGCGCAGCCCTGTTTTTTTGGCACCCATCATATCAATAGGGGCCGGAGTGATCTTTTGCGCGCTGTTCTTTCATGGGTCTGACTGTACTGCCTTTTGCCGCTGGTTTTCGCTTCGCGATCTTATTGTGCATGAATGTATCAGTTTTTTGACATTTGGAAAAGTGTAGTCAAAACAACGTCTAACGTGTTGGTTTGTGGCAGGGCGACGTGGGCGGCGTTGCGCATCTTGTTGGATGCTTCGAGATTGCGCAAAGAGATCACATTACACGCTATCTCTTCTGGTGTTGTGCACATCATGGCGGCTTCGTGTTTCGTAAGAGCTGCATAGGGGACCGCGAAGTTTTCCAAGTGTGGGCCATGCAAGATCGCGCAATCGTAGACGACCGGTTCAAAAGGGGTGTGACCACCTTTTGCAACAAGAGAGCCACCCACAAAGCATGTCCCCGCAAGGCTGTACCACTGCGCCATTTCGCCAAGCGTGTCCGCGATATAAACTTGGCTTGGGCTGTCAAATTCAGTGCCAAGGCTGCGTTGCGTGACGCTTAGGCCAAGCGTCTTGGCGAGCTTTGCAAGGTTTGCGCCACGTTTGGGATGTCGCGGGGCGAGGATCATGCGCAGCGTTGGATCGGATTTGAGCGCCTCAAGATGTGCAAGCAACAGGGTCTCGTCTTCACCTTCATGGGTCGAGGCTGCAAGCCAGACGGACAGTCGTGCTTCATCGTCTGCAATGAAGTGCTTTGCTTGGAATAAGGACTTTAAGGAAATTTCTGCTCCAAAGGCACTGTCTGATGCACCAAGCTTGGAAAGTCGTGCCGCTGACTCCCGATCCTGCGGGCAAATAAGATCAAAGGTTTGAAAAATCTCCATAGAGAGCTTTGAAAAGCGTCCCCACGTACGTGAGCTATTCCTTGAAATACGTCCGCCAATCAGCGCGATAGGAGCTCTGGCCGCAGCGATCGCGCGCATGCGATTTGGCCAGAAGTCGGCTTCGATCAGAATGAAAGTACGCAAAGACAGTTTTCTCAGAAGCCTGCCATAAACCCACCCCAGATCGATTGGGGCCAGGTAAACGTTTAACTGCGAACGTCCCCATGCCCGCACCATGTTTTTAGCGCTGATGCTGTTGCAGGTCACCAGCAAGCGCGCGTCGGGGCTTTGCGTGCAAAGCCCGTCAATCAAAGGTTGCGCCGCGCGTAACTCACCGTTGGAGGCACCATGGATCCAAATGACATCGCCCGATGGTAGATCTTTCCACATCCCCAAGCGCTCGCGAAAATCTTGCACGCTTTCGACTTTTCGCAACACGCGAATAAATAACGCAACCAATAAAACGGGCGTGAGCAGCGTGATAAGGCAGCGATACAGCAGCATAGGTGAGAGGTGCCCTTCCCAAAAACGTGATCTCAGCCCTAGCGCGCAGCCGTGAAACGCGCAAGCCGCGCTTGCACGTGACGGTGGCTTTCTAAATACTCGCGCCATGAAGATTTTGCGCCAAACCTCACGTATTCTTGCGTTTCTCTGCATTGGAGCTTTTCCTGCCTTTGCGGAAAGTGTCACGATTTTTGCGGCCTCTAGTTTGAAAACTGCGTTGGATCGGGTCATCGCAGAAAACGACTTGGACGCGATCGCTGTTTATGGTGGAAGTGCCGCCCTAGCGCGGCAAGTGGCGCAGGGCGCGGACGCAGATATCGTGATTTTCGCGCATCCAGATTGGATGGATTGGCTTGAAACACAAAATGCGATTAGCGCAAAAAACCGATGTGATGTGATTGGCAATCATTTGGTCCTAGCGGGTCCTGTCGATGGTCCTTTGTTATCGGCTGAAAACGCCAAAGATATAATAGATGCGCTTGAAGGCGGGCGCTTGGCTGTTGGGCAATTGTCCTCGGTTCCTGCAGGGCAATACACTGCGCAGTATTTGACAAACCGAGGCTGGCTAGAGCCGCTACGTCCGCACCTCGCGGAAGCGTCGAATGTGAGATTGGCCCTTGCCTTACTCGCGCGTTCGGAGGTGCCTTTGGCCTTTGTCTACGCAAGCGATGTGTTCGCTGAGAATCGTGTGCAAACGGTATTCAAGCCGAATCCATCTGAGTATCCCGCGATTCGCTACCCGATGGCCTTGACAGCGACTGCAAACGCGCAAAGCCATGAAGTTGCCCGCACGATTACGCAAAGCACGCACGTTTTCGCGAAATCGGGCTTTGCAGGCATACACATAAACCAAACGGATCGGTGCCAGTAATGTTGAGTGCGGCTGAATTGGCGATTGTTGCGCTTTCGCTTCAGATTGCGCTGCTGGCGACAGTGGTAAGTTTACCCTTCGCGATTGCAACTGCATGGCTTCTGGCGCGCAAAGAGTTTTACGGAAAATCCCTGCTCAATATCGCGGTTCATTTGCCCTTAGTGTTGCCACCAGTTGTCACAGGCTATGCGTTGCTGATCCTGTTTGGCAAGCAAGGCCCCATTGGCGGCATGCTTGAGGCATACTTCGGAATCACATTTGCCTTTCGCTGGACAGGCGCAGCGCTTGCGGCGGGTATCATGGGCTTTCCCCTTATGGTTCGCGCGATCCGACTTGGAATAGAGGCGGTTGATAAAGGGTTAGAAGACGCCGCCGCGACGCTTGGCGCGTCAAGATCAGCGGTGTTTTTTTACGTGACATTGCCCTTGGTCACGCCTGCCTTGCTGGCGGGCACGGTCTTGGGCTTCGCCAAAGCGATGGGAGAGTTCGGCGCGACGATCACATTCGTGGCTTCGATCCCAGGTCAAACCGAAACGCTGCCCTCCGCGATCTATACGCTGTTGCAAGTACCTGGGGGGGAAGATGCGGCTCTGCGATTGATCCTGCTCTCTGTCGCAGTCTCGATATTGGCGCTGGCGATGTCAGAGGTCTTGGCCAGACGCGCTGCAAGAAAGGTCGCGGGACTATGAGCTTGAACGTCGATATACAAAGCAAGCTCGGCGCGTTCGAGTTGGATGTGCAACTACGCACCAAAGCTGGCACGACTGTTGTATTCGGTCGCTCTGGTAGCGGAAAAACCAGCCTGATCAACGCGATCGCAGGACTGACCACGCCAGATCAAGGGCGCATCGCTTTCCGCGGTACTGTCTTGTTTGATGCGCAAGGCGGGGTACATGTGCCATCACATCAACGCCGGATCGGCTATGTGTTTCAAAATGCGCGTTTGTTTCCGCATCTGTCTGTTGCACAAAACCTCGACTTTGGAGCGCGGTTTGCGAAGGAACCACTGAGTGTAGCCGAACGTCGACAAATGATCGATACTTTAGGGATCGCGCCGCTTTTGAATCGCAGAATCGCCGCTCTGTCGGGTGGGGAACAACAACGCGTTGCTTTGGGTCGCGCATTGCTGAGTGTGCCGCGCTTGTTGCTCATGGACGAACCACTCGCGGCACTAGACACGGACCGAAAGCAAGAAATCCTACCCTATTTTGAGCGTTTGCGCGCGCAGGGTGGCCCACCCATGATCTATGTGACACATGACATGTCAGAAATCGTGCGACTGGCTGACAACATAGTAGTTTTGCGCGATGGGCGCAGCGTGGTAGGCGGCACCGTTGAGGATGTTTTGGCGGACCCTGCCAACGTAAAGCTGATCGGTGTTCAAGATGCGGGTGCCCTTGTGCAAGGCATAATCTCAGGACATGAGGCGGATGGGCTAAGTACTATTGCGCTGAGCGCGGGGCAGCTGCACGTGCCAAAAATCGGGGCACCGGTTGGGGCAAAGGTTCGCATGCGGATAAGGGCGCAGGATGTTATTTTGTCCCTTTCGGAGCCGAAAGATCTATCCAGCCAGAACATTTTGCTTGCGAGGATCACTGAAATTCAAACGGGGGAGGGCCCAAGCGTTGCGATTGCTTTGCGCACGGGATCAGACCGTTTGCTCGCACGTATTACGCGGCGCGCACTCGCGCAAATGCAGCTTGAAGTTGGACAAGAGGTTTGGGCCGTCCTAAAGGCGAATGCGGTTCCGCCGAGCGCAATTGCGCGCTCAGAAATCAATGGTGCTGTTGCGTAATGTCAAAGAGATGTTTTTCTGCACTTTTCTAACTTGACGGACGTTTTCCAGTCCAGTATCCGACGCCCTGTTGGCGATGTAGCTCAGTTGGTTAGAGCAGCGGAATCATAATCCGCGTGTCCGGGGTTCAAATCCCTGCATCGCCACCAACTTAATCAGAATGTTTGCTTATACTAAATCCACCAGCTTCAAGCGTTGGATCTTTCCCGATGGCCCTTTGGGTAACTCATCAAGCAAATGAATCGTATCAGGTGCCTTAAACGTCCCGAGCTTATCAACACAGAGTGCCCTTAGCTCCTCCATTGCTAAAGAAGACCCATTGCTGAGGCTCACCGCGGCTTCCACGCGCTCGCCGTAGCTATCGCAAGGCCGTGCGAAGGCGGCGGCTTCGACAACATCTGGATGGGCATAAAGCGCTTCATCGATTTCGCGCGGGGCGATGTTTTCGCCGCCTTTGATGATCAACTCCTTGAGACGGCCCGTCACAAAAACATAGCCATCCTCATCCATGCGGCCTAAATCGCCCGTACGCAGCCACTGGCCTGCGAATGTGGCAGCGGTGGCGTCGGGATTATGCAAGTATTCGAGTAATGTGTTCGGACCACGCACCGCGATCTCGCCCTCAGTTCCGAGTTTCGCTTCCGTCAGATCAGCGTTGAGAATTCGGACTTCGTTGCCAAAGGCTTTGCCGGGGGAGCCGATTTTGCGCTCATTCGGAGCAAGTGGATTGGACAGAATTTGTGCAGCGGTTTCTGTCAGGCCCATGGTCTCGATGATCGGCACGCCAAAGCGCGTTTCAAAGGCGGCGTGCGTCTCCACCGCCAAAGCGGAGGAGGCAGAGCGCCCAAAGCGCAGATTGGATTTCAGGGTGGCGCTTGGTTCTGCTTTGCCGTGTAGCAAATGACTAATGATCGTAGGCACGACAGAGAACCAGGTTACCTCAGCGCTATCGGCTTGATCCCAGAATTTTCTGGTGGAAAACTTTGACGCCATGGCGAGTGAGCCACCAGAAACAAGCGCACCCATAACCGTAACGCACAGACCGTTGATGTGATAGATTGGCAGCACGCAAAACCCGCGATCTTGCGGTGCTAACGCATGAGCAATGGCGGTCGTCCAACCTCCTGCAAGCAAGCTGGCATGGTTGTGCACTACGCCTTTGGGCTTGCCTGTGGTACCTGAGGTATACATGAGCAGAGCGTGATCTTTTGGTGCGAGATCGTGCAGCGCGGCTTCGCCTTGTGAATCGTTCAGCGCTCTCATATGTGCGGGCGCGACGGATTTGAACGTTTCTCGCTGCGTCTCATGCACCAAAGCAAAGCGCGCACCAGAGTGGTTCAACGCATAGGCGATTGCATCAGGACCAGCCGCCAGATTTATCATCGTTGCGCGAAATCCGCCATAAAGCGCAGCATAGAGCGCGACGACCCCGTCTTTTCCATTCGGGTGGATAATTGCAAGGCTTTCGCCCTTTTCAACGCGCTGCGCGGTGAGCCCTTGGGCAAGTGTTTTCGCCGCGTCACGCAGCTCAGCCCAGCTTAGAGCTTTGTTTGTTTCAGGGAAAACAAAAGCCGTGCCCCCTTGTTCCGCGCGCGCATCTAGCCAGTCGCGTACAGTGCCTTTGGGAGGTGTCGTTTGGCTGAGTATCACTTGCCAACCTCGGCCCAGTAGTCGCTGAATATATCCTCAAGCGCAGGCTCACGCTCGGGGATTTCGCGAACGATCTTAGTGGTTTGGAGAAAATGCTTCCAATTCAGGTTGTCATCAATCGAATTGCCACCCCATGAGCCACAGCCCATTGACAGCGAGAACGGCATGCCGTTGTTGAACGCACCACCCGTGGCAAAACAATGTGCTTGGTTCACGATCACGCGGCACGTGGGAATGGCATAGGCCAGTTGCGTTGCGTGGGCATCGTCGGTGCTGTGTAGCCCGACAGAATGCCCTGCGCCCATGTGCAATTGAATGCGTCGCGTCGTGGCAACTGCATTGTCAAAATCAGTGGCGCGATAGAAGGCCAGAACACGGCTTAGCTTTTCGCCAGAGAGCGGATGTTCGTGGCCGATGCCTGTGGTTTCGACAGCGACGTATTGCGTACCTTCTGGGACTTCACCGCCAAGGTCTAACGCAGTGATCATCTTATCTGCATCTTGCGCAATCGCTTCTCGATTGAGATGCCCATCTGGCCAGAGCGCTTCGATTATGCGGCTTTCATCTTTGATCACCACACCACCAGTTTTCGCCATTTCGGCGACGAATGCGTCATAGACCGCATCGACCACAACGACCGCGTTCTCGGACGAGCAAGAGGTCGCGTTGTCGAAGGTTTTGGAGGCTTTGATCTTTTCCGCAGCAGCCTTCAAATCAGCGGTTTCATCCACAATCACGGTCACATTTCCCGCGCCAACCGCGACGGCAGGAGTGCCGCAAGTATATGCGCGCTTCACATTGTTCTGTGAGCCTGTCACGACAACCAGATCGGACTGCTCAAGCAAGCGCTGCGTTTGCTCTTTCGAGCCGCGCCCGGGGACCATCATCACCAAATCATGATCGAGACTAATTTTGTCGAACTCCGCATAGATATGTTCCAGCAAACGCTCCATCGTTGGAACACCTTTCGGCGAGGGCGAAAGCACAATGGCATTGCCGCATTTCAAAGCGTTGATGATGTTGTTTGCAGGCGTTGCGCCGGGATTCGTGGAGGGCACAACTGCGCCGATCAATCCAATGGGGCGAGCGATTTCGGTGATGCCAGTCTCTTTATTGTCAGAAATCACACCATAGGTCTGCACATCCGCAATATCGCGCATCAGGCCCAGCGTTTTGCGATGGTTCTTGGTGATCTTGTCCGGCACGTTGCCAAGACCTGTCGTCTCAACAGACAGCTCTGCGAGCGCTTTGTTGCGCGATGGTTCCATGATGGCCCAAGCGACGGCTTTAGCGGCACTATCATACAGTTTTTGACTACCGTTCTTTTCAAAGCGGACCTGCGCAGTTCGGGCGCGGGCGATCACGGCATCTAGCTCTGCGATGGGATCTGGAGAAGCAGTCATGAGAATTCCTTAGAAGTAGCTGGCAGGGCGCGTTTTGACGCCCTGCTGTAGATTTAGTTACAGACCTGCGAGCAGCTCTTTGAGTGTCTCTTTGCGTGCGGCCCACATTTCAAGCACTTCATCGCGTGTCATGATGTACATAGGCGATCCGCCTGCTTTCATCTTGCCTGCGACACGGCCATTTTCGAACATTGTAGGCACAGTTGCCGCCAGCTTGTCGATGATGCCCTGTGGTGTGCCTTTTGGAACCATCACACCGCGGAAGTTCACGGATGCGTTGTCGATGTCAAAGCCTTGCTCTTTCAGCGTTGGCACGTCTGGCAAGAAGTCGTTGCGCTCAAGATCGAACACACCGAGGATCTTTACGTTACCAGCCGCCGCTGCGCGGAACGCGTCGGAGAGGTTGTTGACGCCGCCCATGACTTCACCCGCGATCACTGATTTCATCGCACCTGCGCCGCCTTTGTTGGACGGGATATACGCCATCTTCACACCTGCCGCTTTTTCAAGTTGCAGTGCTGCAATGTGGTGACCCACAAACAGGCCCGCGCCAGAGAATGTCAGCTTGCCAGGGTTTGCTTTGGCAAAGTCCACGACGTCTGTCATGGAGTTCATCTCGCTATCCGCGGCCACAACGAAGACCGCAGGATCCGCGCCCCAGTTTGCGATGGGCTCGAAGCTGTCCGCTGAGTACTCAACGCCGCCTTTGATCGATTGTGCGATAAAGTGTGGCACGTTGTATGCACCAAGCGTGTAGCCATCGCTCTCGGCTTGGGTTGCCATCCAGTTCCAACCAACACGGCCGCCCGCACCCGGCTTGTTGATGATCGCGATCGGCATGCCAAGCGCGTCTTCATTTCCTGCTGTCATCGTCACGATGCGAGCTTGAAAGTCTGTTGCACCGCCAGCGCCGTAGCTGACCATCAGCATCACGGGACGCTCTGGATAGTTGGCATGACCGTCCGCGTATGCAGTCCCGGTCAAACCCATCAGTGCGATTGCCGCACCTGCTAGTAAATTTTTCATTTTTGTTTCCTCCCTAGGAATGTTGAGCCCTGCTGCGATTGCAGTTCAGAGCACTCAGTTAAAAAACTCTCGCGGCGTGTAGACGTTGAGTAACATCGCGAAGAGGCCGTACATGATGGCCAGAAAACCAGCCGTAATAAGAGCGCGCCTAAGCCAGCTTTTGATCTCGCTGTGCGGGGCAGGATCGTAAAGGCTGAGTAGGATGAAGAACACAATTGTAGAGCTTGTGTAAAACCCAAGCGCTTTCGCGGCCCAGAAAATATAAACCAACATCAACAGTAAACCCGGCGTGATGCGCGACATCGCCTCCATCGAGAGACCGTTGCCGACTTTGGTTTTGCCGAGCAAGGCTTTGCCAAATGTCCAGATCGCCAGAACCGCAAAAACGGTTGAGATCAAGCGCGGAAAGGTGAACGCTTCTGAGGGCTGTTGCGTGTAGCTCAGGTAGCAAACGGAAATGCCGACACTGGCGACGATGCCAGAGGCGATGATATGCTGATTGCGGGGCAGATCGGACATGATTACAGCGCCTCCTCTTTATGGACGGCGTCGTCCTTGGTGGTGTAGCGGGCCTGGCGCAGTTCCATCCAGATCGAATAGGCGATGGAGGCTAGAACGACCGCGATCAACGTTAAGTTCAGCGTGCCAGTCAGGAAGTAGGGGCCAAGGCCGCTGGTTGCGTTCGCGATCATGCTGCCTTGTACGAAGTTCGCCTCCGCGATGGGGCCAAGTATAAGGCCCAACACCAAGGGAGCTGCGGAAAAGCCAAAGCGCTCAAGGAAATACATACCAATGCCGAGCGAAGCCATCACGTATACATCCCCCATGGAGTTTTGAACCGAATAGCTCCCAAAGAGCGCGAGACCTAAAACGATTGCCGCCATCACCGAGTGCGGAACCCGTGCAACAGAAGCGGCAAGACCAGCAACGTAGAGCCCAAAGATACACATCAGAATTTGACCGATCAGCATGGAGTTTATGAACGTCCACGCCACATCCGGATGATTGTCAAAAAGATCCGAGCCCGGGAAAATACCGTGGATCAGGAGGCCACCTAGAAGGACAGCCGCTGTAGGCGAACCAGGGATAGAAAGCGTGAGCAAGGGCACAAGGCTGGGACCAACCATTGCATTGTTGGCAGCTTCCGCTGCGATCACACCCTCGGAATGGCCGGTGCCGAATTTTTCGCGCTCTGGGCTGAATTTCTTGCTTTGATCATAGGCCACAAGACCTGCGATTTGCCCGCCCACACCGGGGATCAAGCCGATCACAGAGCCAATTGCAGTGCCAATGCCAAGCGCGCGTCTGCGTTTGATGACTTCGCGGATCGAGTCCATGACAGGTTGTTTCTTTACGGTGATCACTTCTGCCGTTGTGTCATTGCGCCCTTTTGCGAACATGGTGATAACTTGTGGGATAGCGAAAAGACCGATCAGCGCAGGAATAACATTGATGCCCCCGCTGACAGCTGGATGAAAGATAAAGCGCTGGGACCCCAAAATGTCATCAAAGCCAATCGTTGCGAGCCAAAGTCCAATGCAGCCTGACAGTAAACCTTTGATAACGCTACTGGAATTAAGTGATCCGATGATTGTCACGCCCAAAATCGCGAGCCAGAAAAGGTGCGATGGCCCAAAGGCCAAGGCCCACTTTGCGAGAACTGGTGTGAGGAAGATAAGCAGCATCACACCGAACACACCACCGATGGCAGAGGAGACGAACGAGAGCTGCAACGCTTTCGCGCCCTCGCCCTTTTGCGCCATTGTATGACCATCGAGCGTGGTCGCGATGTTTGCAGGGGCACCGGGGATCTTCAGCAAGATCGCCGAAACAGCACCCCCTGCGACGGTTGATGTGTAAGCGGCACCGAGAAGAATTAGGCCCTGTGCGGCTTCGAGTTTGAACGTGAATGGAATAAGCAGAGCGACTGCCATCGTCGGTGACAGGCCGGGCGTTGCGCCTAGTATCAAACCGCCAATCGTGCCGATCAAGAGCAAGCCAAAATTCACAGGCGTGAACACATCGCTAAAATAGAACAGAAATTCCAAGCGTTTGCCTCCCATGGCGCAGCCGTGTTGACGTTTCACGCTAATCAATGAAAATAGTTTTGCAAATGTTTTCATAAAATTAGCTATAAGGAGTGCATAGATGTCTGATAATAATAGTAAAAAAGCGGATATTATCTCTGTCGCAAAGGCCGCAAAGGTCTCGGCCTCAACTGTGTCGCGTTACTTTAATCACCCTGAATTGCTAAAAACCTCAACACGTCGCCGCATTGATTCCGCTGTTCGCAAGCAAGGCTACATTCGCAATCGCGCGGCGCAAACGATCCATGGGATTCGCTCTGGCACGATTGGGGTGTTGGTGCCCACAATTGATCACGCGATCTTTGCAGAAGTGGTGCAGGCCTTTTCTGACGCGGTGGCGGAGCATGGGTTTACTATTCTGCTTGCTTCGCATGGATATAACCCGAAACAAGAATACGCAGTGCTGCGCAAGTTTTTAGAGCATCGCGTTGATGGCGTTGTGCTCACAGGTCTTGAGCACGATGAAGCAGTGTTCCAACTGATCGAAAGTCAAGACATTCCTGCGGTTTTGATTTGGAATCACAGCGATAGCGCGCGCCTGCCATGCATAGGAGCGGATAATCGGCGTGCTGGGCAGTTGATTGCGGAGCATATCCTTGACCTCGGTCACCGCGATATCGCCTGCATGTTTCCACCTATGATGGGCAATGATCGCGCGCAGGATCGGCGGATGGGGGTGATGGACACACTCGCCAAAGCAGGGGCGCAAGTGCGGGCTGAGTGGCAACTTGAGACGATCTATTCGATTTCCGCCTCTAAACGCGACACAATAAAGATATTGTCGAATGAAATGCGTCCGAGTGCCTTTATTTGTGGCAATGACATCCTCGCCACAGGCGCGCTCTATGGGGCACAAGCTTGTGTATTGGGCGTGCCGCAGGACGTCTCCATCGTTGGTATCGGCGACTTCAAGGGCTCTTCCGAGATTGAGCCGGCTCTCAGCACAGTGCGCCTGCCTGCGGTGCGGATCGGGCAAGAGGCGGGGCGGGCGCTGGCGCATGCTATCACGCAAAAAAATAGCAGCATCGCGAATTTGCACTGTTTGCCAGAGCTTGTGCCACGTGCCTCAAGCGCAATTGCCAAACGATAGCTGCGACAACAGTGGAAGAATCCCGTTGCATGCTTCGTTTGCGACGCTAGTCTCTCGTTAATCATAAACTGGGAGAGTGACATGAAACATCTATCTGCAAAACTCGTCGGTGCGGCCTTTATCGCGTCTTTGGCTGGCGAAGCGGCTGCAACCGAATGGAATGTATCCGTTTGGGGCAAGCGCCGCGCATTCACAGAGCACGTTGAAAAATTGGCCGAGCTGGTGTCTGAGAAGACCAACGGCGAATTCACGATGAACGTTTCTTACGGGGGGTTGTCTAAGAACCGCGAAAACCTTGATGGCATTTCCATCGGCGCGTTTGAGATGGCGCAGTTCTGCGCAGGCTATCACCGCGACAAGAACCGTGTGATCACTGTTTTGGAATTGCCATTCTTGGGCGTTGAAAACCTTGAGCAGGAAGTCGCCGTGTCCAAAGCCGTCTACGCGCACCCCGCGGCGATCGAAGAAATGGCGCAGTGGAACGCGAAACTGCTGATGACTTCGCCTATGCCACAGTACAACTTGGTCGGTACGGGCGAAACACGCTCCACCTTGGCTGACTTTGAGGGTATGCGCGTGCGCGCAACAGGCGGTCTTGGCAAAGCATTTGAAGCGGTTGGCGCGGTCCCTACGTCTGTAACTGCGACGGAAGCGTATCAAGCGATGGAAGGCGGGGTTGTCGACACAGTTGCGTTCGCACAGCACGCGCACCTCAGCTTTGGCACGATCAACCAAGCAACTTGGTGGACGGCGAACTTGAACCCCGGCACGGTGAACTGCCCTGTTGTGGTGAACATCGACGCTTATGAGGGCCTCAACGATGAGCACCGTGACGCGCTCGATAGCTCGGTTCAGGAATCGCTGGATCACTACTTGGCGAACTACGGCGAGTTGCTCGCGCGTTGGGACTCCGTTTTGGAAGAAAAAAACGTGGCCAAGGTCGAGATCGCGGATGACGTGATTGCGGAGTTCCGCGCCAAAGCTGCTGATCCAATTCGCGATGCGTGGATTGCAGACATGGAAGCGCAGGGCCTGCCAGGTCAAGAGCTTTATGATCTGGTCGTGAAAGCGCTTGCTGATGCGAAGATGTAATTGAAACTGGGGTGCGTGGGATACCACGCACCCTACCTTTTTACTGCACTCCATTTTTAATATTTCGGGATATTGCATATGGCAGGCTCCGCAGCCGTCCTCGAAGATTCCAGCTTGCTCAGCAAGCTTGACCGCACGCTTTTGCCGTTGGAAAGGTTCTGCGCGCTGCTCAGTGGCATAGCGATTTTCTCCTTGATGTTCCTCGCGGTTTACTCGGTCACAGGGCGCAAATTTTTTGCCTCACCTATGATGGGCTATGTGGATTACATCGAAGCAGCAATGCCGATAATTGCGATCATGGGCGTGTCTTACGTACAGCGTGATGGTACTCATATTCGCATGGATATGTTGGTCTCCAAGCTCCGTGGCCGCGTGCTTTGGCTGTTTGAACTGACCTCTGTCCTGCTTATCCTAGTGCTAATCCTGTCGCTTACTTGGGGCGCTTGGGATCACTTCGATCGCTCTTTTGATTGCGCGCGCCCTTTGTGCAGCCGCGATAGCTCCATCGACGTAGGTATTCCGATTTGGCCCTCTAAACTGGTAGTGCCTATTGCCTTTGGCGTGTTGGCCTTGCGGTTGATCTTGCAAACGATCGGCTTCGGGCGCGCATTCGTCTTGAACTTAGAAAACCCCGTAGCTGTGCCGCTGACACTGACAGTCGCAGAGCAAGCCGCGATTGAAGCAGCCTCCATGGAAGGGGCCGATTGATGGAACCGATTGAGATTGGCCTATGGGTCAGCGGTGGCATGTTGGTGTTTGTTCTGCTTGGCATGCGCGTGGCGTTTGCAGCAGGGCTAGCGGGGTTTGTAGGGCTGGTGTGGCTCCGCTGGAATGGATTTGACTATGAACCAGACCGCTTTTGGAAAGCCTTCCAGATTAGCGTGAAAATCGCAGGCTTGACGCCGCATTCTAAGGTGTCTGCACAGGTTTTGAGCTTGATTCCTGTGTTCATTTTGATCGGCTATCTGGCTTATCATGCTAAATTAACAGTGGCTCTGTTTGAAGCTGCAAAACGCTGGATCGCTTGGGTGCCGGGCGGGCTTGCGGTGTCGACCGTTTTCGCGACGGCGGGTTTCGCCGCGGTATCAGGCGCATCGGTTGCGACGGCAGCGGTGTTCGCGCGCATCGCGATCCCCGAAATGCTCAAGGTGGGTTATAACAAAGCCTTTGCCGCTGGTGTTGTCGCAGCGGGTGGTACACTTGCCTCGCTCATTCCGCCCTCTGCGATCCTCGTGATTTACGCGATTATCGTGGAGCAAGACGTGGGTAAACTTCTGCTCGCCGGCTTCATCCCAGGCGCGTTTTCCGCTCTGGTTTATGCAGCTCTGATCATCGGCATGGCGATGACTTTCAAAAATATCGGCCCGCCTGTTTCGGGCTTTACATGGCGCGAGCGCTTTGAGTCTTTGCCGCCTGCCTTGCCAATTGTGGCAGTGGTCGTGATCATCATTTTCTTCGTCTATAACCCGTTTGGCGATGCTTGGGGCACGGCAACAGAAGGCGGTGCGATTGGTGCGTTTATCATTTTTTGCATGGCGCTTTATCGTGGAATGCGCTGGGCGAAACTGAAAGAGGCGCTGCTGGAAACAGCAAAGCTAACAGTGATGATATTTACGATCATCTGGGGTGTGCTTATTTATGTGCGTTTCTTGGGTTTTGCCAAGTTGCCGGATGCGTTTTCGGATTGGATCACCTCGCTGGATATGGCCCCGCTCACGATTTTGATCTGCATTTTGTGCGCATATGCGGTGCTTGGGATGTTCATGGATGCCATAGGTATGCTGCTGTTGACGCTGCCTGTGGTCTATCCTGCCGTGATGGCGCTGAATGGCGGTGAGTTGGTGAGCGCGGCGGACAGTGCGTTTGGCATGTCTGGGCCAATGTGTGCGATCTGGTTTGGGATATTGGTGGTCAAAATGGCGGAGTTCTGTTTGATCACACCACCTATCGGCCTCAACTGTTTTGTCGTGGCCGGCGTGCGAGACGATCTCACGGTGCAAGACGTGTTCAAAGGTGTGACGCCATTTTTCATCGCAGATGGAGTGACGATCGCGCTGCTTGTCGCGTTTCCGAGCATTGTGCTTTGGTTGCCCTCGCTCGTGTAACCTTATATTCTGCAGCACGTAAGGCTGTCGGATAAAAATCTAGGGATATCCCTCATGACCCACATTCTCGCCATTGACCAAGGTACCACTTCCACGCGCGCGATCCTTTTTGGCGCGGACATGGCGCCTGTCGCCGCTGCTCAAGAAGAGTTCAAACAGCACTTCCCGCAAAGCGGCTGGGTAGAACATGAGGCAAGTGATCTGTGGTCTACCACCGCCAGCACATGTCGCGGGGCGATCGAAAAAGCGGGCATCTCCCCCAAAGATATCACGGCAATCGGTATCACTAATCAACGCGAAACTACGGTTATTTGGGATCGAAAAACGGGCAAAGCCATCCACCGTGCGATTGTTTGGCAAGATCGCCGCACGTCCGAGCTGTGCCAAACGCTCAAGGCCGCTGGTCACGAGGAAATGGTGACGGAGCGCACGGGCCTGCTGCTCGATCCCTATTTCAGTGCAACCAAACTCAAGTGGTTGCTAGACAATGTAGAAGGTGCACGCACGCGTGCCGAAGCAGGTGAGCTGGCTTTTGGAACCATCGACAGCTGGGTCATCTGGAACCTCACAGGCGGCACCTCTCACGCCACCGACGCCACCAACGCCGCGCGCACTATGCTTTACGATATCCGCAAAGGCCGTTGGTCTAAGACCATGTGCGATTTGCTCGATATCCCGATGAACCTGCTCCCGGAGGTAAAGGACTCCGCTGCTGATTTTGGCGTAACGCGCGCCGATCTGTTTGGCCGTGAAATCCCTATCCTTGGTGTTGCAGGCGATCAGCAAGCGGCCACAGTCGGGCAAGCCTGTTTCGAGCCTGGCATGCTCAAATCTACTTACGGCACCGGCTGTTTTGCGCTGTTGAACACGGGTGATACGCCTGTCACATCGAAAAACCGTTTACTCACGACAATTGCCTATCAGCTTGATGGCAAACCCACATACGCGCTCGAGGGCTCGATCTTTGTGGCGGGCGCTGTCGTGCAATGGCTGCGCGATGGGCTCAAGATTATTCGGGATGCGAAGGAAACTCAGCCGCTCGCCGACAATGCTGACAAAGGTCAAGATGTTGTGCTTGTACCCGCGTTCACAGGTCTTGGCGCGCCCTACTGGAACGCGGAGTGTCGCGGGGCTGTTTATGGGCTGACGCGCGGCACGGGGCCTGAGGAAATGGCGAAAGCGGCACTTGAGAGCGTTGGTTTTCAAACGCGTGATTTGCTGGAAGCGATGCATGCGGATTGGCCAAATGCTGCGGAGGCTGCCTTGCGCGTCGACGGTGGGATGAGCGCGTCTGATTGGGCGATGCAATTCTTGTCTGACATTCTTGGCGCGCCTGTAGATCGGCCCGAAGTGTTAGAGACAACAGCGCTTGGCGCGGCATGGCTAGCAGGGCAGCGCGCGGGTGTCTATCCTGCGATGGATGACTTCGCGGCGACATGGGCGTTAGAACGCAAGTTTGAACCGACATTGGAAGAGGCCTTACGCACACAGCGCTACGCACGATGGGGTCGGGCCGTGCAAGCAACCTTGTCGGTGTGAGCGAAGCAGGGTAGGCAACGTTCAAACTCTAGGGAGTCATTGTGAAACAATATCATCAAGCTTTGCGCGACGTGCTGGAGCGGGGCGTGCAATCGACAGATCGCACGGGGACCGGCACGACCTCGCACTTTGGCCTGCAATGCCGCTACCCGATGGCGGATGGGTTTCCGCTGGTCACGACCAAGAAACTTCACCTCAAATCCATTATTTACGAGCTTTTGTGGTTCCTTGCAGGGGACACGAATATCAAATACCTTAAGGACAATGGTGTTTCGATCTGGGACGCGTGGGCCGATGAGAACGGCGATCTTGGCCCCGTCTATGGCTCGCAGTGGCGCCGTTGGCCAAGCGGCACTGATATGGGTCCAATTGATCAGATCACGGACCTTGTTGAAGCGATCAAAAAGACGCCTGATAGCCGCCGCCTGATTGTATCTGCGTGGAACCCGGCGGAAGTGCCCGACATGGCGCTGCCACCCTGTCACACGCTTTGGCAAGTACGCATCGCAGGGGGCAAGCTGCATTTGCAGCTTTACCAGCGCTCTGCGGATATGTTCCTTGGTGTGCCATTCAACATCGCCTCTTACGCTCTTTTGCTGCATATGTTGGCGCATGTGACGGGGCATGAGCCGGGCGATTTCATCCATTCCATTGGCGATGCCCATATCTATTCCAATCATATGGAACAGGTGCAAACGCAACTCGCGCGCACCCCCCAAGCGTTGCCTCAGTTGAAGATCAAGCGGCAGGTCAGCTCGCTTTTCGAGTTCACTTATGACGATTTTGAAATCATAGGCTACGACCCTGATGCGGGCATCAAAGCTCCAGTTGCGGTGTAACTTATGATCTCCTTAATTGTTGGACGCGACAAGAATGGTGTTATTGGCAAAGGGAATGATATCCCGTGGTACGCGCCTGAAGATCTGCAATTTTTCAAACGTGAAACGCTAGGCGGCGCGATTATCATGGGACGCAATACCTGGGACAGTCTGCCGTTCAAGCCTCTGAAAGATCGCCTCAATATAGTTGTGACGTCGCAAGGTTGCGCGGCAGAGCTGACTTGTAAAAGCATTTCAGAGGCGATTGATCTTGCGTTTTCTAGAGGATTTCGACGGATCTACGGGATCGGTGGTGCGGGTATCTACAGCGAGATGATCGAGCTTGCTGATCGGCTTTTGATCACCGAAGTCGATCTTGAAGTCAGCGACGCGGACGTCTTTTTTCCCGAGATCCCAGCCGAAAATTGGCAAATCATCGGAGAAACGCGCTTGCGTGAAGAAGCTCCGGCTTGCTCAGTTTTTGAGTATTTGCGCTTTTGAACCAGCCCGCATACGCGCAATTTTTTTGGCAAAAGAATCACAGTTTTGCACACAATTGCTGTCTTTTGGCCTTGGATGCATCTGCTTAAATTGACCTAATTTCGCCGTATGTTACCCCTAGATCATACAAAAAGATGAACTTGAGCAGCAGTCGAAAGTGCAGTTCCATGTTTTCAAAAATTTTGTCAGTCGCATTGCTGCGACAATCGTGACCGCATTCCAAGCCTTCGCGTGGGGTGATATGTATATGGGGGACGGCACGCACAACCCAAATAGCGTGGCCCCTGTTGCGTATCACGGATCGAACTATAGCCCGACTGGTCTGCAACCTGTTGTGTTGGGGAGGTGATTTGTTGCGGCACGGCCGCGCGTGGCTACACGCCTATGAAAAAGGCGCACTCGAATTCTCATATGTACACACTCATATGAAAACACATACACACAACAAGACCCGCTCGCACTGACTGCGCAACGTAATTCGAAGTAACAAAGCCCAGCGACTCCGCTGGGCTTTGTTCGTTTTATAGCAGCGCTAAGTTTGCGGCCATCTGGCGGCCATCGCGCCCGTCTTCTAGCTCAAAAGAAACCTTTTGATTGTCTGCCAACCCGGTCAAACCCGAACGTTCGACGGCTGAGATATGTACAAAAACATCATTTCCTCCGCCTTCTGGCTCTATAAAGCCGAACCCTTTAGTTGTATTGAACCACTTGACCGTGCCATTGGGCATGACCGTATCTCCTTATTATCTTTGGAGACTGTCAGCTTAGCGTGATTTTAAGAAAATCAAGAATTTCCATGTGCGATCGCGTTGACATTTTCGTTATTTTGCCCAGTTTTGCCCGATGAAAAAAGGACCTGGCTATGAAAATTTACGGACTCAAGAATTGCGATACGTGTCGTAAGGCTTTGAAGGCTTTTCCAAAAGCGGACTTCATTGATGTACGTGTTGACGGTGTTTCATCAGACCTCCTGCAAGATGCAGAAAAAAGGTTTGGGTCTGCGATTGTTAATTCTCGTTCAACCACGTGGTGGGGATTAGATGACACGGCGCGTGCACGACCTGCGCTTGAGTTGCTGAAGGCTCACCCAACATTGATGAAGCGGCCGCTCATTGAGATGGATGGCACGCTCTATTTGGGTTGGACGAAAGAGGTGAGGGCCGCCTTAGGTGTATGATTTATTCAAAAGTTTGTCGAGCGACAGCCAGCCCGCACCCTTGAAGACGATAATCGACAAGGCAAGGATCCAGAACATACGTTGATCCAAAATGATGCCATCGTGGATGTGATCGAACCATGCGTCCAGCACGGCTTTGTCGTCCCAAGCACCGTGGCCTATCAAGTCCGTCAGGCTTTGCACGACAATAAAGCCGATCATACCAATTGAGGCCAAACGTGCGAACAGGCCGATGATGGTCAATGCACGAAGCACGAATTCTGTAACCGTTCCGCCTGTCACGACGGCCCAATGAAAACCTCAAGTTGGCTGGTGGCATGGCTTGCCGCTTCCATCGGACGCGGAAAATCTGCGCATAGGCTCCGAGCGAAGGTTGAAAGATCCCAAAGATGCTGTCGCCAATCTTTTTGAGGCCTGAATTGCAGAAATAAAGTGCAAGCGAAGCGGCAAAAACAAAGCGCGCGCAAATTGTAGGACGCTGTCACCGTTGCCGAGAGTGGCAAGAAGGCGGTCTTGGAGTGCTATGAGGCTGCGCATCGGGTATCCCTTGTAATCTTTGAGAATGGGTTAATCGTCGAGTGTGAGCGAGACCAGCGCACCAGTCGGTAAAAGCAGTCCAAGAAGGGCAGAGAAGTTAAAATTTAGGTTGCTTGTTCAATCGTTTCGAGTGCTTTGCCCAAGGGCGCGCCGTCTTGCAAAGGGCTGATCAGATCAGTGCTGCCGTTCGAGAGCACGTGCATTTCTGGATCAAACTCTGCTCTTGCGATTAAGACGTCCTGCGCATCGCCACTTGGCTGCGGCTCGCCTTCTGTCATATTGAAGTGCATATATCCAGAACGGGCCAAGCAGAGCGTAGGGTTTGCATGGCGAGTGCGAAAGTCACTTTGGTTATGGCGAGCTGATCAGGCGGGAGCGTCGCGAAAATGTTAGGATCAATCGAGCGCGCATAAGCGGCATGATAGCACTGACTTTGCGCCAACTCCAAACGCGCGACATCTGCGAGATAGCCCACATGTGCCAGCGGTACGAACCCTTCCAGAAATGCAGGAACTCCGCAACATAGAACATCATACGGGGATAGTTTGGTGGATGCTGGCGCACATAGAGCGCCGCGAGCAAGCCGAAGTTCTAAGTGTCGATCAGCTTTTCGATGACAGGAAAGCTCTCGGAAAGGGCCTCTTTGAGACTGACTATGACGTTGTTGCGATACACGTTGAACCGCTTGCCTGCTGCTTGGTTTTCTTCGTCCTTCAGGCTGTCTAGGACCGCTAATTCAAGATCAAATAGCGCTGCGCGAAATTCGCTTTTGGTGTTGAACATTAGACCAACACTGGGACAAGCGCGCGCCACGCTGGGCCTCTTATGCAAGAACGCGCCACTTGGGGACGTCCGTGTCCCACTCAATCAACAAAGGCCTGGGGCCAGAGCGTTCAAGCGTATAGTCAAGCAGGGCCCAAACAGGATCAGAAATTTCTGCACCATGATTGTCGATTAACAGAGGTGCGCCATGATCGTTTTCTTCTTCGTCATGTCAGCCTGGATGGATTTCATCAATCTTTTAAAGGAAGAAGTCATCAATGTAGCCGCGGAAATCCAACATAAGGTTGGTGGCTGAGACGAATACATTGTTCACATCAAACAAAAGGCCACAGCCCGTCTGCTGGGCAATCTCGCGCATGAATTCGGTTTCGCTCATTGTGCTTTCGCTGAATGCTGAATAACTGGATGGCTTTTCAAGCAGCATTTTACGGCCAAGCACATCATGCACTTAATCAATATGATCCGCTACGCGGGTCAATGTGTCTTGTGTATAGGGCCGGGGGAGCAGGTCGTTGAGGAAGGCGTTTTCGTGTGAGGACCACGCGAGGTGTTCGGAAAAGCTTGCAGGGTTCAACCCGTCGCACAGCATTTTCAATCGCGCGAGGTGATCATCGTCAAGCGGGCCTTCACCGCCAATGCTCAGACTGACGCCGTGAATAGAAATGGGGAAGCTCTCAGCGAGATGGCGCAATTGTGCGAGCGGTCTGCCGCCAAGAGCCATGTAGTTTTCAGCATGAATTTCCAGCCATTCAACGGGTGCAGGCGCGCCTAGAATCTCTGCGAAGTGTTGAGCTTTGTAGCCAACATCGGGTGCATTTGGCAGATCAGAGCGATGCGTTGCGTCAAGCATGAGTGCGGTCCTTCAAAACATAGGGTGTGCGTTACACGCACCCTAGATGATTTTAGCTTATGCTGGGAGGCCGCGCTTGAGTTCTTTCAAAGACCCCATGCGATCACCTGGAACGTCTATTGTTTCGCATGTGCCTGCGTCAAAAAGTGACCATGCGTTGCCTTGGTAATCGACTTCGGATGTACCGGCGCATGTTGGCCAGCACTCGCTGCGCAATCGTTTTTACCTGCAAGGGACACGCCTAAGCATTTCTCTTTGCCAGCTGCGGATGCGGAAGTTGTTGCGTGTGCTGTGAAAAAAGCTGCAACTACGCCTGCGACTGCGAGTGTTTTAAGTGTTGTACATGGGATCATTCGTTATTTGGTTTAAGTCTCGAGGAGTGCGCCGTTTCAGCGAATACCTACAACATAACCTTTGCAATAACGCTTTAACCACTCACGCGTTCGTGTGTAACAGGTGCGTCAGTTCACGGCAGTGGTGTGTGAGAAAAAATCCTTAAAAAACAGAAAAGACCCGCCTGATGGGGCGGATCTTGTTGCAATTTCAACGTGATTTCTGTGAAATGTTATAATTTGTCTGGTGGGGTAGCTTCTAGTGAAAGTGTGTTTATTACAGAATCCAAGGCGTCAACCTTCGTTTGTTTCTCACCAAGGCGTCTGACGGTCACTGTCCGCTCTTCCACTTCGCGCGCACCTACGGCCAGAATGACAGGAACCTTGCCGACAGAATGTTCGCGTACCTTATAATTAATCTTTTCGTTGCGAATATCCGCCTCTGCGCGCACGCCAGCGGCTTGCAGTGCTGCGACCACTTCATAAACGTAATAATCCGCGTCCGAGATAATGGAGGCCACAACAACCTGACGCGGCGCAATCCAGAACGGAAGCTTACCAGCATGGGATTCGATCAGGATGCCGATGAAGCGCTCGAACGAACCCAAAGTCGCACGGTGCAGCATCACGGGGCGATGCTTGTCGCCATCCGCACCGATATAGCTGGCGTCCAAACGCTCAGGCAGGACGAAGTCCACTTGGTGCGTACCACATTGCCAATCACGGCCAATCGCATCCGTCAGAACGAATTCTAGCTTAGGACCATAGAAGGCCCCTTCGCCTGGGTTCATTTCAGGCTCAATCCCTGCCGCACGAGTCGCTTTCAGTAGAGCGTCTTCGGCCTTATCCCAGACCTCATCCAAGCCAGAGCGCTTTTCAGGGCGATCCGAGAATTTCACGCGGAACTGTTCAAAGCCGAGGTCTTTGTAAACGCCAGACAAGAACTCAATATAGGTCGCAGTTTCTGATTCAATCTGATCTTCACGACAGAAGATGTGCCCATCGTCCTGCGTAAAGCCGCGCACCCGCATTATGCCGTGCAAAGCGCCAGACGGCTCATATCGATTGCACGACCCGAACTCAGCCATGCGCAAAGGCAAGTCGCGGTAAGACTTCAAACCTTGGTTAAAGATTTGCACGTGGCAAGGGCAGTTCATCGGTTTCAGAGCATTCACAGCCTTTTCGCGCGCGTGCTCTTCATCGACTTCAACGATGAACATGTTCTCTTGGTACTTTTCCCAGTGACCAGATTGCTCCCACAACTTGCGATCCACGACCTGAGGCGTGTTCACCTCAACATAACCACCCGCATATTGCTTGCGGCGCATGTAGTCTTGAAGCTCTGTATAGATGCGCCATCCATTTGGATGCCAAAAGATCTGACCTGGCGCTTCTTCTTGCATGTGGAACAAGTTCATTTCGCGACCAAGCTTGCGGTGATCGCGTTTCGCGGCTTCCTCAAGCATGTTCATGTGCTTCTTCAGCTGCTCTTTATTCAGGAACGCACAGCCATAAATCCGCTGCAACATCGCTCGATCTGAATCACCACGCCAGTAAGCGCCAGCGATGCTCATCAGTTTGAAACTGTCACCCGGAACTTGCCCCGTGTGCTGCAAATGTGGACCACGGCACAGGTCCTGCCACTCGCCATGCCAATACATGCGCAAAGGCTCGTCGCCAGGAATGGCGTCGATCAGCTCGACCTTATAGGGCTCGTTGTTGTCTTCATAATGCTTGATCGCACGGGTGCGGTCCCAAACTTCAGTGCGCACAGCGTCGCGCGCATTGATGATCTCTTTCATCTTCTTTTCGATCATGCCGAGGTCTTCAGGCGTAAACGGGTCCTTGCGATCAAAGTCATAGTACCAGCCGTCTTTAATGACAGGGCCGATGGTAACTTTCACATCTGGCCAAATCTCTTGCACTGCACGCGCCATAATATGCGCGAGGTCGTGACGGACCAGCTCAAGTGCGGGCTCTTCGTCCTTCATGGTGTTCAAGGCAATTGAACTGTCGCTCTCGATTGGCCATTGTAGGTCCCAATGCGCGCCGTTCACAGTCGCGCTGATCGCTTTTTTGCGAAGAGAACTGGAAATATCCGCAGCAACATCAGCTGCAGTGATGCCGCGTGCGTACTCGCGTTGATTGCCATCGGGAAAGGTAAGGGTGACGTTAGCCATATCGGCGCTCCTCGTCAGTTTGGCGCCTACGAAAGCACCCGGTTGCGGGTTTGTGCTATTTGCATCGCCTCTATGAACCTGCGCAAGAATCACGTCAAGTCGGCTAAGTACTTGATTGCGTACAAAAGTATGCAGTGTTGTGTGCGAGGGAATACTGTCGCAGGTGAAGTAAGCTCATGTTTTCAATGAGTATTATTGTGAGTGCTTGGGGTTGAGGTCGCTTGAAAAGTCCTGATATGCTTGAGAATGCGACAAAAAATTCCTCATTTCGGACATGCTGGAGCAGAAATATGCCACGCTACAACACACAATTTGAATTGACTATTGAAGACCTTGACGTGATCGAAAACGCGCTTCGCGAGGTGAAGACCAAAATGAGTAATGATGCGCTTGCGGCAAACACAGACAGTGCCCCTCAGTCTGACGAGGTGAGCCAAATCCATGATCTGCTTGGCCGCTTGCACAATCAAAAGGTCTTTTACCGCCCAAAGAATGGCACATATATAAGCGGCTAACCCCGCGTTGCTCTTGCGAAAGAGCACGCTGAATAGCATGATCGCGCGTAACCAGTAAAGGGAGGGCGCGATGGCATTTCTAGAGACGGCTCAAGGACGCACGCTTGCCTATGAAAAAACCGAAGGCTCTGGGCCTACAGTGGTTTTTTTGGGTGGCCTTAAGTCTGACATGCAAGGCACCAAAGCGATCCATCTTGAAGATTGGGCTATCGCCAAAGGTTGGGCCTTTCTGCGCTTTGACTACTCCGGGCATGGCGAAAGCTCTGGTGCGTTCACAGATGGTAGTATCGGTGATTGGGCAGAAGACACGGGCGAAGCACTTGAGAAACTAACTGAGGGGTCGCTCGTCCTTGTTGGGTCTTCGATGGGTGGATGGCAGGCGCTTTTGGCAGCCAAACGCATTCCCGAGCGGATCGCAGGGCTTGTGACAATTGCGGCCGCACCCGATTTCACCGAAGACAGCATATGGGCCGGATTTGATGCAGGACAACGCGCTGAATTGGAAAGTGCAGGGCAAGTTGCGCTGCCGTCTGAGTATGGCGAACCCTATATTATCACCAAACGCATGATCGAAGATGGGCGTGATCAACTGGTGCTGCGCGACACGCTTGATATTCCGTTTCCAACGCGATTTTTGCAAGGAACGGCCGATGAGGATGTCGATGCGTCAGTTGCTTTGCGACTTTTATCACATGCGAATGGGGCTGATATGCGATTGACACTAGTAGATGGTGCGGATCATCGGTTTTCCGACAATGCTTGCCTTGACTTGATAGAGCGCTCTGTCGAAGACGTGCTGAATTTAGCTGAGAATTCCTTATGAAGACTGTTTTGAAATGGACCGGCTGGCTGGTTCTGGTCTTGCTTGTGGGCGTTGGGCGTTGGGCTTTTGGCACTGCTGGGTCTGCGCGAGAAAGTTGTTCTTAGCGCAAGTTTCGACGCGTCACTGTTCGGGGACGATATTGATGCCTATTTCGAGCGCGAGGAAGCGAAGTTTTCTGACATCGTCGAAGGTGTTCAGAAGCGTGTCGTTTGGGCTGGTGATGTTGGGTCTAAGACGCAAGTCAGTGTTCTTTATATCCATGGATTTTCAGCGACCTCTGAAGAAATCCGTCCGGTTCCTGACAAAGTCGCCGAGGCATTGGGCGCAAATTTGTTATACACGCGTTTGACAGGTCATCGACGAAGCGGCGCAGCGATGACGCAAGCCATTGTGGGTGACTGGATGCGTGACACCGCCGAAGCGTTAGCTGCCGTGCGCGCTGTAGGTGAAAGTGTGCTGGTGATCTCGACTTCAATGGGTGGAACGCTGATGGGGGCGGCGGCGCTGCTCGAGGATCTGATGGAAAACGTTGTAGGCGAGATTTTTGTGTCTCCGAACTTTGCGATAAACTCCGCGTCTGCGGTCATTTTGACATGGCCAGGGGTTCGCTGGTGGGGGCCTCTCGTCGGAGGGGCGGAGTGCAGTTTTGTTGTCTCCAACGGCGATCATGCTGCATATTGGACGAATAGTTGTCCGACGGTTGCCTTGCTTCCGATGGCGGCGCTCGTAAAAGTAGTGGACGGTTTGGAATTGGGGCAAGCCAAGATACCAGCCTTGTTTGTTATTTCAGATAATGATCAGGGCGTAAGCCCGACGAAAACCGTGAAATCGCAGAGGAATGGGGCGGTCCAAGTCAGCTGGAGGTTTTGACATTGGGTGAGGGCGATGACTCTTATGCACATGTGATTGCGGGTAATATTATGTCCCCAGGTCAGACGGAGCCGGCGGCTGCTGTGATGATTGGATGGGCCAAAGGAGTCTTGCAATAGAGGCGGCAGCTGAATGGGACGCTGCCCCAAACCCCGAGGTGTTTTTAGACCAAAGAAGGTGAGGCTTATGATCGAGGCGATCTATGTGATCTGGTTTGAAGGCCGCTGATGCGTAAGCCTGCATCTATGTGGTCGCTTGAGACTTTGGGGCGTGTGCGGCTTTCTAAGTATTTTTACATGCGGGAATTTCTGTATTCTGAGATTGGGAATTTCCATCAGATCCGCAATATTCCAGAGGATCCTAATCTCGCGATTGAAAGGGGACGGCGATTTTGCACAGAACTGCTTGATCCATTAGAAGAGACATTTGGTCGGGTTGCAGTTCGCTCCGGCTATCGTTCGCCAGAATTAAACGCATTTGGCAATGTGCATCGTTTGAACTGTGCACGTAATGACTATCCATTGGAGTGTCACATTTGGGATTTGCGCGATGTGGAAGTGGCGGGCGCGTCCATTGTAATTCCTTGGTTTGCAGAGCGTTATGAGCAAGGGCGCGATTGGCGAGACATGGCGTTTTGGCTTTATGATCATCTCCCTTTTGCGGAGGCTTGGTTTTTCCCCAAGCTTTGCGCGTTCAATCTGACATGGCGACCGGATGTGCGCCGGCGGATTGACAGCTATATTGCTCCCAAAGGGACCTTGCTGCAGGCGCATGCAAGTCCGGCCGAACTCATGGTAGAACGCCAGAAACGTTATGCTGATTTCCCCGAGTTTCGTGGTTTGAACATCAGCTAGACAGCGTGTTTGTACGGGCATATCTTGAAAACTCCTGGATGATAAAGGCTATGATATGACCCTACCGGCAACCCCCTCCTTCCGCCTTGATGGCAAACGCGCCTTGGTTGCGGGCGCAAGCAGCGGCATTGGCATGGCTTGTGCGGTTGCTTTGGCTGAAGCGGGCGCGGATGTGACGTTTGTTGCACGTCGCGCTGAAGTGTTGAACGACGTCGTAAGCGCTGTGAGTGCGGCAGGCTACTCTGCGCGTGCGTTAGCTTTGGATGTGACGCACACGGACGCCGTGCGCGAAGTTTTTGAAGCGCAGCCCTATGACATCGTTGTGAACTCTGCTGGTTTGGCGCGCCATAGCCCTGCGGTGGAG
>Ga0206127_1001253_pt1 | contig 28089 bp, 31 predicted proteins | sample Helgoland_Spring_6_FD_148646 | JGI IMG/M metagenome (GOLD analysis project Ga0206127, IMG submission 148646) | Pelagic subsurface seawater microbial communities from Kabeltonne, Helgoland, North Sea - Helgoland_Spring_Bloom_20160419_1 | ecosystem: Environmental > Aquatic > Marine > Epipelagic ...
AGCTTCTTGCTCTTTGATCATCCCAATAATCTGGGCCTCAGTAAAACGACTCTGTCGCATTTGTTTGCTCCTTCGATGGTTGAGCAAACTCTACATTAAACTGAGGGAAGTTTCGGGGGGCAGGTCACCGGGCATAACCCCATGCGGGTGTCCTGGCATGGCTTCGCCGAAACGACGCACGAGCGCGCCGTACGCGAATCCCAACTCCGATGCTTTGCACAAGCGTTCCCCATTCGATGTTCGATGCAAGGTTAATCCACCGCCTGCGGGGCGTAGATCATAGCCATGGGCTTGCAGACAACGCTCAAGATCGTCCCAACTTGTCGCCGCGCCCATGTCTGATGCGAGGAGCATCTGCAAAGATGCGAGGAGTTCCTCATCTGTCCTGCCAGACGTCTTCGCGCGATTGGTGTTGTGCATTTCCCGAACGAGCAAATCGCGCACAATTTGGCCAACGGTCACATCATTCTGAATCGCAAGCTTTTGCGCCGCTTGCAGCATCACATCAGGAAGTTTCAATGTTACGGTTTGCATAGACATGCGGCGATGTTTTCACACGAACGTAAAAACTTGGTTAAAACCGCTCCGCTCGTAGCACTTCGCAATCCGAAATTGTCACGACGCCAATGTGGCGGTCCACGACCTCAAACGCGGAGTCTAGCAAGGTATCCAAACGCTCGGGTTTAATGATGCAAATAACCTGCACCATACCATCTCCACGTCCAATGTTGTCTTCACGCGTCCACGGTCCAGAGCGACCTGATCCACCGAACACGGGCAATATAGAGTAGCCAGACACATCCGCCTTTTCGATCGCATCCGTTAAGCGAGAGAGCATGATTTTCTCAATTGTGATAACAACACGTTTGGCTTTGTGGGTTTGCATGAGATCAGCCTCCGATCACGGCACTGGCAAGCGCGAGGTAAAGCGGAATGCCGATGACTAGGTTGAATGGGAAGGTCACGCCAAGTGAGAGCGTGAGGTAAATGGATGGGTTCGCCTCTGGCAGCGCAACGCGCATGGCAGCAGGCACAGCGATATAAGAGGCGGACGCGCTGAGCACCATCAATAGCAGCGCAGAGCCAAGCGGCAAACCAAGCAAGACCGCCGCGCCAAGCCCCAAAAGGCTGCCCAGCAGCGGCATGATGATACCAAAGGCCAGCGCGCCTGCATCCAGCACACCGCGTCCTTTGCGCAAGCCACGCCCTGCAATGATACCCATGTCCAGCAAGAACAGGCAAAGCACGCCTTTGAATGGTGCGATGACCAGTGGCGCAATCTCTTTCAGACCTTCTTCGCCCGTGATCATGCCGATGAGGAACGCACCGATGAGCAACACGATGGACCCGTTAAGCATGATTTCACGCCACAACCCCGGCTCCATCTTGCCGCCACCTTTGGAGCGTGTGACGAGCCAGAGTGCGGATAGAATTGCGGGTGCTTCCATCGCGGCGGCGACCGCGACCATGTAACCGTCATATGGGATGCCTCTGCTCTCAAGCACGGAACTCGCCGCAACAAAGGTCACAATCGAGATAGAGCCATAATGCCCCGCAACGGCAGCAGCATCGAGTGCACTGAGCCCGCTGAGCGCGCGCAAGATCACGTAGGCGATAAGTGGGATCGCAGCAGAAAGGATGATGCCCGTGAGCAGTGTCAGCCCAAGCGTGAGGTCAATGCCGTGATCCGCAAGGCTCACACCGCCTTTGAAACCGATAGCGAAAAGCAAATAGAGCGACATGCCTTTGGCAACGGCTTCGGGGATGCTGAGGTCAGAGCGTACGAGCGCAGCAAACAGGCCAAGCACGAAGGAAAGAACGATAGGCGTTACAAGCGTTTCAGCCGCCAGAGAAAATACGTCCATGATCAGGGCTCCGTGTGCGCATAAATACGTGTTGAACTAATTTGGAACTAAATGGGGCTCGAAGATCGGATTGAAAGATCAGACTGGAAAAAATTCCCGACTCTTTGAGTCAAGACATTCTAAAGTACCTTCTCCGATGTCCGTCCAAAGACCATGCAGCGTCAACATATCGCTCTCGACAGCTTCGTTCACGAAGGGGAAGGTCATCAGGTTTTCCAGCGCAACCATCACGCTCTCTTTCTCTAGGGCGGCCGCCATATCTTCGGGCGCATACTTGTCGCGCACACGTTCGTAGCCGGGGCGCAGAATATCCATCCAACGACCTACAAAACTGCTGCTTTGTTCCAGCTCGGGGGCATTGCCCGTACACATGTCCAAACAGCCCTGAACCCCGCCGCATTGCGAATGGCCCAAAACGATGATGTGCGAGACGTGCAGCGCGGTGACAGCATACTCAATCGCGGCACTTGTGCCGTGGTGATCACCGTCGGGCGCAAAAGCAGGCACCAAATTAGCGACATTTCTATGGATAAAGAATTCGCCCGCATCAGCGCCAAAGATCGACGCGACATGCACACGGCTATCGCAGCAAGAGATAATCATCGCGCGCGGATGCTGGCCTTCGGTCGCTAATTTGCGAAACCAAGCCTTGTTTTGCGAGTAAGTCGTCGCTTTCCAGCCGTGATAGCGCTGCGCGAGAAACGGGGGCAAAGGTTTAACGTAGGGCAAAGGAATGTCCATTCTGACTTGTGCGTGTGCGTGGATACGCTGGATTTGAACCAATTTCGAGAGAAAAGAGCGCGCTGCGTAAACCTTTTAGGAAGGACGCTGGCGCATAGAGACTGTGCCGTGGGGGCGAAATCGGGGTTACACAATGGAACGGATTACAACGATGCTGCCGCGCGAAAGCGCGCGCCTGGATGCTGATCAACTTGAGAAACTCTACACTTCGCTGGGCGAGGTAGAGGCGGATAACGTCCTAAGCCGTGCAATGGAAGAAATGGCCATTCGCATTAAACAGAGCGAAAAGCTCTACGATGCAGGGGCGTCCGATGAAATGCGGCGCACGATTTGCTCGCTTATCAGGATCGCGGATCAAGTCGGGATGAACACAGTCTCGCGGGTGTCTGGTGATGTGTTGATATGCCTTGATCGCGGTGATTGGATTTCGCTGGGCGCAACGTTCGCGCGTCTGGTTCGCAGTTCCGATCAATCGCTGACAGCGATTTGGGATCTGCAAGATATCACCGTGTAGATATGAGGGTAGAAATAAGGTTGAGACAAAGGAATGGGCAAGGATTAGCGCGCTGCGCATTCTGCGCTTGCAGGGCAGGGCGAAGCCTATAGCTTGGCGGTATTCGAAACTTGCGAAAGTAATGCCCCATGTCTCCGACCTTTGCCGCGCATGATGAAACCAGCCTTCCGTTAAGCTTGCTTGATGCAGATAGCCTAAGCGAATGGCTAGAAAGCCAACCTGCGCGCGTTCAGGCATGGGTGAAAACGTCTGGCTTTTTAGCTGGGTTTGGGACGTCTTTGGTTTTGCCTTCCGACAGTGGGGATGCCGCTGGCGCGCTCGTGGGCCTTGGCACGAAAGCGGCTCGTTTGAGGACCCGCTTCGCTCTCGCGTCTGCGCGTGCTGCTCTGCCTGCACGAACGTTTCATCTGATTACTGATCTCGACAGTGATGCGTTGAATGCTGAACTTCTAGGCTGGCTTTTGGCGGGCTATCAATTTGATCGCTATAAAGCGAGTGCGCGTGAATTGGCGCAACTTATCTGTCCTGATAGCACGGATGCTTTTCGCCTCGAAGCGATTGCTGCCGGTGAAACGCTCACTCGCGATCTGATCAATACGCCTGCCTCTGACATGGGCCCACCTGACCTCGAAAACGCAGCTCGCGCACTAGCAATTACGCATGGTGCGCGCATTGCCGTGACAGAGGGGGACGACCTGCTCAAACAAAACTTCCCTATGATCCACGCAGTTGGGCGCGCTGCATCTCGTGCTCCGCGTTTGATCGACATGCGTTGGGGCGAAACAGGTCCAAAACTCACACTGGTTGGTAAGGGCGTCTGTTTTGATACAGGCGGTTTGAATCTCAAACCCGGTGCGTCGATGGGGTTGATGAAGAAAGATATGGGTGGCGCTGCTGCGGTGCTCGGCCTTGCGAGCATGATCATGGCGCTAGGCATGTCTGTGCAATTGCGCGTGCTTATCCCCGCGGTTGAAAATTCCGTTAGCGCCGATGCCTTCCGCCCTGGTGATATTTTGAACTCTCGCAAAGGTCTCACTGTTGAAATAAACAACACAGATGCCGAAGGGCGCTTGGTTCTGGCCGATGCTCTCGCACTTGCGGATGAAGAAAACCCTGATGCGATCATTTCCATGGCGACCCTGACGGGTGCCGCACGCGTTGCCGTTGGCCCCGACCTTGCGCCCTATTATGCGCAAAGCGATCGCAGTGCGCGTGCGCTTGAAAGTGCCGCTGCAACCGTCCAAGATCCTGTGTGGCGCATGCCGTTCTGGGATCCTTACGAGGCGATGATCGAACCCGGCATTGCGGATCTCGACAACGCGCCAAAAGGCGGGTTTGCAGGCTCCATCACAGCTGCCCTTTTTCTTCGTCGCTTTGTGACAGAGACGCCAAATTACCTGCATTTCGACATGTATGGCTGGCAACCAAGCGCAGCACCCGCGCGACCCCAAGGTGGCGTTGGCCAAGCAACACGAGCGCTGCTTGCTGCACTTCCGGACTTGCTCAAATCATGAGCGACCCGCGTCTGACTCCCTCGAATGGCCGTGTCGCTTGTGAAAGCCTACGTGGTGAAATCGCGGCGGACACATATGTGAGCGGGGCGGCGCGTCAAGTGTCGGTGCCTGTTGCCGACCTTTTGCGCGCGCCGGATGGCCCACGGGATCGCCAGTTGCTGATGGGGGAAACACTTCGTGTACTTGAGGACCGCGAGGGTGTTGCCTTTATTCAAGCCGACAAAGATGGCTATTGTGGCTATGTGAAGAGCGCGCATTTGACCGACATGGAAACAGCGAGCCATTGGGTCAATGCGCCCTCCAGCCACATTTACGAAGAACCAAACTTCAAATCTCGCGACCTCGCGCCGCTTAGCTTTGGCAGCAAGCTCAAAGTGATCGAAATGCTCCCGCGTTTCGCGCAAACCCCTTTTGGCTACGTCCCTCGTCAACATGTTTGCGAGCTCGGTCAGGTCGAGCGCGCGCCTGCGCAAGTCGCGCGTCTTTTTCTTGGCACCCCCTATCTGTGGGGTGGTAATTCGCGCTTTGGAATTGACTGCTCAGGCCTGATCCAAGCTGCGCTGACCGCATGCGGCATGGACTGTGCTGGCGACAGCGATCTACAAGAGGCTAGCCTCGGGCGCACTGTCAACGGTAATCCAAAAGCGGGCGATTTGCTCTTTTGGAAAGGGCACGTAGCAATGCTGGCTGATCCGAAAACGTTGATCCACGCCAATGCGCATTCTATGTCCGTTGTGCTGGAAGGTCTTGATGTGGCGGTCAGGCGGATAGCAGAGCAAGGGGATGGCGATGTTACGCGTCACGCACGCCTCTGAACGCCGGCATCAATCCACTGATCGGATCAGCTTACGCTCCAAAACGCGCAACACTGCTTTGAGATCATTGCCGCGCTTCAAAATTTGCCCATCCATACCGACAACCGAATATTGCCCTTGCTTGTTGCGCAGCTTGGGGCGTTTTTCGATGCGATAAAGCGGGTTCTCCGCGGTGCGTTTGAACACGGAAAAAACGGCCAGATCCTTTAAACAGGAAATTCCGTAATCGCGCCACTCTCCTGCGGCAACCATCTGCCCGTAGAGCGACATGATCGGCCCAAGCTCGGTGCGATGAAAAGCGACCTGCATCTGCGCAGGCTTTGGATACAAAGGAATAGGCGATTGATCTGTCATACTTTTACATTTGCGCCCTTTGTGATGTAAATCAAGCGTGTAGCACTCTGGTTTCAACAAAAGGCTCGCTCAATGCAAATTCGCGCTGTCACCCAACGAGATCACAATGTGCTCTGGGATATGCTCAAACCCGTGTTCCGCTCTGGTGAGACCTATGCGATTGATCCCAACATATCGCAGCAAAATGCACTGGGGTATTGGATCGGTGCTGATGCGGGCTGCTTCGTTATTGAAGAGAACGGCACGCTCTTGGGCACATATTACCTCAAAACCAACGCCCCAGGTGGGGGCGCGCATGTGTGCAATTGCGGCTTCATCACTGCACCCATTGCTGCGGGCAAAGGCGTTGCACGCGCTATGCTCACTGACGCGCTCACCCGCGCCAAAGAAGCAGGTTACGCTGCGATGCAATTTAACTTCGTTCTTGCCAACAACACGCGTGCTATCGACATCTGGCACCGCGCTGGTTTCGACACTGTCGGCCGCTTGCCAAACGCGTTTAATCACCCCAAAGACGGCTTGATCGACGCCTTGGTTATGTTCAAAACGTTGTAAACTTCATCTTTCAAAATGAACTCAAATTCTGCCTGTGCATTCAGCGCTGTGCTTTGGCATGAAAGATGAACCCTAGAAAATTCAGCAACAATTGCGCTGCCAAAATCTGGGTACTCTCGCTTGGATCATATGCCGGCGCGACCTCTACAAGATCAATGCCCACGACCTCGTTGCGCTTGGCCAGTCCCTGCAAAATCTCCAAAACGTCGTAGTACAAAAATCCACCATGGCTCGGCGTGCCGGTTCCCGCTGCGATGGATGGGCAAAAGGCATCAATATCAATGGTTACATAGATCCGCGCGCCCTTTGGAATACGCTCCAACACTGCGTCAGTCCCAAGCTTGCGCACTTGCCGCACAGACAAAATATCTGATCCACGCGCGCGCGCATCCTCATACCCTTCTTTCGCCGTGGACGAGACATTGCGAATGCCTAGTTGCGTCATACCGCTGACATACGACTTTTCAATCGCACGGCGCATCGGATTGCCATGACCCTCGGTAACACCGTGGCGCTCGTCGACAAAGTCGAGGTGCGCATCAATCTGAACTACATGGATCGGCTCTTGTTCTGAAAACGCGTTGATGCAAGGAATATTGATCGAATGATCACCGCCGATGGTTACAGGCAATGCACCCGCGGCCAAAATCTTGCGCACGCCATATTCGATATTGGCATGGCTTTCAGTGGTTTTGGTGTGGATAATATCGGCGTCACCAATATCTACAATCCGCACATCACCGCCTAGGTAAGTTGCGTCATCCTCATGATCATAAGCCCCCGCATGGCCAAAGCTGAACAGAGTAGATGCCTCACGCACAGCGCGAGGGCCAAAGCGTGCGCCGGGACGCCACTGTGTGCCGAAATCAAATGGCGCGCCCAAGACAGCGACATCCGCATCGATTGCATCCCAATCCGCGACATAAGGCTTTTTAGCAAAAGTAGAAATCCCGACGAACGGCAAATTCAGACGCCCTGCTTCATATCCGTGATCTGACATAACATCTCCTGTCTAGCGAAAGCCCTTTGCAAAGGGCTTTCCAATAACTCTTTGCAAAGAGTTATTTACCGTCCTGGAATTTCGCCGCGCCGCTCACCAGCGCCATCCCAATTTTCAATCGCTTCAATCGCTTCTTCTGCGGTCTCAACAAAGCGGAACAACTCCAAGTCTTCTGCCGAAATCGTACCAGCCTCGGACAAAGCATCCCAATTGATAATGCTCTCCCAGAACTTACGACCGAACAGCAAAACGGGCACACGCTGCATGCGACCCGTTTGAATAAGCGTCAAAGCCTCGAACGTTTCGTCAAGCGTTCCAAACCCACCCGGAAACACACAAATCGCTTTAGCACGCATCAGGAAATGCATCTTACGGATCGCAAAGTAGTGAAAATTAAAACACAGATCAGGCGTCACATACTCGTTCGGCGCTTGCTCGTGCGGTAGCACGATGTTCAACCCGATTGACGCACCACCCGCATCCATTGCACCGCGATTGCCGGCCTCCATCACACCAGGTCCACCACCAGTGACGATCACATCTTCGCGCCCATAGCTCTCCATGGATTTCTCGGTCATCATCCGCGCGAAAATACGTGCTTGCTCGTAATATTTGGACAGATCCGCCAAGGTCTTCGTGCGCGCCGTATCCTTCTTCGCAGGCTCTGGAATACGCGCACCACCGAACAAGACAATCGTGCTCTCGATCCCGCGTTCGTCCATGACCAACTGTGGCTTTAGCAACTCAAGCTGCAAACGTACTGGACGCAACTCGTCGCGGCACAGGAATTCCTCGTCCGCGAAGGCCAGCTTATAAGCCGGTGCGCGCGTTTGCGGGGTGTCTGGCACTTGCTCGGAAGCGTTGCGATCTGTTCCTGCATCGCGAAACGGGCTTTTGTTGTCGTCTTTCATGCCTCAAGTCCTTCAAATCGGGTTAACCCATGTCTAACGAGGCAAACGTAAACGCACCAGTCACGATCACGATTGCGCGGCGCGGTCATTTCATGTCTAAAGCCGCAAATCCAACTCAGTGAGGGAATCCCATGTCAAACGCACAGCTAGAAACTGCCATCGAAGCGGCCTGGGAGGCTCGCGACACAATTTCACCCGCGACCACAGGCGAACAGCGCGACGCGATTGAAGATACGCTCAACGCACTCGACAGCGGCAAGCTGCGTGTTGCGGAAAAGCAGGCCGATGGCAATTGGCATGTAAACCAATGGGCAAAAAAGGCAGTTCTGCTCGGCTTTCGTATCAAAGATATGGAGCAGCACGAAGGCGGCCCTCAAGGCGCTGGCTGGTGGGACAAGGTCGATAGCAAGTTCAAAGGTTGGGGCGACGCAGAGTGGAAATCCGCAGGTTTCCGCGCGGTTCCTAACTGTATCGTTCGCAAGTCCGCTTTCATCGCGCCCGGTGCGGTGCTGATGCCGTCTTTCGTGAACCTCGGCGCTTACGTTGATGAGGGCACGATGGTTGACACATGGGCAACCGTTGGGTCCTGCGCGCAGATCGGCAAGAACGTGCACCTCTCCGGCGGTGTTGGCATCGGCGGCGTTCTAGAGCCAATGCAGGCGGGCCCGACAATCATCGAGGACAACTGCTTTATCGGTGCGCGTTCCGAGGTTGTTGAGGGTTGCATCGTGCGCGAAGGCTCGGTTTTGGGCATGGGCGTATTCATCGGCCAATCCACCAAGATCGTTGACCGCGAAACGGGCGAATTCACATACGGCGAAGTGCCTTCGGGTTCCGTCGTCGTTGCGGGCTCCATGCCGTCAAAGAATGGCGTGAACCTTTACTGCGCAGTCATCGTGAAACGCGTGGACGCACAGACGCGCTCTAAAACAAGTATCAATGAGTTGCTACGCGATTAACTAATATTGGCAAAGGCGCACTTTTAGCTGCGCCTTTGCCAAACCACACTTAGTCAGGCGTGTAGATATTTCCGAACCATTTGTTCAGCAGATCATCATAGGTTCCATCCACACGGAACTTTAGCAAAACCTGATCGATCTCTTCTTTGAGCGCGCTTCCGCTTTGAAGCACAATACCGTAATTCTCTGGACGATAGGTGCGCTCAAGGACGCGTGCTTTTCCTTGCGCTTGGTTTTGTTGGTAATAGGCAAGGATCGGGCCGTCGAACACAACTGCATTCGCGACGCCCGCTTCGAATGCGGTGAACATTTCTTCAGGGGATGCGTAATCCGCAAATACCAAACCGTTGGATTCAAGAAACGCCGCGCTTGTCGATCCGGTTATTGTCGCAACGCGCCGGTTTTCCAGATCGCGCAGATTGTTCACGTTAGAGCTTAGCGCATTCACCGTCATCGACGCTGTAATCGACGCTACGAAAATGGACACGATGAACAGGCTTGAGACGACCAAAAGGACCGCAAAAATGCGCCCGAATGTGGAGCGCGGCACACGTTCTTCAAAGCCACCGTTCACCACCAGATTCAAGGCCCACCAAAAGGACGGAAACATTGCTTCGCGCGCGGGCTTGTCGAAATAGGGCTGCACGCGGCGTTCAAAAAACCACATCAACATGCCGCCAAAGAAAAGCAGAGCAAGACCGCTCAATACGACGACTGCAATATCGCGGGTAAACAAAGCGGCGAAAATGCTCGAACTCGACCTCTCATTCGGGATCATGATCTTGATGCCGCTGCCAAAAATCGGTTGGCTAAAATCCATCTCGCGTTCGCGCTCGGTAGTGATGGAAATATTCGCGATCGCCCCGTCCACTTTGCTCGCCATGACTTTACTGAACATGTCACCAAACGATTCTTGAGGCGCAAAAATGATCTCGCGGTTGATGCCCTCGCCAATAGCGCGCATCAAATCAATACTGAACCCGCGGGCCTCTGGCGTATCCACAAAAGCAAATGGCGGACGATGCACAGTGGCAATGGTTAATGGATCAGCGTTTTGTGCAAGCGCAGGCACAAGCGTAGAAAGCAGCATCAAGGCTGACAAAAAGAGCGATCTGAACTGAGTCATTGTTTCGGTGCCTATAATCTATCCAACACGCTTGCGCGGTTGGTGCGGAAGTACTTCAGAGGTATACAAGGTAACAGGCCCAATTGCAGGGATACCGATTAAAAACAGGTGGGTAAGTTACTCTGCGATGAAGCTGTTGCCAAACCATCTCGTCAGGATCGTATCATACGTGCCATCTTCGCGAAACTGGAGCAACGCGAGGTCTATGTCCTCTTTTAGCGCGCTTCCGGCGGGCAAAAGGATGCCGTAGTTCTCTGGGCGATAAACCTTGTCGATTAACCGTGCCAACCCGACGCCATCTGTTTGCAGATAATGCGCTAAGATGGGGCCATCAAAGACAACCGTATTGATTTCGTCGCGCTCGAACGCGCGCAACATTGCGTCAGGATCGCCAAACCCTTGGAACTGGATCCCGTGTTTGTCGAGGAACGTATCACTGGTTGAGCCTGCCACTGTGCCAACAATGCGCGCTTGCAGATCAGAGATGGTTTGCACATCAGCTTGTAGCGCCGTTACTGTAACCTTCGCCGTGATCGTGCCCGCCGCCACCAACAACAGCGCGAATCCACCCACCATCGCGACCACGCCAACGATGCCGCCAGAGACACCCGTTGCTGCGCGCATCAAGAACCATCCGAGCACCACCAACACAACAGCGCCTAGCACATAGAGCAGTGCATCCCCTCCGATGAGTGAGAGGAATTGATCGCCCAGCGCTGCTTCTTTGGGAAGTAGAATTTGAATGCCACTGCCAAAAATAGGCTGACTGAAATCCATCGCGCGCTCGCGATCCGCAGTGATAGAGATATTGGCAATCGCCCCATCGACTCGCTCTGCACGCACCGAGGCAAGCATGTCACCGAAGCGCTCATTTGGCTCAAACACCACCTCACGACCTATCTCATCGGCAATCGCGCGCATCAGATCGATGCTGAAACCCGTGATCTGATCGCCTTCGGTATCCGCAAATGGTGGGCGATGGACGGTGCCAAACACCATAGGATCGTCAGATTGCGCCGTTGCGGGCAAGGCCAGCGACAACAGTGTCAAAAGGGCTAGAGCGATGCGTTTCAAAAATGCGATTTCAGCAAGGTCCGCCTAATTGTAGATGCTCGAGGAACATTGATGTATTTCGCCCCCTTTCGTCAACCAAACGCGATGCTTGACGCAACGGAGTGCAGCAGATACGCCGCAACTTATGACTGAAAAGCCCAAAAAACCCCGCAAAAAGCAACAGGTCTTCACTTTATTGGTGCAAGCGGGCCGCTCGAGCGGTGACGGTTTTCCCGAAGGATCAAGTGGCGCTGCCCTTATGATCTACGCGTCTGGCGTGGATGAAGCAGAAGCTGTGCGCGAAACTGTGGCGATCTTGAAGCAGGCGGATGTCGCACCGCTCGATGTCACGGGATACGGCACTTTGGATGAACGTCTCTCTGAGGGGCATGATATTTCGGATGACGAGCGCGAATTGATGCAGCGCGCATTGGACGAGAACTCGGTGATCATCGCGCAGATGACGCCCCTCTTTGACGACAAGCCCGCGCACTAACAATCGATTATGCGGCGCGCATCGCGGCCAATGTGATCGCTTCATACGGGCGCAAGATCTGGCTCACAGTCGCAGCATGCTCTGGTAGTAAGTTACGAGGTAAGGCAGCGAGTGATGTGTGTTTGAAGATCGCCTTGCGCCGTCTCAATCGTCCGATGAACAAGCTCTCAAGCAACAGTTCCGACGCGATGAATGCTTCGTTTTCTGGCAAGAGCAACTGAAAATAGGTTGTCGTACCACCCACAGGCTGCGCAATCGCGGCGGTGCCGTTTATCAAATGTTGCGCGGGGATCAGCACCTCATCACAACCAAACGTGTACTCCACGTCAGAGCCGCCTACGATCAAGCGCTGCGTTCCCGCCATGACCAAATCGGACTGCAATCCAAAGTAGGGTGCGCGCAAACGCACAGGCGCATAACTCCCGAATGCCGGGGTCACCTTCTTGAACACGCCCAGAACAGGCACAATATTTGCATTTGCGCTAATAACCGTGTCACCCGGTTTCAACGCTCCGATTTTGCGATAGCCCTGCGGCGTTAGAACGGGCGTATGATAATCCAGCGTGGGTGTTGGCCCAATACTCAGCGGCCCTTGATGAAACCCGATGTAGGCGAGCTTTTTCTGAACTTCAGGCGCACGCGTTTCAGACAAAGCCCCAAGCACCAGCGCGCCAGACATGGCGATACACCCTGTAAGTTCACTTGTGAAAAGCGCATCGTCGCCTGGGTGTTCAATCGACAAAAGACCATCGCCAGAGATTGAATCCCAATTCAAAGTCAGGCGAAAATTATCTGTGCGTGCTTGCAAGGTGTGCGAAATAAGCGCGTGAAACACATGCCCACCAGAACTGATAAGAACCGAAAACCCCTCACCAGGGATCGACTGAATGCGCAGCAGACTTGGCGTTGGATGCAAAGTTGCGACCTCAAGCAGTGTCGCGGCACGATGATCTGAGGGCAGGGGCGCTTCCAACACCAACGCACCTGTTTCGATCATGCTCTCTGAGGTGATAGACGCATGAACATCCGTTGTTTCACCGCCACCGCCGCTATAGGCGAGCCAGCCCATCAGGCCGCACTTCCGAGCAACAATTCAGCTTCATATTTGCGCAAAATACGCCGTGCGGACTTGCTGTAGCCTTCGCCCGTTTGTGGATCGAGCTCTGGGAACAATGCACAAATCTCTGCGACAGCTTCCTCTTCAAACAAGTTGGTGATCTGCCCACCCGGCAAAAAGCTCTCGCTTTCCAAGCCATTGGAGACCACGATCTGATGCTTATCGAACAACAGGTGGACGTAAGTGACGGTCCCACCCTCGCGCACGCGCACGGTTTTATCGTTCACCAGTTCCTTCGCGGCGACCAACACTTCAGACTCACCAAATAGCAACTCCGCCATTTCATCTTGCAACAAAATGCGGTGCAGCGGTGAAACCCGCAACAAACTGTGCGTACCAAATGTGTTCGCCGCAATCTCTACGGGTGCCATCTTGCCGGTCGCATCTACTTCGCGCTGACCGATCCAGCGCAGCGGTTGATAGCCCTGATCGCGCGTCAGGATCATGTCGCCTGCTTCGAGGACTTCAACAGGCATTTTGCCTTCTTGCGTCTCGATCAATGTGCCTGCGACAAAGCAGGGCACCATGTTGAGCAGTACAAAACCCGTGTCTGTTTCGCCTGTCGTGCTTTCCACGGCATAGGTGAAATTGACGTTCTCTGTGTCACCGTCGCCGACAACCGTCAGCGTGCCATCTGCGTTCAATTCAACCGTTTGACCAGTGCCAAGCGTGATAATGCTGCCGACAACAACGGCTTGGCCGTTGATATGAGTAACAGTCAGTGTGCCACCAGAGTTGTTGGTGTCATTGGCCAAAACGTCGATGGTTTTAGAGCCAAACGGATCAACATTGGCGCTGTCATCAAACGCGAGCACATCGCTTTGAATCGAATCCGCAGCGATTAGCAGATTGGAATCGTAATTACTGTCAGCGACGTCAGCGACACCGATCTTGACCGAGTTTGTACCTACGTTGATCGGAATCTTAAGCGACAACGTAACGGTGAAACCGTCCATCTCGGTGTTGTAATCATCGCTTGTGTTGTTGATGAAAAGGTTGCCATTGTCAGCGGCGTTGATGTTGCCGGGATCAGTGTCACCATTGCCGACGCTCATTTCAACCTGAGCACCGTTGATCCATACGCCAACCATATCTTGATAAAGCGAGTTGACGTATTCGGGGTATTCTTCTGATGCAAAGATGAACTGCATCGTCATGAAGCCAGCTGTCGCAGAGGTGAAATCGACCTCTAAGAAAGACGCATCATACGTGCTGGTGCCCGCGGCTGCGTTAAAGTCAGAATCGTTGTTTACACCGCTTGTATTGGTTGAAGTGTTCGTCGCGCGGTTGGGGTCGCCATTGCTTTGCGTGAATCGATCCGCGCGCCCTGTGGACAAAATAACGCCCGTGTCGCCGGGAGTTGCATCAGGGGAAAGCGCGTCGCCGTTGGAGTAAATCGCAGAACTGCGATTGTCACCCGTGTAGCTCGCGCCTGTGACGGTAACACCGCTTCCGAAGATGGCATTTGCCATCGCCAAAGCGGATGCACTCGTGTTGTAACCTAGCTCTGCGCCGGTTGCTGGCATGCCTCAATACCTTTCGGATTGAGACAGTTCAAACTGCTCTACGCCCGCATTTTTGCGGATCATTATGGGGTGGCCACGTTGGACCTATACTGCTGTTTGCCCTGCCTCGGGTCAATTTATTAACGAAACGCTAACACGGGTTTGGGGTATTCGGGAACCGCCTTTTCAGCAATCTCAGGATGTGAGTGTCGCGGGCGTCCCATTTTGGTCACATTTTCTCTAGCCAATTGCATCACTTAGCGTGGAGCGATAGCAATGTTTTCAAACGCGCTCGCCCAATAGGATAAGCACATGCCCCACATCGATCCCGTCAAACTCACCGCCGATTTGATCCAATGTCCTTCTGTCACCCCTGAGGAAGGCGGTGCATTGGTCTTGCTGGAACGCTTGCTAAGTGACGCTGGCTTTTCTTGCACTCGCGTTGATCGTGGTGGCATCGCCAACCTCTTCGCACGCTGGGGCGACAAAAGCGCCGCCAAGACTTTCGGCTTCAACGGTCACACAGATGTTGTCCCTGTGGGTGACGAAGCCGCATGGACCCACGGTCCTTTCAGCGCCGATATCGTTGACGGAATTATGTATGGCCGTGGCACGACAGACATGAAATCTGGCGTTGCCGCTTTCGCCGCCGCTGCGATTGATTTCGTTGCTCAAACCCCGCCAGATGGCGCTGTGATCCTAACGATCACGGGCGATGAAGAGGGCGACGCACTCGACGGTACAACTGCCCTGCTTGATTATATGGAGCGCGAAGGCGAGCAGATGAGCGTTTGTTTGGTCGGTGAACCAACTTGCCCGAACGAGATGGGCGAGATGATGAAAATCGGTCGTCGCGGATCGTTGACGTGCTGGTTCGAAGTCACTGGAAAGCAAGGCCACTCTGCCTATCCGCATCGCGCCAAGAACCCTTTGCCGGCTGTTGCGCGCCTCATGGATCGCCTCGCTTCGCATCGGTTAGACCAAGGCACCGATCATTTTGACGCCTCCACTCTTGCGGTCGTCACCATCGACACGGGCAACCCCGCAACCAACGTCATCCCCGCCAGTTGTCGTGCCACTGTAAACATCCGATTTAACGATCTGCACTCTGGTGCAAGCCTGAGCGAATGGCTCCAACGCGAAGCCGACGAGGTCGCCGCCGCCTTCGACACGCCCATCAGCCTCAAGATCAAAATCAGCGGCGAAAGCTTCATTACCCCTCCCGGTGCCCTTTCCGATCTCATCGCGAAATCCGTCCATGCCGAAACAGGCGTCACCCCCGAGATGTCCACCACCGGCGGCACGTCTGACGCGCGTTTCGTCAAGAACCATTGCCCCGTCGTGGAATTCGGTCTCGTCGGTAAAACCATGCACCAAGTGGATGAAAACGTGCCAATCGAGCAGATCAACCAACTCAAGAATATTTACGGGCGCATCCTGAAAGACTACTTCGCATGAGTGTCGCTCAAACCACCGACATCGCGCTTTGCCAATCCATCCGCAAAATCGTCTTTACCGATGAACAGGGCGTCAGCACCGCTGATGAAGTCGATGGCATGGACGAGACTTCCGTCCATTTTCTGTCCTACCTAAACGACAAACCCGTCGGCACAGCCCGCGTCTTCATCAAAGACGGCTCTGCCAAAATTGGCCGCGTCTGCGTGCTCAAAGACGCGCGCGGCACCTATCAAGGGCAAGCGCTGATCCAAGCTTGCCTCGATTGGGCACGCGAGCAGGGCCACCCGCGCGCAGTTCTCGGTGCGCAGCTTGATGCACTCGGGTTTTACGAAGGGTTCGGCTTCAAAGCATATGGCGACGTTTTCAACGACGCAGGCATCGACCACCGCATGATGGAACTCTTTCTATGAGGCCCACACTGGTCATCATGGTCAAAGAACCGCGCCCCGGTCGGGTCAAAACCCGTCTTGGTCGCGACATTGGCCTTACCGCCTCCGCATGGTGGTTCCGCCACCAAACCCGCGCCTTGCTGCGCCGTATCGAAGATCCGCGCTGGCACACAATCCTCGCCGTTGCCCCTGATGCTGAGGGCCTCACCAGCCGCATCTGGCCTGCGCATCTTCCTCGCGTTGCGCAAGGGCGCGGTGATCTCGGCCATCGCATGTCCCGCATCTTGCGCGGGCTCTCCAAAGGCCCCGTTTGCATCATCGGTGCTGATATCCCTGACATCACCCGCCCCCGCATTGCAGAAGCGTTCAAGGCGCTCGGCAATCATGGCGCCGTCTTTGGCCCCGCCCCCGATGGAGGCTACTGGCTCATCGGCCTAAAACGCGCCCGCCCTCCACGCGCCGACATCCTCACAAACGTCCGTTGGTCTACTGAACACGCCCTAACAGACAGCTCGCGCTCTTTAGGCGATGTGAGCATCGCCCATGTCGCGACGTTGCGAGATGTGGATACGGTGGATGACTTGAAACTTCTGTAGCTCCTTGCGCTCCCATGCTACATGCCCCCACATGAGCAAATTACCCAATAAAGCCGCGATCCTGACTTGGATCACTGAAAACCCCACCCAGACCGCCAAGCGCGACATCGCGAAGGCGTTTGGCATCAAGGGGGCGAAGCGCATTGATCTCAAGCGCATTCTGAAAGAGCTGGAAGCAGAGGGTCATCTCACCAAACGTAAAAAGACGTTCCGCGATCCTGATAGTCTGCCGCCTGTTTCTGTCTTGCAAGTCATCGGCCCTGACAGCGACGGCGATCTCACCGCCAAAGCGATGGAGTGGGAGGGGACTGGCCCAGATCCCGAAATCCTGATCATCCCGAAACAAGGCGACAAAGCGCTGGGCGCGGGGGATCGCATCTTGGCGCGTGTGACCAAGATCAAAGGTGCCGGAAACCTCTATGAGGCGCGCCTGATCCGCCACATCGGGGCTAATCCCGAACGCATCATCGGTATCTTCCGTCAAAGCCATGAAGGCGGGCGTATCCTGCCTATCGACAAGGGCGCGGCGAAGGAATGGGAGGTGCCTGCGGGTGCCGCAGGCGGTGCGAAAGACGGCGAACTCGTTGAAGCAGAGCTCACCGGAACGAAGGCCCGCATGGGCCTGCCGCGCGCGCAAATCGTGACGCGTTTGGGGGATCCGACTGCGCCCAAAGCCGTCTCTCTGATCGCGATCCATCAACACGGTATCCCCGATCATTTCCCCGATGAGGTGATTGCTGAGGCTGATGCCAAAGAGCCCGCTGGCCTTGAAGGTCGCACCGATCTGCGCGATGTGCCGCTGGTCACAATCGACCCCTCTGATGCGCGCGATCACGATGATGCGTGCTACGCTGAACCTGATACGGACCCCGCCAACAAAGGCGGTCACATCCTTTGGGTCGCGATTGCCGATGTGGCGCATTACGTCACTCCCGGGTCTGAACTCGACCGTGAGGCGCGCAATCGCGGAAATTCCAGCTACTTCCCTGATCGCGTTGTGCCTATGCTACCGGACCGCTTGTCTGGCGATCTTTGCTCGCTGCACGAGGGCGTCTCTCGCGCCTGTATCGCTGTACGCATCGTTATTGATGCAGAGGGCCAAAAACTCTCCCATGAATTCAAACGTGGCTTGATGAAATCGCCTGCCTCGCTGAACTACACCGAAGTGCAACAAGCGATGGACGGTAATCCGAACGAGAAAACCGAGCCTTTCGTTAGCACCGTTCTGCGCCCGCTTTATGCGGCCTATGCGGCGCTGAAAAAAGCCCGCGCAGAGCGTCAACCGTTGGAATTAGACCTGCCAGAGCGCAAGATTATTTTGGACGACGATGGCAAAGTCACTTCTGTCGCTTTTGCCGAGCGTTTCGATGCGCATCGCTTGATCGAAGAATTCATGGTCCTTGCCAATGTTTGTGCCGCGGAAACCTTAATCGAGAAGAAGCAGCCGCTCTTGTTCCGCGTGCATGAAGAACCGTCGCAGGAGAAGCTCAATGCGCTTCGTGAAACGGCTCAAGCGGCAGGTTTGACGATGGCGAAGGGGCAGGTGTTACAGACGCGTCACCTCAATCAACTCTTGAAGCAAGCGGCTGATACGGATGAGGCGGAGTTGATCAATATCTCGACTCTCCGCTCTATGACGCAAGCCTATTACGCACCTGAGAACTTCGGTCACTTCGGTCTCGCGCTGCGCAACTATGGGCATTTCACCTCGCCTATTCGTCGTTACGCTGACCTGATCGTGCACCGTGCTTTGGTCACTGCACATGGCTGGGGCAAGGATGGTTTGACGCAAAAGGATGCAGATGGTCTCAAGGAGACCGGTGAACATATTTCGCAAACAGAGCGTCGCTCGATGGTTGCGGAGCGTGACACGACAGATCGCTATCTCGCGGCCTTCCTAAGTGAATATGTGGGCCAAGAACTTGGCGGTCGCATCAGTGGCGTCGTCAAGTTTGGGGTCTTTGTGAAACTCGATGCGACGGGTGCGGATGGGCTTATTCCTGTGCGCTCGCTCGGGCGTGAGTTCTTCCATTTTGACGCGGATAGCTCGACCTTGATGGGATCTGATACTGGACTGACGATCAGTCTTGGGCAGCGCGTCACGGTCAAGCTCGCCTCGGCCACGCCGCAGACGGGTGGTGTCGAACTGGAGATGCTTACGCTGGATGGCAAAGAAATGCCAAAGGGCGGTGGCGGCGGCTACAAAGGACGTGGCCAACCAGCCCGACGCAAGGCAAGCAATGCCAAGCGTAAGGCGGATAAGGTGAAGCGCAAAGTAAAGCGGACGCGTTAAAGTTTTGGGTAGGCCGCGTCACGCACGCGCGCCACATATGCAGGCAGGCCTTCCCATCCTTTGAGCAATTCGCGCGCACCTGTTTTGACGGGTAGGTTTATGATCATGTCGAGCACAGGGGCGATCGCAGCATCTGCTGCGGTGGGTTTCGCGCCGAATAGAAACGCTTGATCGCCAAGCTTTGTGCTGAGCGCATTCAGGTCGAGCATCATCCGAGCTGCACGCTCGTCTTCAGAAAATTGAGCAGTGCCTTGGGCAATCATTTTGGCGCGCACGCCTTTGCGCAGTTGGCGCGTGAGAGAACCGCGAATGAGCCAAGGGATCGTTTTGAAAAACTCTGCTCGGGTGTGTTCCCAGCTTTCATCAACGAGCCAACGATCATGGACGAGAATGTTATAAAGGCCTGCTTCACACATTTGGATGAGCGCGTGTGACTGGGCTTTTTGGTCCGCTGACAGACCTTTGTTGAAATCCACGCCCTTGTTTTCGAGATACATTTGAATGCTTGCGCTGTCGGGGATCAATTCTGTGCCAGCGCGCAAGACGGGCAAGCGACTAAGGGGCATTTTGCGGGGGTCGTGCAGGTACTCCGGTTGCCATTCTTGGCCTGACATTTGCAGCAAGCACATCGCTTTGACGCAGTAAGGGCTATGGCTGGGTGCGCCGAAACTGCCGGGGAACGTGAGTAGGGTGAGCATCGTGTTTCTCCTGATTTTCTGCTACCCTTGCTATGGCACGCTACTGACATTTATTGTCAGTAGGTTCTGTTAGAGTGAAAATATGTCTCGCACCGCACGTCTGTTCCAATTGATGCAAGCCCTTCGTCAATCTGCGCCCCCTGTTCGGGCGGAAAATTTGGCGGGTGAGATGCAGGTTTCGCTGCGAACCATCTACCGCGACATTGATAGTTTGCGCGATCTTGGGGCCGTGATCGATGGGGAAGCGGGGTTTGGTTACACACTGATCGAGGACGCGACGTTGCCGCCGTTGGGGTTTGATGATGAGGAAATAGAAGCGTTGGTTCTAGGGTTGCGCGAGGTTGGGCAAACGGGTGATCCATCTTTGGCAGAGGCTGCGAAGCGTGCATTGAGCAAGCTCAAAGGACGCCTCCCGCCGAGCCAGTCACATCGTTTGGAGCATGCTGTTTTGTCGGCGCGGCGTTTCAGAGAACGCCCAAAACCAGGGATTGATCCGAGGGCATTGAGGCGCGCGGCGTGGGATGAGGTGAGTGTGGCGTTTGCCTATGTGGACAAAGAGGGTCACGCGACGAAACGTAGTGTCGACCCACTTGGGATTACAGCACTGGATGAGGTGCAGTGTTTGCTTGCCTATTGTCATTTGCGTCAAGACTACCGCTCTTTCCGGTTGGATCGCATGCGCGATTTGGAGGTGAGCGGCGACAGTTTTCGCCCCAAACGCGTACCGATGCTGCGCGAATTTATTGAGCGTATTCGCAATGATCCTTTCGCGTCGGCGAATAGTCGCAATCCGTTTGCGTGATTTCTTTCGAATTGGAAACAATCAGGTTAAGGTCGATCCTATTGGTTTCAAAAGGTGACCCCATGCGCGCGCTATCCTTTGTTTTTTGCAGTGCTCTTTGTTTGCCAGCGGTGTTGTCTGCTCAGGCTGTCGAACGCTCGATCCGCCCCGAAGTGCGGCCGAGCGGCGAAAGCGTGACACCAGTCAAAGCGGCTGCGGTGATGTCCAAGATACGGCCGAACGCGCGGCCAACGATCATCAAAAATGAGCGCACGGTGACACCTGCGGCGATCCTCGCAGCGACCTCGAACGCTGGTTTCAAGCGGTGGATTTCCGGCTTACGCAGTCGTGCTTTGAGCGCTGGGATTAGCCCTGCGGTGTTTGAGCGCTCTTTTCGGGGTGTCGCGTATTTGCCTAAAGTAATCGAACGTGACCGCAATCAGTCCGAATTTACCAAGACGATTTGGGAATATCTGGACAGTGCAGCCTCCGACACGCGCGTGGAGAATGGCAAGACGGCGTTAGCGGCGCACCTGAGTAAACTTGAGGCGATCGAGGCGAATTACGGTGTTGAGAAGGAAGTTGTGACAGCCGTTTGGGGTTTGGAGAGCAACTATGGAGGGTTTCGCGGCGAAACCCCTATCGTATCAGCGCTCGCGACGTTGTCCTATGATGGGCGGCGCGGACGGTTCTTTGAGAGCCAGTTGATTGCCGCTTTGAAGATTTTGCAAGCGGGTGATACCACGCCGGAAAATATGACGGGCAGTTGGGCGGGGGCGATGGGGCACACGCAATTTATCCCGACGTCCTACCTTGATTATGCTGTTGATTTCACAGGCGATGGGAAGCGCGATATTTGGAGCGACGATCCGTCTGATGCGCTTGCCTCTACAGCCGCATATCTCAACCGTTTTGGCTGGGTCACAGGGCAACCTTGGGGCGTTGAAGTAAAGCTTCCTGATGGGTTCAACTACAACCTTGCGAGCCGCAAAATCAAGAAAGCACCAAGCGATTGGGCAGCGCTCGGTGTGTTAGGTATGAACGGGAGCGCAGTGCCAAATCATGGATCCGGCTCTATTTTGTTGCCTGCTGGCGCAAAGGGCGCTGCGTTCATGGTGTTCAAGAACTTTTCAGTTATCGAGCGTTACAATGCGGCGGATGCTTATGTGATTGGCGTAGGTCATTTGAGTGACCGTATTCGCGGTGACGGGCCGATCAAGGCGTTATGGCCACGTGAGGATCGTGCGTTGACGTTTAAAGAGCGTCAGCAAATGCAGCGTTTGTTGAGTGCGGCTGGTTTCAATACGCGCGGCGTGGACGGAAAGATTGGTCCCAACACAGTGAGCGCGATCAAAGGGTTCCAGAAAGCGAATGGGATGATTCCTGATGGGTACGCGTCGCTAAATCTGCTGAAGCAGTTACGCTGATTGATGGGGCAGGAGCCTCCGGCGGGGATATTTAGAAAGAGAGGAAGCGCTTAGCGTAGCTCTGGTTTAGGACAGTTGCCTTGTAGGTAGCATTGCTCGACCTGTTTAAGATCCGCTTTGCTTGGGTTTGCGAAGATATGGCCGCCGCAAGGGTTGGTGTTGAGCGTGTAGCCCGTGTCGGTCTTTTGCAAAAACACCAATGCTTCTGTCCCGCTTTGCGCGGAGGAGCACCAAGGGCCATAGCATTTGATCGCCAAGTCTAGACGCGTTGAAAACGGCTGGGTGAAGCCTTTTTTATTGAGCGCAGTTCCTTTGAGACGTGCCGGAATGAGGGTGATTGGCGGCGTGTCGTCTTGGCGGCTCATGTCGACTTTTGGCAATTTGCGTTCATTGAACGTCAGCGTGCCTACTGCGGCTACATAGCCATCCTCAGAGGTTGCGACTTCGTAGATTGCATTGTCCAGCCCATAGGGCACGCAGGAGAGCGCGTGCAACGGAGAGGCGGCTACAAGAGCGGCGAAAATTCCTGCAAGACCCGCGCGTAGACGTCGCGTTTGAAGGGTACGATATTGGCCACAAGCTGGTCGGAGGGCGTCCAGCGCCATTTGGAAAACTCCGGGATTTCCGTTGCGATGTCGATGTCCGCATCGGTGCCGTGAAACTTCATGAGAAACCATTTTTGCTCCTGACCTTTGTAGCGCCCTTTCCAGAGTTTTGGCACAAGCGCGTGGGGCAAGTCATAGGGAAACCAACCCTTTGTTTCCCCAAGGATCGTGACGAGGTTGGGGGTGATACCTGTTTCTTCCTCTAACTCGCGCAAGGCAGCGACGTCTGCTGCTTCGCCTTTGTCGATGCCGCCCTGGGGCATTTGCCACGCGTTTGCGCTGCTATCGAGGCGCTGGGCGGTGAAAACCTCATTGGCCGCATTGACCAGCATGATGCCAACGCAAGGACGATAAGGGAGGGCGTTGATTTGCTCGGGTGTCATGTAAGAAGCCTTTTAAAATGTGTTGGGGCTTGTGTATCTGTTGGCGGCGCTGTGTACTAGAGCCTTCACAGGACCTGGCGGGCGAGATGTCGAAGATCATAGACAAGCGTGTCACAGCGCAACTTGAGGGCGATTTTGTCGTTTTTCTCATTGGCGTAAAAATTAATGCTTGGTGGAAAGTTCACAAGTGGCTTCCTGTTGTGATGGCGATGCCCAGGATGTTGAAGGAACTGTCCATTCAACCGAGTGAAGAGACTGGCTTTCTAGGCCACACCAACGCAGGCCCAAGTTTGATCGTACAATATTGGCGCAGCTTTGAGTATTTGGAAGCCTATGCCAAGTCGCAAGAGCATGCTCATTTCCCAGCGTGGCGTGCTTTCAACAAAAGTATGAAACTGACCCGTGGTGATATCGGAATTTGGCATGAAACCTATCTGGTGCGCGCGGGAGAGTATGAAAACGTCTATTCAGGAATGCGCCCCCACGGGCTGGGCCGTGTGGGAGATCTGGTTTCTGCGGACGGTTCTTTGAGCGAGGCGCAGGGTCGTTTGAAAGACCGCGTTTAGCGGTACTTTGCTGCGGTGATAAATTCGCCAAAGCTTTCGCACCATACAACGACAGTCGTGTGGGCGTTGACATCGACGCCCTCAGGGACGCTTAGCAAGAAGCCACCGAAGGTTTTGACGGGACCAATGAGGCGCGCTTGATCTTTGATCACTTCAAATTCAGCTTCGTCTTCGACGAACTCATTGGTGAGATAGACCATGTAGTCAGGGCCAGGCGCGAGTTTACCCTCATGGACGATTTCAGTTGTGCTGACGCTAATGGTGCCTTCGCCCCAATGGAGAAAATCGCTCCCTTTGAGGCCGCGGGTGAGCTCCGCGGTGAATAAAGCGCTTTGCGCCTTTTCTTCGAGCATCGCCGCATCCGGGCTGCTGGGCGCTGTGAGAATGGGAAGAAGGTAAACACCAAGTGCGAAACCGATGGCAACCGCAATGGCGTGAGTGGTGAGGAATGTAATAAGTCAGCGCATGAGGTTATGTGTCTTTCGATGATTTATTTAAATTGAGAAGCACGAGTGCAATCGCGGAGGGTACCATTTGCGGCAGGCCGGATTTGAAGGCGACGGTGATGCTGGCAAATACACCTGCAACGAGGACGAAGCCAAGAAAGCAGTTTGCGACGTTCTTTTGCCAGCTGGGGTCTTTGATGAGGAGTGCCCAGACAAGGCCCACGGCGAGGAACGCGTTGTAGATTCCCTGGTTGGCTGCGAGTTGGGTGGTTTGCGCGAAGAGATCAGGCGGGAACATATCGAAGACGCGCGCGCCAATTGTTGTCCATGCAAAGATTTCAAACCAAGCAATATAGAAATGCAGCAACGCAATGAGCGCGATAAGCGCGAGGGCGGCAAGTCTCATTGGAAGCTCCAGTATTAATGGTTTCGAAAAACCATACCGTAACTGGGCGCAAATGCAAAAGGGCAGCTCGTTTCAGAACTGCCCTTTCAGATTTTGATGTGACCGAAACTTACTTGTCAGAACCCAAGGCGCTGAGACCTTTGAGGATGTCGATGGCATAGGCCAGTTGGTAGTCGTCCTCGCGCAGCTTCGCGGCTGTTTCTGCTTTCTCACGGTCAGCTTCGATCTGGCGGATTTCGTCCTCGGACAAGCTGTCGTTGTTCAAAGATCCACGCAGGTCAGATTCAGAGCGGCGGCGGTTGGAGATGCTCTCTTCATCTGCCTCATCCTCTGCCTCTGCCTCTGGTGCGCGGCGGGGTTGCTCCACGATGATGTCAGGTGAGACACCAAGCGCTTGGATGGAGCGGCCAGACGGCGTGTAATAGCGCGCTGTCGTTAGGCGCATCGCACCGTTTGAGCGCAAAGGCATGACCGTTTGAACAGAACCTTTACCAAAGCTCTTGGTGCCAATCACAATCGCGCGGCGGTGGTCTTGCAAAGCACCTGCAACAATTTCAGACGCAGAGGCAGACCCGCCGTTGATCAGAACCACAACAGGCTTGCCCATTGCCAGATCACCCGGCGTTGCATTGAAACGATCACCGTCCGCAGGGTCACGACCACGGGTAGAGACGATTTCGCCCTTCTCCAAGAATGCATCAGAAACGCGGATCGCTTGGGTCAAAAGACCACCGGGATTGTTGCGCAGGTCAATGACGAAGCCGTTGACGTTTTCCATGCCACCGAGTTCTTCGACCTCTTTAGCGAGCTTTTCTTCAAGGTTGGGTGTTGTTTGGTCGTTGAACGTGGTGACACGCAGAACAACTGTTTGGCCCTCAGCGCGCGAGCGCACAGCGGTCAGCTTGATCGTGTCGCGCACGATAGAGACGTCAAACGGCTCACCTTCGCCTTCACGTACGATTGTGACGATGATCTCGGACCCAACAGGGCCGCGCATCAACTCAACTGCTTCATCAAGCGCGAAGCCAAGGATGCTTTCGCCGTCGACGTGTGTGATGAAATCGCCAGCCTCGATGCCCGCTTCGTCAGCTGGTGTGCCATCAATCGGAGAGACAACTTTGACAAAGCCCTCTTCCTGCGTGACTTCGATACCAAGGCCGCCGAACTCACCACGTGTTTGCACGCGCATGTCGTTGGCATCATCGGGAGAGAGATAAGAGGAATGCGGATCAAGGGATGTGAGCATGCCGTTGATCGCTGCTTCGATCAGATCGCCCTCATCGACTTCTTCAACGTATTGCGCGCGGATGCGTTCAAAGATGTCACCGAACAGATCAAGCTGTTCATAGACGTTAACCTTCTTATCGGCTTCTTGTGCCAGCAGAGGGGCGGCGACTTGGGTGGTCAGGACGATCCCGGCCAAAGTGCCTCCCACGGCGGCCATGATGAATTTTCTCATGTGCTCATTCCTTGTTTGCCGCGAACCACGAAAGCGGGTCCACAGATGTGTTATTCTCTCTTACGTCTATATAGAGCGTTTCTGAGCGGGTGTTTCCAGCCCCATCACTGCCTTGTGAGACGATCTGATCAATTTGGTCACTATTTCCGCCCATTAAGCCCACTGGGAAGCCTGCGGGCAGCACTTGGCCTATTTCGCCATAGAGCGTGTCTAACCCAGTTAAGATGAACAGCAAGTTAGCTTGCGGCTCAAGGATGACAACATTTCCGAGGTCCAGCAGCGGGCCGTGGTAGCGAATTGTTGCGGTTGTTGGTGTCGTAACAAGCGAACGTGGACGCGTCGCGATAAGAACACCGGGGCGCTTGATGCCAGCGGCATCGGCCTCGCCGGCGCGTCTAAGAACCAGACCTTCAACAGGGAGCGGGAGTTGGCCCTTGAGGTTGGTAATGTCTGGGAGGGGACCGAGCGCCTCCGATGTGGTTATCTTGCTAAGACCGCCAGCGAAGGCATCGAGCGTTTCGGTAGAGCTGATGAGGATTGCGGTGCGCACCGGGTCTTCGGTAAATTTCTTGGGGAGGTTTGTGCGATCTGCCATGGCTTGGCTTAGGGACGTGCGCGCGTCTTGAACACCTGAAAGGGCCGTGCGTAATTCGTCCGTCGCGGTTTCTTGCAAAGTGCGCAAAAGCGTCATTTCCTCAACATCACGGCGCAAGGCATTGGCGCGCGCAGTCAGCGCAGGGGTCAATTCCGCGACCAACATGCCAGAACGCACAGCGCCAGAGGGGCCATCGGGATGCGCCATAAGGACAGGGGCGGGGGCCCGCGAGATGGTTTGCAAAACCGCGAGCAACTCCGCGACTTCGCCATCACGCGCAGCGAGCTGGCGGGTGAGCACAGATTCACGGGTCGCGGCTAGGCGCAGGCCTTCGCGCATTGCGTCTAGGCCTGTTTCAAACGCTTGGATGGTTGCGGTCAGTGCTTTAACACGATCCCTTGCAGATTTCGCTTGTTCAAGTTGGGTCGAAGCGGCGCGCAAGCGATCCGCGGCCGCTTGCGCAGTTGCACCGGGATTGTCCTGCGCCGTCGCTTGGGTCGCGAGCGTGAGAGCAATCAAAAGGGCGCGCAGGAGGTGCATTACTTGATCAAGCTTTCACCGGTCATCTCAATAGGTTGTGGCAGATCCATGAGTTGCAGAAGTGTTGGTGCGAGATCCGCGAGGCGGCCATTTCTAAGCGTTGCGTTTTTGGGTCCACCGACGAGTGCGACAGGTACAGGGTTGGTTGTGTGCGCCGTGTGCGGGCCACCTGTTTCGGGGTCGATCATCTGTTCGCAATTGCCGTGATCTGCGGTGACGATCATCGCGCCGCCAGATTTTTCAAGCGCTTCAAGAACACGGCCAAGGCCAGTGTCCACTGCTTCGCAAGCTTTGATCGCGGCCTGTAGATCGCCTGTGTGACCAACCATATCAGGGTTGGCGTAATTGGTGATGATCAGATCGTAACCATCGTTGATTGCGCCGACGAAGGCGTCTGTGACTTCTGTCGCACTCATTTCCGGCTGCATGTCGTATGTGGCGACCTTGGGGGACGGTGCCATGTAGCGGTCTTCGCCCTCTTCCGGCACCTCGATGCCACCATTCATGAAGAAGGTGACATGGGGATATTTTTCGGTTTCTGCGCAGCGGAACTGGAGTTTGTCGTGTTTCGCGACCCATGCGCCTAGCGTGTTGGGTATGTCGCGAGGTGGGAAGACTGTATCGAGATAGGCGTTATGGGATTGGGAGTATTCGACCATGCCAAGGGTTGTTGACCACTTAGGGCGTAGGCCTGTGTCGAACTGTGTGAAGTCAGGTTGTGCGAGTGCCGCAAGGATTTCGCGCGCGCGATCTGCGCGAAAGTTTAGACAGAACAGGCCGTCGCCGTCTTTGGCACCTGTGTAGCCATTGATCACAGTGGCGGGGATGAACTCATCGGTAATGTCTTTGGCATAGGCGGCATCAATCGTGGCTTTGGCGTTTGCTTGCACCTCGCCCTTGGCATTCACCATTGCATCAAATG
>Ga0206127_1001258_pt1 | contig 28061 bp, 20 predicted proteins | sample Helgoland_Spring_6_FD_148646 | JGI IMG/M metagenome (GOLD analysis project Ga0206127, IMG submission 148646) | Pelagic subsurface seawater microbial communities from Kabeltonne, Helgoland, North Sea - Helgoland_Spring_Bloom_20160419_1 | ecosystem: Environmental > Aquatic > Marine > Epipelagic ...
GATGCCCACATGGGTCGCGGCGGCCCAGATTTCCTCTTCCGTGGCCTCGGGCTTCACATAGCGGATGTTCTCCCAGATCGAAGAGTTGAAGATCACGATGTCCTGCGCCACCACGGAAAAGCTTTGCCGAAGTGCAGGGATTTGCAGATCGCCAACCGACACGCCGCCGATGCGCACCGCACCGCCTTGGGATTCGTACAGCCGTGCCATCAGGCTCAGGATCGTAGTCTTGCCCGATCCGGTCGCGCCCACAATGGCGCTGACCTTACCGCCCTCAAAGGTCATGTCCAAACCCTGAAACAGCGGCGGTTTGCCCCCATAAGCAAAGTCCACCTCTCGAAAGGTAATATCCCCGCGCGCGTCAAACTCCGTGCGCGCGCCCTCGACATTGGTGATGCTGGGTACCTCACGAAACAGACTGCGCACGCCATCAAGGATCACCAGACTGGCCTGCAGTTTCACAAAGAAATGCGCCACCCGCCGGGCCGGATCAAAGATCAGCGCCATGCCGATCATAAACGCCACAATCGACGCGCCATCCATATCGAACCCGCCCGACAGCGCCATGTAACCGCCGCCGCCAATGATCAGGATGAACACCAGCGCCGACAGGATATCCACCGTCGGCATCATCAGTGCCTGCGCGCTTTGCAACCGGATCGACAGGTCCTTGATCTCAGCCGTGGCCTTGAACAACCGCTTGCGCTCCACCGGTTCCTGGTTCGAGATTTTCACCGTGCGCATGCCGTTCGCCATCTCTTCGATGCCGGTCATATAGGCACCCATGGCGTTTTCCGCGCTGCGCTGTATGTCTTTGATTTTATTGGATACGTAGCGCACCGTGAGCGGCACAAAGGGCATCACAACGACTGTGGACAAAAACAGCAGGGGTGATTTGTAAATCAGGTATCCCGACACGATCACAACCGTCGCCACATCGCGCACAGCACTCACCGTGGTTTGGCCCACAAAATCGCTCAGGTCATGCGCCTGATTGACCAGCCGAAGGATAATGTCGCCGGAAGAAGTCTTTTCAAAATAGGCCAGATCAAGGATCATCATGTGATCAATCAGATCCTGCCGCATCCGCAGCACCGCGTCACTGGCCAGCCAGATCGACACACGCGGCACCAAGAATGACATCAGCGCGCGCATCGAAAAAATGCCGAACACCATGAAACAGACGCGCACCAGCCCACCGATATCGCCGTTCTCGAAAATCACCCGCAGGCCGGTCTCGGTGAGTGAAATAAACTGCTGATAGACCAGGCCCTGTATCATCACCATGCCCAGCACAAGGATCAGCCAGGGCGTCTTGGATTTAAAATATCCGTGCCAGAACCACGACAGGTTGTCCTTGTCTTGGTCTGAAAACAAGGGCTTGCGCTCTGCGCGTTTGGAAAAGGGCCAGAGTTTCACCGCCAGATGCCTCAGGCCGTTCCGGTCGCGGCAAGGATGTCCTGCGCCACGTCTTTCCACGTGCGCAAATCGCCTTTGGCCGCCGCAATCCGCGCCTTGAGCGCGGCATAGGCATCCTTGTCCGACTGCAACCCGTCGATCAATGCTGCCAATGCCGCCGGATCATCGGGATCAAAATACTGCGCCAGATCGCCGCCCACCTCTTTCAGCGCCGCCGCCGCGGTCGAGGCAACACCCGGCGTGCCCAGCCAAAGCGCCTCGCCCAAAGGCAGGCCCCAACCCTCCATACGGCTCGGCATGGCCAGCACGAGCGCCTCTTGATAGAGACGACGCAGCTCGGCTTGATTGGGGTTTGTCACCAAATGGATACGGGTGCGTATGGGATCAAAGCGATCCTGCTCCAGATAGGTATCGGTGCGTTTGCGCCGCGCGCCCGCCAACACCAGGGACGGCACCGGACGGCCCGCCGCATGTAGATGCAGCAGCGCTTCCATCACGCATTCAAGGTTCTTGCGGCCCGTCAGGATGCCGGTGCACAGCACATAAGGCTCGGACGGGCCGGTCTGCACCACCGGTTCATCCGTCGGACGCAGCTCATGACTGAGCGGGACAGGCACCACATCGGGTACGGGGGGCAGATGTCCCGAGGCAGAAAACCGCTCAATCTCGGCCTTGGTAAAGGCGGAATTCGACAGGATGCGTTCTGAGCCTTTGATGACGATGTGATTGTCATGGGTGAAATTATTGGAAAACATGCTCGCGTTGGAATGGGCAAATTCATAGATCGGGATCATGTCATGCAACAACGGGTTCAGCTTGATCTGCACCCCGGCACGGGCACAGGCGGTTAGGTAATCGGCCATAATCTTGGGCCGCCCCAAAGACACCAGCCGCTGCCCGTTCATATCCACTTCGGCCACCGTATCCGCAGGCACCGACCGCCAGCGCCGCGTGTTGATCAACCGCGCGCCCCATTGGGCAATCGGATAGAACATATCACGCAATTTGTTAGGCTTTGGAAAGGTATAGCGCATTCTGATCGGCGTCGCTTCGGGTGGCAAACCGGGATCAAGGATACCTGTCGGGCTATCGGCACCGATGCGCGGCGTGACCTGAAAGAACCGCTCATGCGCCGGGGAAAAGATGACAAAACGCACGTCTGCATCCGACAAGGCAAGCTCATAGCCCACCTCCATCACGGTGCGCGAAATACCGTAGTATTTGAACTTGAGCCCTGATGCCAGAAACTGCTCAGAAAGGTCGTAGTAAAGCACACCCATAAGGGCCTCTTAGCACCGCCACAGGGGTTGAGAAACATCGTATTTGCCGTCAAAGAGTGCCGCAGACCTTTCCCTCGGCCCATCCGGGACCTTGTTGCAAAAGAACGGAACCCATGAAGACTCATTTTTTCGATGTCACAGACATCGTACTTTACGTGGAAAAAGAAACCTCCGTCTCTGGCATTCAACGGGTCTCTTTCGAGGTCATCAAACGCATGGTTGAGAGGCACGGCAAGGACATGGTGCGTTTGGCCTATTGGGACCGGGCCAAGCGGGATTATGTGTCGATCCCGTCCGATTTCATTGCCGAGATGGACGAATTTGACCCCGACATCCTGAGTGCGGTGTTCTTTGGCAAGGGCGCGCGGCCGCGCAATGAAACCGCGCCCACGCTGGAGCGGTATCGCAACCGGCCGATGAAATACTGGTTCCACTATCTGCGCAGCAGTTTCCACGCCGCACGCGGCAACGAGGCGCATTTCAACAAACACAACACCTCCATTCAGGGTTGGCGTGATTTCAAGGCAGGCACCCTGCCCGAACCGGAACCCAAGTCATATGAAATGGAGCGCACTCCGGTCGCCAGGATCGCACAGAAGGGCGACCCTCTGGTGGTGCTGGGTGCCACTTGGGCCATCGACGGGTTAGATGCCTGTTTCCAAGGGCTTGCGGACAAACAGGGCATGGAAATCAGCCAACTGATCCATGACCTGATCCCGATCATCACCCCCGAACATATCGCGGGCGATTTCTCACAGGAATTCTACCGCTGGCTCAAGACCTCGATGGGCTATTGCACCAGTTACTTCGCCAATTCCAAGAATACAGCCAAAGACCTGCAGGCGTTTATGGACGAGATTGACATAAAGCGCCCGATCCAGACCGTCCCGCTGGCGCAGAAATTCACCGTGGTGGAACCCAAGACCACCGCAGGCGAGGTGATGCCAAAAGCCACCGGTGCCTACCGCGCCCGAGTTGACCGCACGCTGGGCATCCGCCGCGAGATCCTGAACCTGTCCAAAGTGCCTTTTGTGCTGATTGTCGGCACCATGGAATCGCGCAAGAACATCTGGCGGCTGGTGCAGGTGTGGCAGCGTCTGATCACCGAAGAAGGGCTTGAGATGCCCAAGCTGGTCTTTGCCGGCAAACCCGGATGGTACAACGATGACTTTAACCAATTGATCCACGCCACCGGGAATCTGGGCGGCTGGGTGCAGTTTGCCGACCGTCCGACGGACAAAGAATTGGCCTATCTGTATGAAACCTGTGTCTTTACTGCCATGGTCAGCTTCTACGAAGGCTGGGGTCTGCCCATCGGGGAAAGCCTGTCATTTGGCAAAACGGCAGTGGTTGCCGACAACTCCTCCATGCCAGAAGTGGGCGGCGATATGGTGGAATATTGCAATGCCCATAGCCTCAAAAGCATCCATGCGGCCTGTCGTAAATTGATCGCCGACCCGGACCACCGCGCAGCACTGGAAGCCAAAATCGCTGCCACAAAACTGCGTACATGGGACGATGTGACCGGAGATTTCGTCGATCTGCTCAGTAATTAATGTTTACCTATGCGGGAAAATAGCTTTTGGATGCCCAAAACTGTGACCAAACCGCATGGACTGTCCCAGATTTAGAAAACATCCCGCATTTGTGACCGGGATTTTAGGTGAACTTGGAAACAAATCGCCTAACTCAGTTTGCCACCATAAAAATTTTGCTGTATAGTGGTTCACTGAACACCCTGTCGTGCTGGCAGGGTACCCCACCCCTGAACTGCCATTTGAGGGCAAACCCATGCTTGCAGAGTTGCACAAATCAACACCTGAAGAAAACAAAGAGCAGCGGGCGACCTTTGGTCTTTGGCTGAAGGCGCTGCGCGAAGCCGAAGGGCTGTCGCAGCGTGATCTCGCGGACCGTCTGTCGCTGGATTATTACACGTTCATCTCCCAGTTGGAGAATGGCCGTGGTAAAATCCCCGCACACCGTTATGCGGAATGGGCGATAGCCCTTGGTCAGGATCCAAAGAGCTTTGTCAAAACTCTGCTGCGCTACTATGAGCCGCTGACTTATCAGATTCTCTTCGACGACGAAGACGCCGGATAAGATCAGCCTGATCCCCGCTATCTTTTGTGGATTGCGGGGGCGATAGCCGTTATGACTGACACAGTGTCAGCATGACCACAGACAAAGACTGATCGGGGGCGATCCCAAGAATGGCGACAATCCTCACATTCCGGAATAAGGGAAATGATTCATCCACTCAGGATTTCCTGACGGATGACACCGAAAAGCTGTCATTCCGCACCGGTGATGATGGTGCCGTGAGCCTTGACGACATGGCTCCTGCCTCCCTGCCCGATCTGTTGCCCGACCCCAAGAAAGACTGGACCAATCAAGAACTCGCGGACCTGTTCCGCGTGCGCCAACTGCTCAGTGGTGCCAATGTCCCCGTGGAGACAACGCGCGGCGTCACCGATGAGGGTGATCCGTGGTTCATCTTCTGCCACCTGACCGGCGAAGTCTTTATTCACATGGCGCGTATCGACGGCCTTTATGTGCTGGACAGCCCCAATGTGCGCCGTCCCCTGCGTGGCCGCGATTTCAATGCGCTGATTGCCGATTACACCAACCACGCCCTACCCGCCGCATCACGCGCGGATGAGGATACAGAGCGTCGCGTGATCCGGCTTGAGCGGGGCGGCACCGTGCGCCTGCACCCCTCTGCGATGTTGGCCGCCCTGATCTGGACGCTGTTTCTGGCGGCTGAGGACCTTGTGCTGCTGGCCCCTGATGAGCAGGCCGCAGGCAGCGATGATCTGCTTGATTTCTCCGATGTGATTTCCGCCGACTTTGATTTCCAGGGCGTCGAGGTCGAGACCGCCGATTTGGCCGGTCTGGGCGTGCCGGAGGCGATGAAATCCATCGACACCGACGTGCTGCACGGCACCCCAGAGGCGCAGGTACAAATGCGCGAGGCAATGGGCCAGCAGGGTCTGGCCATGCACCAGAACGCCTTTGCCATGGGCCTAAGCACGATTGCCATCGCGATGGGCTTCATGTCCGAGGCGGTGCTACTGGACAACCAGCGCAAGGTGCTGGAAGGGCTTAAAAGCATCGGCTTTACCCAATACGCAGCCGTGGCTGGAACTGGTCCCGAGCTGGACCAGATTGCCGGACAAGACGGCGATGCACTGCTCAATGTGCTGGCGGAATTTCTTGGCCTTGACCTGTACATGGACACCGACATCGCAGATGCGCCCGCCGCCAAGGGTGACGCCTCCTTGTTGCAGCAACAGATACTGCATGTAACCGAAGCGGCAGCTGAAGTTGAAATGGTGCTGACACCGTCCAAGACCGTGCAAAACGTTGCCCGCAAGGACAGTGACGTCGAATTGACCGATGCCCCGCAAGAGACGTTATCAGAGACGCCGACGCAGGATATTGAAACCATCGCAGCCGTGGCCACCGCTGCCGCACAAAAAGAGACCAGCCTGAACATTTCCGAGTTGGTTTACGGCAACCACCAACTGGAAGAATTCCAGCTGGGTCAGACAACCGTCAAAGCCAGCTTTGACATCACCACAAACGACTATGCGCTGTCAGATTACATCTTTGTCAATCAGCGCAACACCAATCACCGTGAGTTTGACGACAGGGCACAGTCCTTTATCGACTTTATCCAGTCCAAGGACACGCAAGTGGGCATCATCACCGTCGGCAATGAGGTGATCATGATCGACCGTGCCGCGTTCAGTGAAACCGGTGCTGACACCTACAGCTTCAGCTGGGAAACCTACGACGGTCAGGTGATCTCGCTTATTGGTTTGCGGTCGGAATTCCAGGAATTTGACCTGATCGCCTAAGGCGCTCCGACTTTACCTTCAGACACCACACATCGTTTTTCGCGTTCGACTGCGAGGAACGGTCGCGCACAACCGTTGCAATGTCCCCGTGGGGACAAAGACGTGATTACAAGCGACTCCAACACTTTAAAGCGCTGTTAGTAAAGAATTAACCATGGAAACGGGCGGTGCCGGGTTTGCAGACCGGCGATGCATTTCCGAGCGCTGGATGCCCTGCCCCATGGTGCTTTCGGAAAAACCTGCAACACGCAACGCTGCCTGAAATCAAAGATTGGCGCGCGTTACGTAATCTTTGATGCCTCAGGTATTCAAGACCTGCCCTATTCCTCAATCATGCTCTTGCGGACCGCATCCATGAGCGGCGATGCGATGAAGTTGATCACGGTCCGCTCACCGGTGGTGATCACCACATCCGCTGGCATGCCCGCGCTCAGGCGGTCCTTGATTTCTTCGGGGATGTCCTCTTCCTCAACCGTGATACGGGCCAGATAATAGGGCGGCTCATTGGGATTTTCCGGCGTGATCACATCACCCGAAACCGTATCAACCGTGCCCAGCATGATCGGGATCAGCTTGGTCTTGAACGCGGTGAAACGCACTTCGGTCTGCAAACCCGGTGCCACGTTGTCCACATCAATCGGCGATACCCGCGCATTCACGATCAACTCTTCGTCCTCGGGCACCAGTTCCATCAGGACCTCACCAGGTCGGATAACCGATCCTTCGGTATGCACTTTGAGGTTCTGGATGGTGCCAGAGCCCGGCGCACGGATCTCGGTCCGGTCCAGAACATCTGCCGCTACCTTGCTGCGCTGCTGCAATTCGCTAATCTCGGCGCGGATCTGCTCCAGCTCGTTGCTGGCGCGTTCGCGGTATTCCTGCTCAAGCTGCAATGCCTGCAGCTCGGTCTCGCCAATGCTGGCGCGCGCCTGTGCGATGTCCGAAATCACCTGACCCAGGTTTGCTTCGATCTCGATCAACTCGTCCTCACGCTGGGACAGCTGGTTGCCCTGAATAAGGCCACGGGTTTCGCCATCGCGCATCCGCACCAGCATTTCAGTATAGTTCTCAATCCGGCGCTCAAAGGCGGATTTTTGCAACTCCAGCCCTTGGATCTGTACTTTGATCTGCTCCACACGCGCCGACAGGATGTCCTCTTGTGATTTCAGGATCAGACGACGGTCACTGAACAGGTCCTGCTGGTCGGCCAGCACAGAAGCGACCGATTGCGAACTCCGTGACAGCACGTCCTGCGGAAACACCACCTGCTCTTCCAGCGCGCGCTCTGCCAGCAGACGCGCCTCGACAAGACGGGCGACATCCAGACGGGTTGAGAAGACCTCAAGGTTGGAACGTGCCTCAATGCCGTTCAGACGCAACAACACGTCACCCTGATTTACAATGCCGGCCTCGGTCACGAGGATTTCCTCGACGATACCGCCCTCAAAGTGCTGCACCACGCGCCGGTTGCCTTCGAGCGAGATCGTGGCCGCAGCCACAACCGCGCTGTCCAGCTTGGCCACGGCTGCCCAGCTGCCAAAGACACCAAAGGTGATAAAGATCAGGACATACCCCATTAGGGCGACGGGTTTCGGGCTTGGTTTATTCGCCATGGTCAATCAGCTCCTTAAAGAGCGTTATAGAAAGTCGTCAAATTTCAGGCGCGCGGCTTGTCAGACATGCTGACCACGGCCGGAGCGGCGGAAGCCGCCGCAGGGGCTGCGATCTCTTTTTTCTGCTGCTCTTTCTGCGCCTGCTGCTGGGCTTGGGCCTGCTGCGCAAACATCTCGCGGGTTGGACCGAATTTCTCGACCGTACCGCCCACCAGCATCAGTGTCTTGTCCGTCAACGCCAGCAGGTTTGCTTTGTGCGTGACCAGCACAACCGTCTTGCCGCGTTTTTTCATTTCCTGGATACAGGCAGCCAGTGCCTGTTCGCCCTGCGCGTCCAGGTTCGAGTTCGGTTCATCCAGCACGATCAGGTTTGGGTTGCGGAAGACCGCACGCGCCAGACCGATGCGCTGGCGCTGACCACCAGACACCGATTGACCACCATCACCAACGTCGGTGTCATAACCTTCGCCCAGTGTCTGGATCATGTCGTGTGCGCCCGACAGCTGTGCTGCGGCGATGATTTCAGGATCCTGTGCATCATCCACAAAGCGCGAGATGTTTTCAGCCACGGTGCCGCGGAACAATTTCACATCCTGAGGCATGTAGCCCATGTGACGGCCCAGCTGTTCTGCATCCCAGTGATGCAGCTCTGTCCCGTCCAGACGGACGGAGCCGCCTGCGGCTTGGCTGGCACCCACAAGATGGCGGATCAGTGTTGATTTGCCCGAACCGCTTGGCCCGATCACCGCCAGCACTTCACCCTGATTTATGGAGAACGAAACACCGCGCAGCAACGCAGGCTTGGAACCACCGGCGCTTGCTTTGGCTCCCGGTGCCGTCGCAACCAGACCCTGCACCGCCAGATGGCCCTTGGGGGTGGGCAGCTGCATGCGTTCTTCTTCGTCGTCCAGATTGCCAAAGATATTAGTCAGGCGCTGATGCGCCTGCCGGGCGGCCACGAACTGCTTCCACTGACCGACGGCCTGTTCCACAGGGGCCAGCGCGCGACCCATCACGATGGAAGCCGCGATCATGATACCGGGTGAGATTTCCTGAAGAATGGCCAGATAGGCACCGGTACCCAGAATGGCAATCTGCAGGCTCATGCGCACAAACTTGGTCGAGGCCATGATGGCCCCTGCCCGGCCACTGGCCTTGGCTTGCTTGTCCAACACATCATCGTGCTGCTTGAGCCAACGCTGGGTCAGCTGCCGCTCCATGCCAAGCGCGCGGATCACTTCGGCGTTCTGCACGGTGGTGTTCACGAAATGCGACGCACCGGCATTTGCGGTGCCCGCTTCTTTCAAAAGACCACGGGTGGCAAATTCATTGGTCAGCGCCAGCGCAAAGATGATCAGCGCACCAACGGTCGCAACCATGCCAAGCCACGGATGGAAGGCAAAACACAAGGCCAGAAACAACGGTACCCAAGGCGCGTCAAAGAACGAAAGGATGCCCTGACCGGTCATGAATTCCCGCACCTTGTCCACGTCCTGCAAGGTTGCGTGGGCACCGGAGTGCGGACTGGCAAGTTGATGCCGAATAACGCGGTTAAACGCCGGGTTGGCCAGCATGTCGTCAAACTGTAAACCGGCACGCACCAGCAGCTTGGAGCGGATGAATTCCAAAAGGCCGTAGGCCACCAGCAAGGCAACCGCGATGGCCGAGATCATCACAAGGGTCAGTTCATTGCGGCTTGCCAGTACGCGGTCATAGACCTGCAGCATGTAAAGCGGCCCGACAAACATCAGGATGTTGCTGAAAAAGCTGAACAATACAGTGGCCCCGAAGACCGCCCGGAACCGTCCATACGCTTGACTAAGAGGCGTCTTGGCTTTCATGCGCGAACATCCTTTCGCTTAATGCAGAGTGGCACCATTCCTGCCCATGCAGGTGCCATTTATTTTGAAAATTCATACACCAGACAGGGTTTTGATGCAATTGCCCTACATCTGGCGCGGATCACGGAAAAGACAGATATAAAATAAAATGCCGGTCCAAATCTGTGGACCGGCACAAAGGTAACGCTTTAGGCGTCTTTGGGCAACGCAGCCTTCAATGCGGCAGCATAGGCGTTGCGCGCAGTCTGTGTGATTGCCGCGTCACGCTTGAGCTGGGTCAGGCGCTGTTCACACAGGTTGAGATTGTTGAGATTGTCACGCGCCTCTTCGGGCAGCGTGTCGGTGTCGTATTCTTTGCCGTCAATTTTGACCTTGGCCATGGTGTCTTCCTTGCTTGCACGCGAGGGTCATCCCCCCTTCGGATGTAAAAAAGCCCCCGAACACGCCGGGGGCTTTCAATGTCTTTGGTGTCAGGCCCCGAAAGACCTGACAGATGCCCGCTTACGCGAAGTTGTCGAGTGTCAGTGAGAGCCAGTCAGTACCAACCAGGTTGATTGTACCGATCTGTGTCGCTGTCACGTCGCCAGTCGCGCCTGCACCGTCAGTGATGTGCCAAACTTGGCCAGCATTGTTGACGGAAGACACAGTGGAGTCGACACCGGTCGAGTCGCGGATGATCACGATGTGATCAGACGCGGTCGCGTCACCACCACCAAGCAGCGCTGCAACTTCTACAGCGTCGATGGTTGAGTTGGCGTCGGCACCGTCAACTGTCACAGCGGACAGATCGATCAGATCGATTGTACCGTCTGCGTCGGCAGATGTCAGCTCGTTGGTAAGACCCGCGCTGACGTAGCTGTTCGTGCTCACGCCTGTTACCAGGGTGAAGTCAAGAACATCTTCTGCACCGTCAACACGCGTTGCTACTGCACCGCTTGTTGCTGCACCGCCGGCGGTTGTTGCACCGTCGAAGTTCAGGATGGTGTCTGTGCCGAAGTTGGCGCTGAACAGCAGTGTCTCGTTGCTTGCCTCGTTAAGATCGGACAAGGCGTCGAGCGCTGTGTTCACCGTTGGCTGAGTGCCTGAAGCGTCGCTGGTGGACAGAACAAACAGGTCGTTGGCGTTGTCGCCTGCAACCCGGATTGTGTTGTCTGATTCCATGAACGAGTCACCTGCACCGTTACCGGTCAGATCATCGAAGATCGGCGTTGTGTAGCCAGGGTTGGTCAGTGGGACAACCGTTGCTGCGGTTGCGTTCACTGTAACGCCGGTCACTTCAACATCCAGATCGGTGATGACGTGCTCACCATCGGTCTTAGCGACAACAACAAGAGAGTTGCCTGGACCATCAGCAGCTTCCAACAGGTTGCTCAGGATTGCGTCGTTGTTGACGCCAGCCTTGATCGCCTGGTTCAGCGCCTGCTCGTCAATGCTGACGACGCCTGTGCTGCTCACGTTCAGTTCGCTCAGCGGGATGTTTGCTGTCACGGTGTAGGCAGTACCTGCATTCGCAGAACCGGCTACGCCAGCAGCACCTGTCGCACCAAAGTAGCTGATCGTGATTGTCGCAAAACCGCTTGTCGGCGTTGTTGCGGCACCTGTGGCAATCGTGATGCCTTCGTTGGTTGCACCGGTGAGACCCGCGCCGAATGGACCTTCAGCGTTGAACGCCCAGACAGCACCCGCAACATAATCGATCTGATCATGCTCGGTCAGGTTACGATCAATGACTGGTGCCACTGTGTCGCTTGCTTCAACTGCACGGGAGTTGTCGGTGTAGACGACGTCCATGCCTGTACCATCGGAGATGTCGAAGTCACCAAGACCGTGGGTCCAGATTGTGTCGTTACCAGCGCCACCGTTGACAGTGAACTCAGCAGCAACGTTGGAGACGGCATTTGCATACCAACCCTGCAGACCAAGGCCAAAGCTGCCCAGCTCGTAGTGGTCCTGACCCTGCTCGTCGATACGCTTGCTGGCGTTACCAACGTTGGTGGTGATCACGTCATCGCCGTTACCGCCAGAGATCGTCAGGTTGAAGTCTTCACGTGAGCCTGTACCAGCAGATGCCAGAGCATCACCAGACATGTTCAACAGAAGCTCGTCGTTGCCGTTACCCAGTGAGTACTGGAAGTTGACATCGTCGTCTTCGCCATCTGCACCAGAGTCCTGAATGTCGAGATACTTCTCAACAGTTTCTTCAGTCAACTCAGCAGTGATGTCGAGTGCACCCGTCATGGACGAACCGTCAAGCACACGCACATCGGAGAAACCGAAGGTGTTGTGCTGTGGTACTGCACCCGGCATTGCGCTGTCTGTTGCAACGTCGCTACCGTTTTCGATGTCATTGGAGTTGGCCTGACCACGTACAGTCAGATCACCGATCATCTCGTCAGCGGCTGTGGTTGTGTTGTTCGGGCCGTCGTTCTCACCGTTGGTGATGTTGACAACTTCCAACGAGTTGTTGGTGGAGTTGATTGTCTGCAGCTGGCTGGAGCGGTCGACTTCGATGTCGAACTGCTGGATGCCAATGCTGTCTGACGTACCATCGTCACCTTTCTGACGACCTGTGGACATGGCACCAAACATGGCGTCGCCACCCATGGAACCTTTACCAACATCATCCAGCTCAACGTTCAGACGGATCAGCTCTTCTGCTGTTGTCCGGTCTGTGGACAGCGAGCCGAATGTGTCTGTCGCGTCGTTGCCGTTCTGGTCGCGGCCAAGAACAACGATGTTGTCCTGGTTGGCATCGATGCTGTCAGCTGTGACGTCGAATGTCAGGATGATCGGCAGTGTGAACTGGTTACCAACACCAACGGACACTGGCGCGCCGAGAGATGCGGAGAAGCCCAGATCAGTTGCACCAGCGGCAACCAGTGCTGCTGTTGTGGAGTTGGACACCTGTGTCAGCAGATCGCTGAAGGATACGTCGGGGCCGTAGGTTACGCCCAGCTCGTCTGCCAGCTCAACTGTGATTTCCTGGCCGTCAAACTCGAACTTGAATGAGATCAACGAGGATTCTGTCAGGTACCCTGTGGAGCTTGCGCTTGGCGCTGGAAGACCGAAGGCTGCTTCCTGGTCAAGAACGCGGATTTCAAGTGTACCGAAGTTCTGGCTCGTGTTGACCGGCTGGTCAAAGTAGACCGCAAAGTCGACATTGCCGGGATCGGTGGAAACCATGGCAACTGTGATGTCACCGGTGAAGGTGCCGTCAGTGTCGTCGAGGTCACGTGCATCTTCGATGACGAGGTCCGCGCGGGAATCGTAGTCTTCCCAACGTGTCACACCGTTCATGCTGCCTGCGTCCAGCTCAACGTCGACTTCCGCTGTGAGGTCGCCGTTGCTATAGCCGCCGACGTTGTTGTCAGCCTGACCGTCCAGGTCGTTTGTCTGGATGGTTGCAACAACGGTCTCAACGCTTGTTGTGATCGCAGAGATTGCAGGGCCGTTAACCGCGCTGAAATATGTCAGTGCGTCGGAACCGGCGCCACCGTCAAGACGGTCACCATCGTTCAGCTCAAAGTTATAGGCTTCGAACGTGTCGTTGCCTTCTGTGCCTGTCAGGTTATCGCGCGTCAGGTCAAAGCCACCGGTTGTCAGGATGATTGTCTCACCTGGCGTTACTGGTGTTCCTGGCTCGTTGTCTGCAACGAACTGTGTGATTGCTTCGGAAGCAACAACAACGGAAGCGTCTGTTGCGTCAACACCGTCGAGGATCGACTGTGAGCTTGCGACCACGTCACCTTCGTATGCGATGTCGTTGGCGTTTGCAGCGTTCTGCCATGCCAGACCGACTGTGATCTTGTTTTCGATGATCAGCTTGTCGTCGCCTGTGGCGCCGTTGATGATCTCAAGAATGATCTCGCCAACAGAGAATGTGCCTGTACCGGCGATTGCTGCTTCCAGCTGCGCTGTCCAGAATGCCAGACCTTCGGCATCGGGCTCACGGTTGAACAGGTTTGCATAAAGCTCTGTGATGAATGCGCCGGCGGATGCCGCGTCAGGGCTTGTGAAGAACGGGTGAACCGTCAGTGTCTCTTCCTGGCCGGAAAAGTTGCTGGCGATATCATCGAGGCTGCCGCCATCGTTGTTCAGGTCAAAGCCGTCCGCGAGAACGCCCTGCCAGAAGGTGAAACCTACTGGGTCTGGTGCGCGGTCGTAGTAACCGATGTAGATCGCTGTAAGTGCCTCGTCGGCGCTCAGCGAATCCAGGAATGTCATTTCTTCCATGGCTGTTCTTCCTCTGTAACTTAATTTTGGTGCCCGAATTATTGGCCCCGTCTAACGTTGTATGCTTCCCTCCTGCCAATCTTCACTCTGGTCGAGGCCCGCGCACTATATACACGTACCCCGCCACAAACCGGCAGAGGTCAACTGAATAGGCTTCTATAACGTCGATTCCCATTCAACAAGACAAAATGTATAGCGAAACATATACCCCTGTACAGTAACTTATATACCCCTGAGGGAAAGCGCATTAAGTGTCTGTTTTGAAATGATTTTGCAAAATGCGCCAAATCTGATGTGGCGTAATCGCAACAAATTATCCTCTGCGCCGGACGGTCCTGAAGCACTTTACCCGGACCGCACGTCAACTTTGAGGCAAAGCGTGCCGAATTTCAAAGTTACCGGATAATTTAACTTACCGGATAAATAAACTTATTGGATATTTAAAATTATCTGGTTATCATAATAATCCGGTAAACAATAAAAAGCAGGCCAATCCTATGCCCACCATCGTCGTCGCGTCCCCCAAGGGAGGGGCCGGAAAATCAACCACAGCTGTACTTTTGGGCACCGAACTTGCCTGCGGCGGCGTGCCCGTCACCATGCTGGATTGTGACCCGAACCGCTCGCTCACCCTTTGGGCGGACCAGTCCGATTTGCCCCAGGGCATCACCGTTTTGTCCGACATTTCCGAAGCTGATATCGTACGTACGATCAAATCCCATGACAGCGACGGCAAGGTGGTGGTGGTCGATCTTGAAGGGGTTGCCTCACGTCTTGTCAGCCGCGCCATCAGTCAGGCGGATCTGGTGCTGACACCGATGCGCGCCACCACGCTGGATGCGACCATCGGGGCACGTGCGCTGCAGTTGATTGCCGAAGAGGAGGAGGCGCTGGACCGCAAAATTCCCCATGCCGTGATCTTTACGATGACCAAGGCGATCCAGTCCAAACAGCACAAGGGGATTGCGATCTCACTGAGCGAGCAGGGGGTCGACGTGATTGATCCGCCGCTCATGGAACGCGCCGCTTTTTCCGGGCTTTTCGCCTTTGGCGGCGACCTGCATTCGATGCCACCGCAGGGCAACATGCAAGGCGCGCGCGACAACGCCCGCGCTTTTGCGATGCAAGTCTACAAACGCCTGACGGGGGAGATTTGAGATGGCCAATAACAACCCGTTCAGCATTTCGCTCAACCCAGGAAAACTACGCTCCCGGCCAAAGGATACCAGCCCGCAAACCGTGGCAAAGTCGGATGAAGCCGCTGAGAAACACGGCTTTGTCGAACGCGCGCCCAAGAAACGCCGGGGCCGCAAACCCAGCCCCCGCACAGGGCAGGTGCATGCCAAGGTGATGCCGGATGTGGCCCGTGAGATTTCGCGTGAAGCTTCTGAGCGCGGTGTGCAGCAGGGCGTGCTGATTGAGGAGGCTTGGGCGCTCTACAAGGCACAGCGGGACCTTGCGGACTAGCAGCTTTTCGACCGGGTTATCGGAACCAATTGGGGTGCCTCGCCCAATGCGCATCTTTTTTCTAAGTGATTCTTTTCAAACGCTTACAGCGCAATTCTGTCCCCTGATTGGTTTATCCACAGGCTGGCTTCGGGCGCGTGAGTGTTAAATATGTGTTAATAGAGTGTTACGCTAAAAAACTGGCTTGTAACGCTTTGACTCTAAATCAGGATTCCAGACCCCCCGTGTGTAGAGTCACGAAAGAACGTGTGTAGAGTCACGAAAGAACGTGTGTAGAGTCACGAAAGGGTCTCCTGTCTCCGAGTGCGAAATCACGAAGCGATTGTGGGTGATTTCACGAATCGTTGACGGCGTGTGTGGAATCACGAATAAAGAGCCATGGTGTGTGAAATCACGAAACAGGAACTGACCAAAGACGGTGCTGCATTGCCCCGCTCGCCATTGTTGCCGGACCGGCAGGAACAGGGTGATTTCTTTGTTTGTGATATCTTCGATGCGGCACCCAAGGGCGATATGGCCTCCATGGCGCATCCGATCTTTTCACTCTCGACCAAACCGGACCACCGCATCCGTCGCTATGAGGACGAAAGCGGGCGCAACCATCTGGAGGTCAAACCATCGGCTGACGGGCTTGCCACCATCCACGACCGCGATGTGCTGATCTACTGCATTTCCCAGATCATGGCCGCCCTGAACGAGGGCCGCGCGGTCAACCGCACCATCCGCCTCAAGGCTTACGATCTGCTCAAGGCCACCAACCGTGTCACCGACGGGCGTGGCTATGAAGGCTTGCGCGCCGCACTCACGCGCCTGCAGGGCACCCAGATTGAGACCAACATCGTCACCGGTGGCGAAGAACAGCTCGACATCTTCTCGCTCATCGACCGGGCGCGGATCGTGCGCCAAACCCGCGACGGGCGCATGCAGGAGATCGAGATCGAGCTTTCCGACTGGGTTTTCAACGCCATTCAGGCCAAGGAAGTCCTGACCCTGCACCGCAATTATTTCCGCCTGCGCAAACCGCTGGAGCGGCGGCTCTATGAGCTGGCGCGCAAACACTGCGGGCGCAAAACCGAATGGCGCGTGACCTTTCCCGTGCTGCAACGCAAATGCGGTTCCGCCTCCACCCCGCGTGAATTCCGTCGTCTGGTGGCAAACATCGCCCGCCAGGACGAAGCCTACGATCATATTCCCGATTACGGCATCCGCATCGATGGCACCTATGTGGTGTTTCACAACCGCGAGACCGAACCCATGATCGAAGACGCTGCCGCCATTGAGGGCCCGCGCGTGCATCTGGCTGTCGATACCTATGACCGCGCCCGCGAAGCGGCACCGGGCTGGGACATTTACCAGCTGGAACTTGAATGGCGCAGCTGGATGAGCGATGGAGGCTTGGACGCGCCCAAAGACGCGGACCGCGCCTTCCTCGGGTTTTGCCGCAAATGGTTTGAAAAGCGGGGAAGGGCCTGAACATTCGGTCCTATGACAAAAGCCTGCGGAGGAGACCCAAATATGAAACCCCTCAAGCGGCTAGAGCGCTACTTCTCTGCAATCTTTACACTGGGCCGTATCAAGGGTCTGGCCAAGGATGCGCAGCGCGATCTGCAACAGGTGCAACCGCGTGTGGACCACCTTGAGGACCTTGCCGCACATCTGGGGCAGCGTGCGGATGTGGTGGACCGGGACCTTGCCGCCATGCAAGCGAGCCTTGATGCCCGCGCGGCGCATTTGGAAGACACCGACGGTCGCCTGCACCGTCTCTTCGAATGGACGCGCCGGTACGAGTCATTGGCCGAAGACCTTGTGGCCGATTACCGCCGCGAGGCGACAATCCTCAAACGCACCGGCCAGTCGGATAGTGCCCTTCTGGCGCGGATGTTCTCGGACCTGTCGCGTCGTCTGGATGCCACGTCACAAGGGCAGGGGGCAGGGGTACCGGACGCAGCCCCCGCCAAGGTTGATCTGCCCAACAGCGATGGTTTTGATCTCTTTAAAGACAGTTTCTACCACCGTCTTGAGAACCGCTACCGGGGCACGCTCGAAGAGATCGCCCGCCGTCTCAAGGTCTACCTGCCGGACGTAGAGGCCGCATGGCTACGCACCGACCGCAAACCCGCGATGGACATCGGCTGTGGCCGGGGCGAATGGCTGGGATTGCTCAGGGACCACGGCATTGAGGGGTTTGGCATTGATACCAATGCCGTGCAGATCGAAGAGGCGAAAGAGGCCGGTCTCGATGTCCGTCTGGGCGATGCGCTGCAGGCGCTGGCGGATCAGCCCGACGCAAGCCTCAGCGTGATCACCGCGCACCACCTCATTGAACACCTGCCCTTTGACGCCGTCGCATGGATCACCCGCGAGGCAGGCCGCGTGCTGGCCCCCGGTGGCTTGCTGCTGTTTGAGACCCCCAACACCCGCAACGTGCTGGTGGGGGCCACGACATTCCACACCGATCCCACCCACCTCAAACCGATGCCGGAACAGGTCATGGGGATTTTGTTTGAGACCGCAGGTTTTGACCCGATCGACATCCGGGGCCTGAATCCGCACGAACGGTTCGGTGAGTTCCTCGGCAAATCTGATTTCAACGATGAGCTGGCGTTTTTGATGTTTGGCCCCCAAGACCTCGCCATCCTTGGCACCAAGCCCAAGGACACCTGAGCCATGCGTATCGGTGTCCTCAGAACCCAAGTGCCCTTTGTCACCGGCGGTGCCGAACGGCACGGCGCGAACCTTGTTACCGCCCTGAATGCGCGCGGTTTTGAAGCGGCGGAAATCACCGTACCCTTTAAATGGTATCCCGGTGAGGTGCTCGCGGATCACATCATGGCGGCCAAGATGCTGGATGTCTCGGAGGTCGAGGGCGTCAAGACTGACCTCACCATCGGCCTCAAGTTCCCCGCCTATCTCGCCAACCACCCCAACCGGCTGTTCTGGGTCCTGCACCAGCACCGGCAGGCCTATGATCAATGGGACCTTGGTACGTCCGATCTGCTGGACGATCCGCAAGGCGAAGCCCTGCGTGCGCTTATTCACGAAGAAGACCGCGCCGCATTTGAGGCCAGCCCACATCCGATCTATGCCAATTCCGGCAATGTGGCGGGGCGGCTTGAGAAACATCTGGGGCTTGCGTCCCAACCTCTCTACCACCCACCGCCCAACGCCGACGCGCTGCGGCAGGGGGCTTATGGCGATTATCTCTTTGTGCCGGGGCGTATCAATCCGTCCAAACGGCTGGAACTGACGCTGCGGGCGCTGGCCCAGTCCCGCGCCCGTCTGGTGATTGCCGGGGTGGCCGAGAACCCCGCTTACCAAAACCACCTGATGCAACTGGCCGAAGATATGGGGCTGGCGGGCCGCATCACATGGCTTGGTGATGTCGATGACGCGACCCTGATCCGGCACTATGCTGAGGCCCGCGGCGTGGTCTTTGTCCCGCAGGACGAGGATTACGGCTACATCACGCTTGAGGCGATGCTGTCGGGCAAACCGGTGATCACCGTCACTGATGCCGGTGGCCCGCTTGAATTCATAACCGACAGCGTGGAGGGCCTGATTACCGCCCCTGATCCTGCCGCGCTCGCCACAGCCTTCGATCGTCTGATGGACGATGACGCAGCGGCCGAGCAGATGGGGCAGGCGGGTCTCGCCCGTTATCAGGCGCAGAACATCTCGTGGGATCATGTGGTTGAGACGCTGACGGGGCAGGCAGGGGGTGCCGTGGAGCCCACCATCGCACCACCACCCGCCACAGCACCAGTCCTCGAAGAAACCGCCCTCGACATCCTGCGTGCCGCTGTCGCCCCACCGGGTGCACCCGAAGGGCTGCCCTTTGCCAATATCGAAGAGGTGCTCAAAGCCTACGCCTTTGACGAGCTGCCCGCCGCCATGGGGCGGCAAGAGCCGCCCATTGATGCGGGCCTTGCGGGCTACCTTGGCACCCATTGGACGCGTTACATGACGACGCTGCGCCAGCTTGAAGGGCTTGAGATCACATCTGCCCTCGACGTCGGCGTCTTCCCTCCGCTGGTGTTTCAGGCGCTCTTGGCCAACCACTTCCCCGGCATCGACATGCACGGGCTTTGGGAGGGTCCCGACCCCTACCGCCAAAGCGTCAAGGCGCATGGCGGCACGCACCCCAGCTTCGACATCACCCTACAAGTCGCCAATGGCGAGCGGGACCCGTGGCCCTATCCGGACAACACCTTCGATTTGGTTACCGGGATGGAGATCCTCGAACACCTCGCGCTGGACCCCTATTTTTTCTACTGCGAGGCGGCCCGTGTTCTTAAACCCGGCGGGCACATTCTGCTCACCACCCCAAACGTGGTCAGCCACCGGGCGTTTGGAAATCGCTGAACAACATCGCGCCCTATTCCTTTGGTATCTTTGTGCCCTCGGGCGGCGTTTACGGGCGCCACAACCGCGAATATGCGCCACAGGAACTGGCCGCGATTGGCGAGGCGGCAGGGTTTGAGACTGTGCGCCTGCACACCCTCGACGTCTATGACCGCCATATCGAACCGGAGATGGCGCAGATACTGGTTGCGCGCGGCGATGACCTGTCGATGCGCGGTGAGAACATCATGTATCTGGCGCGCAAGGTTGGCAGTCCCAAAGGCGTGCCCGAAAACCTCTATCACGGCGATCCGACGCGGATGCATGGGCAGCTTTCCATTGCTGAACAAGAGGAGGCCACCGGCCTGACCCGCCTTGCGGTGCAAAACACCTCGCCAAGTCCGTGGCCCATTGCAGGCGACCGCGCCACCTGCATGCTTGCGGAATGGGTGGACGGGGCAGGGGACCTGCGCCACCAACATCTGATGCAGCCCTTGAACGCACCACTTGCCCCCGGCGAGACAGGTCAGATCACCCTGCGCCTTGATCCTGCCGATACACCTGATCAAGGCAGGCTGCGCCTGCACCTCTATCAATCCGGTGTGGGCGTCTTCTCGGGCCGTGGCCGCGCCATGCCTCTGACGTTGCCCTGTTCGGAGGCCGCGTTCCTACGGCTGGTCGACACCACGCCACTGCCGCAAGGCGCGCTATGACACCACCTGCCAAACCGCGCGTGCACTGGATCTCACCGCTGCCCGACGCACAAACGGACATTGCGCATTATACCCGCCGCATCCTGCCGGAACTGGCGCAGGCGACCGACCTGACGCTTTGGACCGATGCGCCGGACTGGAACCGCGAACTCTATGACTTCGCCCGCGTGCGCCGCCTTGACCCCGACCGCGTCACCCCGCGCGATTTTGCGATGGCGGGCAGGCGCGATGGCACACCGGGTTCCGACCCCGAAGCCGTTTTTGTCAACATCGGAAACGCATGGCCGTTTCACGCAGGTTTCCTGCGGATGATCCAGCGGATACCTTCCATCGTGGTCCTGCATGACATGGCCATTCAGGAATTGTGCTTTGACGCGATGGACCGGGGGCTGTTTCCACGCGACATCTACGAGGACAACATGCTGCGCTGGCACGGGCAGGCGGGCCTGTCCGCCGCGCAAGATGTCTTTGAGGGCAGCCGGGAACGCGGTGATCTGGTCCATGACTATCCCGGTTTTGAGTTGACCCTGCGCCATGCGGTTTCTGTCCTCACCCATACCCCCGTTGCCCGCGATGCGGTCGACGCCACCGGTACCGTACCAACCTATCTGCTCGACCTGCCATTCCGCCCTTCACCGACAGCACCGCAGGTTATCCGTTCCGGCCTTGGCCCCCTGCGTTTGGTTCAATTCGGCTACACCGGCCCAAACCGCCGCCTGCAGAAGGTAATTGAGGCCCTGGGACCGCTGAAAGATGAAATCGACTTTCGTTTCGATGTGATGGGCAACCTCTGGGACCCGGCCTATATTCGCCAGCGCGCGGATGAATTGGGCGTCGGTGCCAATGTGCACTTGCATGGTTTTGTCGACGAAGACACTCTCGACGCGCGCCTGCGTGACGCCCATCTGGTCTTTAACCTGCGCTATCCTAGCATGGGTGAAGCCTCCGGTAGCCAGATGCGGATCTGGAATGCGGCTGCCCCTTCGGTGGTTACCGATCTGGGGTGGTACGCCGATCTGCCCGATGACACCGTGTTTCGCATAGACCCGGACGCCGAAATCCCTGCATTGCAATCGTTGATCCGACGTCTTGCCGCTGATCCCGCCACAGGCCGTGCTGTGGGGGCCGCCGGGCGTGCCCGGCTTGAGGCTTGCCATGCCCCCGCCCTCTATGCGCGCGGTGTGGTGGATGTTGCCGCCCGGTTTGCGCATGATGCTGCCACATCTCTCACCACCCGCAGCCGGTATCGGGCGTCACATTCTGTGTGATCGATCTAAGGCAGGCTTTACGGTTTTGATCGCCAAGCACCCAAAGCCCCACCCAGCAAGGCTTTGCCGCCGCCGCTGTCTCATTCTGGCATGGTCCCGCTGATTGCACGGGCGTCATATTTTAACATAGTGTCGCCCTAATATCTGCGCATATGTGGTGCACAAACGCCGTCTACGAGTGTGTAAATGTGTGAGGTTTGAATGTGTGAGTTTTGCTCGAACGAATATCATTTAAGTAATGCAAAATGGGGCGAGGGTGAGCTTGGCACGCCCGGCGGCACCGTTTATTGGAGCTTTGCAACAGCACCCGGCACAGGCTTTGGGTTTTCCAGCTACATCACCGACACAGAATACCGCACCGTCATCCGCGACGCCTTTCAGGCCTGGGAAGACGTGGCCGACATCGATTTTGTCGAAGTGGCCGACGGCGCACAAACCGATATTCACCTTGGCTGGGACACGATCGACGGTCCTTTCAGTGTGGTAGGCGAAGCCTCCACGCGCGGCTCCAAAACCACCGAAACCCTGTTCAGCTTTACCGAAGCGGAAATCCGTTTCGATGTCACCGAAAACTGGACCACCGACCGGGATGTGGCGCGCAATGAGGTGGGCCTGTATCAGGTCGCCCTGCACGAGATCGGCCATGCCATCGGGCTGAACCATACCGATGATCCGGACTCCATCATGTATGTCAGTGACATCAGCGATCTGCCGGGGCTGGCCGCCGGTGACATTGCCGGAGCACAGGCGTTTTACGGTGCCTCACAGATCCCCCCTGTTGTGGTCTCAGACCCCGAACCGATCCCCGCACCCTATGCGCCCACCAATGGCAATGACATCTTCACGGCGCAGGCCGGCGATGATGTGATCAACGGTATGAACGGCATTGATGTGCTGAACCTAAGCGGGGTGCAGTCGCAATATACGCTAACGCTCTCAACCGGGAACATTGTCCTGACCGACCGCGTCTCTGGCCGTGATGGCACCGATATGCTGATCAACATTGAACGGCTGGATTTTGAAACCGGCGGCGCGAACTTTAGCAACGGGGTCTTTGAGATCGATACCTTTGATGGAATCGCGGATCTGGATGCCGCTGAGTTCGCCCAGATTGTCGAACTCTACATCGCCTATTTCGACCGTGCCCCCGATGCGCTGGGGCTGGCCTTCTGGGGCAATGCCTATGCCGACGGGTTGTCGCTTGAAGACATGGCCGCGCTCTTTATCGACCAGAACGAGACCCGCGTAACCTACCCCAACGACATGAGTAACAGTGATTTCGCCACTGCCGTTTATGAAAACGTGCTGGGTCGGGTGCCCGATGCGGCAGGCTTCAACTTTTGGGTGGATCTGCTGGATGCAGGCAGCGTGGAGCGGGATACCTTTATCCTGTCGGTACTGGACGGGGCCAAGGCCGCGATCCCCGCAGGATCGTCGGTTGCCTTTGTTTCTCAGGTGCTTGAGGACCGCCAATACCTGTCCGACAAGGCCGACATCGGGGCCTATTTCGCGGTGCACAAAGGTCTGTCCGACGTGGATGATGCAGCACAGGCGATGGCGCTTTTTGATGGCAGTCAGGGCAGCATTCAAGATGCCGTTGATGCGATTGACGCCCATTACGCAAATGCCCTGAGCACCGGTTCCGGTGACTTCCTGCTGCCGCTGGTTGGTGTCCTGAACGATCCGTTCAGCGCCTGACCCCCAAGCTGGCTGTTGTCCGGGTGGCCTGCTATTGGTTCAGACGAAGACCTGCGTTTGATCCAAAAGAGCCCCCCGCATGCGTAAATGCCTAATCGTTCAGTTTGAGCCGCGCCACGAGGAGGTCATTCCGTCCGTCATTGCCGCCTGCAACGCTGCCGGCTACCGGCCACAGGTCCTGTTGAACCGGCGCATCAGACGCGTGCGCGGCGATGTGTTCAAGCAGGTCGCGGGCGGCGCGGCGGACATTCAATATGATCGTCTGTCCGTTGATCCTGACGGCGATGGGCCGGATTGGGACGCGGTGCTGGGCGACGACATCGATTTTGTCATCCTCAACACCTTCAACCGCCCCAAGGTCGCGCGGTGGGCCGCATCCTGCGGCAAGCCTGTCATCGCCCTGGTCCACAACGTTGATCAATTCATGGGCGACGCCGCGTTTCACGGCATGCTGGACCGGCCCGATTTTGCCTTTATGACCCTCGCACCGCATGTCACCAGCGAACTGATCTCGCGGCTGGATGGGCGGCATATTGATCGGTTTGGATTGCTCAGCCCCTTTGTGCTGACCGACAGCCCACAGAGCTACAGCGTTTCCCAGCCGCGCACGGTGGTGGTGCAGGGCAACATGTCCCTGCGCACCCGCAATTATCAGGGGTTGATCAACGCGCTGGTGGATCATCCGGGGCGCTGGGATAACCTGAGTTTTGAGTTTCCGTCCAGCGGTGCAGACCGCGAGACAATCGCGACCGAGATCGAAAACCGCGGACTGGCCGACCGGATGCACATCCTGCCTGCCGGTGCCAATGGCGAAGTGCCCTATGCTGCGGTGTTTGACAGCTTGCGCACCGCCACGTTGTTCCACCCTCTGATCCCCGACGGTTTTGCACAATATCAACGGATCAAGATCACCTCGACCGCGTCCATGTCCGTGGGATTTGGTGTGCCGATGATCATGGATCGCTGGTCAGAGGCATGCTACCGCTTCCCGATGCTGACGGCGGACAACACACTGGAAGCCAGCCTTGACCGGCTGTCAGGTGCCAGTGATGCAGAACTGCTGGAGACAAGCGCCGCCCTTGGCGTTTACCGCGACCAGATGCGCGCGCAGTCGGGGCAGGGCATGATCCGTTTGATTGCGCAAATAGGGGTCAGTGGCGCATAGGGGCTAAATCCTGCGTTAAGAATTTAGCCTGCTTAATGTCGGCTTCGAGCCCAAAGCCCCCAATGCTACGTAGTAAACAAATGTCCGATTTGGATAGACGCACCAAAACGAATGTAAAGAACTCGCGGGTTGTGTTCTGGCCAGGGCCAACCCCTAAATAGACTTAGGTTTTCAGATTTTCGTCCCTTCCTAGGCCCTGTGGCCTCAGATCGCAAAATAGGGCAAAAAATGGCGGACAAACCAATACTTTTGAGCAGCGATATTTATAGCAGCACAGGACAGATATCTGCCCATCCTTTGGCGTGGCCAAAGACTGCGCCAACACTTGATGTTGTAAAACGCTTTGGGTGGTTCGATGAAGATTGCCACATTGAATGCGCCAAAGTGCATCCCCGGAGACTACGCACATTTCACGATCAAGGGTACATTGACGCCGCGTATACCGCCGAGTCGGAGCAACACGTCTCTCACGCAGTTCGCCAGAATTATGGGCTTGGAACTGGTGACAACCCCATTTTTCCAAGTGTCATTGAACGCGCGGCCACGGCGTGTGGCGTCGCCCTGAAAGCTGCGGAACTGCTTACTGATGTAGGTGTCGTACACTCTCCGCTTGGCGGTGCTCATCATGTTCATCCGGCACGGGCCGCCGGGTTTGGATATTTCAATGACATTGTTATCGGAATACTGGCAATGCGGGAAAGGGGTTTGAAACGCATCGCATATATTGACCTCGACGCTCATCACGGTGACGGCGTAGAGGCAGCATTTGCATTCGATCCTAATATTATGACATTTTCGATACATGAAGAAAACTGTTGGCCATATACCGGTACGGAAAGTGACCCATCATATGGGGTTTACAATCTTTGCGTTCCGGCAGGATTCAACGACAGTGAAATGTCATTTATTGTCGATAACGCCCTGCTTCCGAGAGTAAAGGAATTTGCCCCGGAGGCGATTGTCATACAGGCGGGTGCGGATTCACTTGAGGATGATCTCATGATGACATTGGGGCTGTCAAATCGCGCGTACTTTAGAACAATCGATGCGCTTCGCCGTTTGGCACCACGCCTTTGGGTGACTGGCGGGGGCGGTTACAATCCTTGGGCCGTAGTCCGGTGTTGGGCAGGCATTTGGTGTGTGCTGAATGATCGTGACCCTGCGGATGAACCACCAATCTCGGATGAATGGCAGATCATCGACAAAATTGGCCAGTGGCCATCAATTTCCAAGCCGCCTGAAAACTGGCTTTCAACCCTCGCTGATCCAGAACGTGTTGGAGAACTCCGTACCTGTATCAAAGCGGCGACCGCGCAATTGAATCGTTGATAGGATGCGAAATGTCTCATGTCTCAAACGAAATTGCCCTGCATATTGAAGCTGTCTTGAATCGGACATGAATGTTTCGTCATGATATCTCCCCAAAGGCGTAACTTGACTAAAGCCTGATATGCCAGTGCCTTTGGGGACGTATTGGCGACGCAGTCGGTTGGTGTTTTCATTGCTACCGCGTTGCCAAGGTGACTGCGGATCACAAAAACAGACGTTAATCTTTGTCGCCATGGTGAACGCCATATGCCCGGCCATCTCTGATCCTCGGTCCCATGTCAGTGATCGATGCAGCTCTTTGGGCAGATTGCGGGCCTGCTTGATCAGGGCCGTGATAACACTTTGCCTGTCCTTGCTCTCGACTTTGGCCAGCATCACAAACCGGGCATGGCGCTCCATGAATGTGGCGATGTTGCTGTTGGACCCCACGATCAACTCACCCTCCCATGTGTGGATGCCCGCTTTGATGCAAGAGATAATTTCGACGGTTCAAACATGTGATCGGGTACGGTCATGTGTCAGGCCTCAGTTTGCGACGTTTCACATGCCGCGGGCCGGTATGGCGATGCGGAGGTCGGGTCCATATCAATGCCACGAGCGCGAAGCTCTCTGGGAGGGCCTGGTTTTCCTAACCTCGATCTAGTCGATCATTTTGTCCTTACTGTCTCAATGTCCTTCTCACATCATACCGAGCGCAGCAGCTTACACTGCCACGATCGGATCTCGATAATCTTCATGTTTCGTCATCATCGCCCAAATTGTTCGGGCGGTTTTGTTTGCGAGCGCGATGGCAACCAACATACGAGGTTTGCGCTCCAACATTTGTTCCAACCATGATCCTTTGGGTGGACCGTTTTTGATCGCCCACCTGATGCGGGTCATGGCCCCAATAATCAGTAACCGTCGGATATCGCGTTGCCCCATTTTCGAGGTGCGACCTAATATTTGTCGCCCGCCTGTAGATTTCTGGACAGGTACCAACCCAAGCCAAGCTGCAAAGTCGCGTCCTCGCTTGAAGCCCTCCAACGGGGGAGAGAAAGCTTTGATCGCCATGGCACTCACTGGACCAACACCCGGCGCGGTTTGCAATCTGATGGTTTCAGGGTCAGACTTTGCTTCATCTTTCAGGCGCCGCTCGATCATGACTATTTTGTCGGTGCAGGTGCCAAGTTGATCGAGGTGCACGCGACTGAGTTCAACGACGATAGGGGGTAAATCGCTTTCTGGGTCTTCAATCTTTTTTGCTAACTTCTTCACAAAGGTCAGGCCAGGTGGCGCGATTATACCATACTCCATCAAATGGCCACGCAAAGCGTTGATGATCGCGTTGCGCTGCCGAACGAACAAGTCACGCGTCTTGAAGACCATAGATTGAGACTGTTGTTCTGCTGATTTGACAGGCACAAACCGCATTGTCGGCCGGACAGCTGCTTCAGCAATAGCCTCTGCATCATTAGCGTCATTCTTCTGACGCTTGACGAATGGCTTCACGTAGATGGGCGGGATCAGACGGACGTCGTGGCCCAGCTTCATGATCTCGCGACCCCAGTAATGCGACGATGCACATGCCTCCATCGCGACCACACAGGGCGGCTGTTCACCTAGGAATTTCAAGAACTGCCCACGAGACAACTTCTTTCGAAACACTGGTACGCCTGTCGCTGTCGCGCCATGCGCTTGGAAAACTGACTTTGCCAAGTCGACGCCGATCATTGTAACTTCATTCATGGATGCCTCCTCCAATTTGGTGCTTTCAACATCACCACTATGGCACACTTTAATGCCGGTTTCGGGGTGGGGCATCCACACCATCAATGGCCAAACTGGCGGCGAT
>Ga0206127_1001259_pt1 | contig 28056 bp, 20 predicted proteins | sample Helgoland_Spring_6_FD_148646 | JGI IMG/M metagenome (GOLD analysis project Ga0206127, IMG submission 148646) | Pelagic subsurface seawater microbial communities from Kabeltonne, Helgoland, North Sea - Helgoland_Spring_Bloom_20160419_1 | ecosystem: Environmental > Aquatic > Marine > Epipelagic ...
CTAATTCTTTTTTAACTCTATACATTTTACCATCCGGTTTACAACAAATCATATATGATTTAGATGTTATATTATCTATTTTACCTGTTAATTCTTTTTTCCCTGACATCCATTTTACTTCATCACCTTCTTTGAATGTATCATCTATAACTTCTACTTTATCTTTATCCTTTTTATTTAAAGGTGAATCATGTTTATAACCTTTGGCAGGGAGTTTGGGTTCATCAGTCATGAAATAATATTCAATATTATTATTTAGATCTCTAATTTCACTATTTAAAGTTTGAATATTATTTAAATTTTCAATATATTGTTTTTTTAGGAGTGGTATTTTAGGTTCATTTTCAATTAATTTCATTTCAGTTAATATTATTTTTGATTCATTTTTTAATTTTGTTATTTTTTTATAATTATCTTTTATTAATTCAGTATTTTTAAGATTATATTTATTAAATAAACCTTTTATGGATTTTAATTCATCATCATACTTTTTTTTTAAAGCAATATTGTCATCTTTACCTTTTGAATTTACGTCTATATATTTATCAATGACTTCCCAATTAATAGTTTTTTGTAAACTATTTTTAAAATAAATTAGATCTTTTTCAGATGTATAAATGGGTAACTCAATTCTAATTTTATTGCCACATTTGGATTTGTCAGATTTTACGTCTCCGCAGCTAAATATTAATTCGGCACCGGTTTCAATAAATTGTTTATCATGTTCACATTCTGAGCATTTTTTATGTTTCCCCTTCGTTAAAAATAATTGTTTTTCATTATAATAAACTTTCAATAAATCTAAATATTCATCCATTATGGTTATTTATATTATTATATAATTTATTTATTTTGTGATTATATATTAATTTATTTATTTCCTTAGATTTATATCTTTTATAAAGTAAATAAATAAATAAAATAAATACAGATAATATTAATAAATGTATTAATAGATAATCAAATTTACCTGTAAATTTAGGTTTGGGTTTAACTTCTATAAGGTTGTCCAGGTGTATATTTTTATTAATATCGTTAAAAAAAGTTATAGTTTTGATATCAGTTAATTTTGGTTTATTCATAATTAAATATTAAATAGAAATTTTTTAGCTAAACAAACTCATTATTTTTAGTAACTAAAAAAACATATAGAATGATTGATGGAATTAAAATAACTAAAAATACAGGATATAATGTTTGATCTTTACCTGTTCCATATGATTTTACGGAACCATCTGAATTAAATAATTGAGATGGTTTTTTACAAAATAAAGTGATACCCAACAATATTTGTGCTACAATTACTATAAATACGTTTTGGTCAATATTAATAATCATTTATATATTAATATAAAATATTTTAATAAAAAATACTACAATAAAATTAATTACTGTAAGCTAAACCACCCATACCACTCATAATTCTAAGGACATTGTAATTGACAGCAAATATAGTAAGTCTCATAGTGCGGTGGTCCGAATCTGGGGTCGCGAATGTGGGGTGTTTCTCAGTTTCTAATGGGCCTATTTCGGCATTCATACAACAATCAATTTTTAGGTTTGTCCCACATAATTGAGCATTATCGATTCTTGAAAAATTACAAGTTCCGGATGGCTGATGATCTTCCGGTTTAAGAGCAAATGAATATACTGCAATAGAATCGCCTCCACCTATCCGCCACGACGTGGTAAACTCACCACTGGTGCCGGGCGCGCCGCCGTCCAGGTCTGGTACATCATTATCACCGTGTACGCCATCATCCTCTTCTAATCCTCTTATAATATGGGTGGGTAACCCACCATAACCTGTATGGTGTTGCCATACTTGGGTTCTAGTAAAATATTTTATATCTCTTGAATCCTTACTAATACGTTCATGTCCATTAAGTTTTAATTGCCACTCACCAAGCGTCTCTTCTATTGTAACAGGAGAGGCAGTTGGGTCATTTTGAGATTTACCTTTACCAGCATTTTGAGTAACTGGACCATTGCGTCCCTGTCGGCCCACATTTTGAGAACACCATATTAATTCTTTAACTGGGTGATTAAAATTAAGTTCAATTGTACTGGTATCATTAGAAACCGTATGATCTGAATACTGTAATTGTTCAATTAAATATTCGTGGGATACTTGTGCAAATCTACGACGTTCATCTGTATCAAGATATATATAATCACACCATAAATCAAAATTTGCCGTGGATGTTTGGGAAGATAAAACCGGTTCATCCAATATCCCTAAAAATCCATTTTCCAATACATTATGGACAAGATTTTGGATCTTCTCAAAAGTCATCGCGATTTTTACCTCATGGTATTGAAGGGCGATCAAAGGGAGAGATTGCCCTGGGTCCCGGCAAAACCAAAAATTTAATGGCAAAAATATTTTATTAACTGTGATACCCGGGTTAGCATTATTGTGACCTCTATATGTGAAACCATTTACAGTGTCATCGTTCTTCACACCGCCATGCCCATCGCCGGCGATGTGATTAGTCGTATGTAAACCATGTCCATTACCAGTCATTAATTGATGTAAAGTTCCATCACCACTGGCGTATAATGGCACGGTCGACGGGTGTTCGGCACCAAAATATCCTGTAGGGTTAAATTCAGTTAAATCAGAGTAAACCCGGTTCCACATAGATGTATGTTTATCAATTCTTTGTCCACCTATTTCAATTTCACATTCTTTAATTAATGAATCACCATATCTTTCACACAAACCAATTTCATGACCCTCGCCCTCCCTATTAATAAATACAGCATCATGTTCCAAATACATTCTATGTACTAAATCACCATTCCTTGATATTGTAGCTACAACTCCCCCCCCGAAATCAGCATTTCCACTAAAGTCCTGTCTTATAGACTCCATAGAGAAGTTAGTGTGTCTTCTGTAAACAACTTTAAAAAAAGTGTGCTGTGGATTACCTGTTAAATAAATATCCTGGGTACCACAAGCTACTAATTGTAATAATCCTCCTCCCATTTTATTTATATATAATTTAATTATATATAAATAAAATTATATTTTAATTAAATTACATATAATTACATATACATATATTGTGGTGGTTGTTCCGACGGATTATTAAGTTTTAAGAAATTATCTATATCTTCTCTATTAATTATATATGGTAATTTAAAATCTTTAATCTTAAAATTAAGATCAATATTATTACTATCACCTGTTAAATAATAAATATTGATTTTACTAATAATACTTTCAATACATCTTTTTAGATTACGAACACCTTCTTCTTTATTTGTGAATTTGTCAATTACATATTCTAAAATATCATCATTAATGATAATATCTTCATGTTTGAATAAATATGTATCATATAATTCGGGCAATACATAATCTCTACAGATTTTGTTTTTTTCTTTTGTGTTAAATCCTTTAGTATTAATAACATACATTCTGTCTTTCAAAACACGATTGACTTTGGATTCATCATTGAATGAAAATATAAATAATACTTTAGATAAATCAATATTGATACCAGGATAATAATTATCTTGAAATAATGAATTCTGTGAAGGATCTGTCAAATGTGTTAACATATGGATAATCTCTTCTCCCTTAAATGTTTCGCTTACTTTATCTAATTCATCAAAATATATGACTGGATTCATGCATTTACTTTCAATAAGGATATCAATAATTCTACCCCAATGTGAACCTTCATATGTATACGAATGGCCCTCAAATAATGATGAATCTGATTGACCCCCCAGTGCAATAAATGAAAATGGACGTCCAATTGCTTTAGCAATGCCTTCTTTTACTAAAGTTGTTTTACCATTACCCATAGGTCCTTGCAAAGCCAACACATTTCCTTGAGACTGAGGATTTTTAATCCATTTACCAATCACTTGTAATATGTGAGTTTTGGCATCGTTATGACCATAAATAGATTTATCTAATATAGATTTAGTATTTACAATAAATTCACGTTTTTCCTCAATAGTATTATTATTATTTACCGATAAGGACACAAATTTATTGAATGGGATAGAAATTAATCCGTTAATCCATTTATCCATTTTAGAATATTCCCCTGTAGATACATCCATTTCATTTAATTTTTCAATATTTCTCATAGCAATTGCTTTAGTATTTAAATCCATATCAGAATTTAATATTTTAAATTTCAATGGCATATTTAATTCATTAATTTCATTTAGTTTCTTAATTTCAGAAAGATATTTGGTTTTTTTATCTTTTTCTAATTTATGGAAATAATTTATGTTTTCGTCTTCATCTAATTCTAAATTTTCTTCAATTTCCATAAATTTTTCATCTAATTCATCATAATCATCTTCATCTTCATCATCTTCATCATCTTCATCATATTCTTCTTCATCTTCTTCTTCTTCATCTTCATCTTCATCTTCTTCTTCTTCATCTAATTTCAAATGTCCATTATAATCATTATCTTCACTACTTTGAATTGAAATACTCAAACGTCCATCCGATCCATTAATTTCCTCTTCATCAGTGACATTATTTTCTTCTTCTGATTCAATAATCCTCATTTTCTTTTTCGATGTAGGAGTATCTGGTATATGAATACTTAAATTTTTATTACTATTAATTAATGTCGATATCATTAATGATAATAAATCAGGTTGCATGATATTAAGTTGTTTCTTCTTTAATTTTTTAGATAATTTAGTTTTTTTAGGTTTTATATTATCTCCGCGATAATCAATTAAATCGTTAATATTCCCATATTCATCAACATCATCATCATCTTGAGTAGGAGGGTTATCTTGTATGGGCGGTCCATTATTATCTTTTAAAAATACAACACCTTTAGACCGGGTAATCATTTGATGTTTTGGCATATTATATTTAATAAATTATTTTTTAATCAAATTTTAATATACTAAATAATTATTTATTTAAATATTTATTTAAATATTTATTTAAATATTTATTGAATATTAAAATTTAGTATTAAATTAAAATTTGAAAAAATAAATTTGAATATTAATTTAAAAAAAAGAATAATATATAATATAATTATATACATTATGGAATTACAACAACCTGAAACTAAAACAATAACTTCAGTTCAATTTAGTATATTTAGTCCTGATGAAATTAGGTCTCGTTCTGTAGTTGAAATAACTAAATATGAGACATATGATAAAGATGTTCCAGTAATTAAGGGGTTATTTGATATTCGTATGGGTTCTACAGAAATGGGTAGAATATGTCAAACGTGTGGGCAAAAAAATATAGATTGTCCTGGTCATTTTGGTCATTTAGAATTAGCGAAACCAGTATATCATTACCATTTAATAGACCAGATCCCTAAAATATTAAAATGTGTATGTTTTAATTGTTCCAAATTACTTATAGATAAAGATGATAATTTAGTAAAAAATATTTTAAAGAAGAATCCTAAAATAAGATTTAATGAAATATATGCAATCTGTTCTAAAGTTAAAAGGTGCGGAGAAGATAATATAGATGGTTGTGGCTATAAACAACCGGATAGATATAAAGTATCCAATATTGAAGGTATTCAAGCAAAATGGACCAAATTAGAAATAAATGAAACAAATTCATCTGATATTAAAACACAACTTCTAAAAGTAGAACATGTCAAATCTATTTTAGAAAAAATTACAGATGAAGATTCAGAATATATAGGATTCTTGAGAACTTGGTGTCGTCCTGAATGGTTAATATGTTCAGTATTACCTATTCCACCACCAGCAGTCCGTCCCTCTGTTAAACAAGATAATTCACAAAGAATGGAAGATGATTTGACACATAAATTATTTGATATTATAAAAGTAAATAATACTATTAAAGATAAATTAAGTTCTGATCCTAATTCAGATGTTGATATATATGCTATGAATTTACAATATCATGTAGCAACTTTAATAAATAATGAATTATCAGGAGGTATCAATCAAGCAGCTCATCGTTCTGGAAGACCTCTAAAAGCGATTACTCAAAGATTAAAAGGAAAAGAAGGGCGTATTAGAAATAATTTAATGGGGAAACGAGTAGATTATTCAGCAAGAAGTGTTATTACACCTGATCCAAATATTGATTTAGATGAATTAGGTGTGCCCGAGAAAATAGCAAATAATTTAACTTATCCCGAGAAACTTAATAATATTAATTTTAATAAAATTACCCAATTATTAGAAAAAGGATATGATGTATGGCCTGGTATTAAGAGCATTATTAAAAAAAATAGTAAAATGATTATCACACTAAATGAAAATAATATTAAAAATATTGAATTAGAAATAGGTGATATTGTTAATAGAAATTTAATGGATGGTGATTATGTTCTATTTAATAGGCAACCATCTCTTCATAAAATGAGTATGATGGCGCATAGAGTGAAAGTAATGAAAGGAAATACTTTTAGATTAAATGTAAGCGTGACCCCTCCATACAACGCTGATTTTGATGGTGATGAAATGAATATGCACGTACCACAATCAATCACTTCTGTATGCGAACTAAAAAATATAGTATCTGTTAAATATCAGATTATATCTCCCAGAGAAAACAAACCTATAATTACTATTGTACAAGATACATTATTAGGTGTTAATAAATTAACAAAATCAGAAAAGATTAATTATATAGGTGATTCTTATGATGGTGTATATTATAATGAAAATACAAATATGTATCAAGTACAAGAAACTGGTGATAATAATACAATTATAGATGAATCAACATATTTTAATAAAACTCAGATGATGAACATTATATGTAATTTATCTACATTTAATGGAATCGTCCCAGATTCCACTAAAACTATATCTGTCAAAGGCATTGATATTAAATTATGGTCAGGTAAATCAATTTTATCTTATATTCTCCCTAAGAATCTAAATTTAGAATTTAATAATTCATCATATGATAATAATGTAGATGATCCTCATAATGAACAATTAAATAAAATCATTATCAAAAATGGTCAACTAATTCAAGGCAGTCTTGATAAGAATGTATTTACAAAAACTTCTAAAGGGCTCATCCATACTATTTATAATGATCATGGTCATGAAAGAGCATGTGAATTTATTAATGATTTACAAAAAATTGTTACACATTTCCTATTGATAGAAGGTTTCTCTGTTGGTATTGGTGATATTATTGCTGAACAATCTATCAATGATGAAATTAATAATACAATTAAAGAAAATAAAAAGAAAATTAATGATTTAATGCAAGAAATTCATTTGAATGTCTTTGAAAATTATTCAGGACAATCTAATAATATGTATTTTGAAGCTAAAGTGAATTCTATTTTAAATGAATTACTTAATAAAACTGGTAATACAGGATTAAGAGAATTAGATCAAAAAAATAGAGCAGTTAATATGGTCAATTCAGGGTCAAAGGGCAAGACCACTAATATTGCCCAAATGGTGGCATGTTTGGGTCAACAAAATGTAGACGGTAAAAGAATACCCAATGGTTTCAACGATAGAACATTACCTCATTATTATAAATATGATGATTCATCTGAAGCAAGAGGTTTTGTAGAAAATTCATTTATATCTGGTCAATCACCACAAGAGTTCTTCTTTCATGCCATGGGCGGGAGAGAAGGACTCATTGATACAGCATGTAAAACTGCAGCCACTGGATATATCCAAAGAAAATTAGTAAAATCTATGGAGGATTTATATGTTAATTATGACTTATCAGTCCGAAATAGTACAGGATGTATTTATCAATTCATTTATGGTGATGATGGTATGGAAGGCATTAATATTGAATCACAAAGTCTATTAATTAATAAATTGGATACAAATGGAATGTGTAATAAATTCTTATTTGGTGATACTGGTAGTAATAATACATTATGGGAAAAACTATTAGAATCAAATATTATAGATGAAATGAAAAAAACAAAAAAATATCAAGAAATATTAAATGAAAGTTTTATGGTCATTTTACAACATAAACAATATCTATATGATATTAATAATAAATTAGAAAATAATATATTATATCCCATCGATATTAATAGGATTTGTAAGAATAAATGTTTACAAAAAGAATCTTGTAAATCTAATGTATCCCCATTATATATTTTAGAGGAAAATAATAAATTAAAAGATAAATTATTTGTATCTGTTACATTTAAAAATAATAAAATAATTGGAATATTAATTGATATACATTTGAATCCAAAAATATTAATAACACAATTTAATATTCTAAAAGAAGAATATGATGAAATTATTCAAGATATTGAATATCTATTTGAGAAATCCAAGATATCTCCTGGTGAAATGGTCGGGGTAATCGCTGCACAAAGTATTGGTGAACCTGCTACTCAAATGACTTTGAATACTTTCCACTTTGCTGGAGTATCTGCTAAATCTAATGTAACACGTGGTATCCCCAGATTAACAGAATTACTACATTTGAGTAAGAATATTAAATCACCTTCTAGTATAATATTCTTGAAAGATGATTTCAGTTCGGATAGGAACAAAACTCAATATGTTAAAAATAAATTAGAATATGTCGGATTGAAAGACGTTATTAAAAATAATCAAATATATTTTGATCCTGATAATCACTTATTTGAGACTGTTATTGAAGAAGATAAACAAATGTTAAGTGTATATAATGAATTTAATAGTTTACAACATGGTGATAGTGTAGATTTATTCGAAAAGACTGCACCATTTATAATTAGATTTGTATTTGATAAAATAATCATGATGGAAAATAATATTACTATGGATGATGTATATTTGGCAATCATGAAATTTTATAATGTTGATAAGAAAATTAATTATTATTTCTCTGATGATAATTCTAAAGAATTAATTGGTAGAATTTCAATTACTGCTGATATGGAGGGAGATCAGCAAGAAAATGGACTATATGACCAATCAGACGTTATAAATGTATTTAAAAATATTATGAATGATTTACTCGATAATGTAGCAATCAAAGGTATTAATAATATTAAAAATTTAGTAATCCCTGAAAATAAAATTACTATAAAAGAAGATAATGAATATATTGATAAAACAGAATATATATTACAATCAGATGGTGTTAATTTATTAGCAATCTTTAATTCAAAATATGTAGATTTCAAAAGAACATATTCAAATGATATTAATGAAGTTTATGAAAAATTAGGCATTGAAGCAGCCAGAAACATATTAATTGAAGAAATCAGTTCAGTATGTGATGATGCCGGTGAATATATTAATTTAAGACACATTGAATTATTAGTAGATGTTATGACTAATAAAGGATATTTGACAGCAATTAATAGACAAGGTATCGGACGTGGTGATGTTGGTCCATTAGCAAAATCATCTTTTGAAGACACTATTGGTGGATTTATTAAAGCAGGGATATTTGGAGAAAAAGATAAACTGAAAGGTGTTTCTAGTAATATCATGATGGGACAAACTATTAAGTCGGGTACAGGATTAACAGAATTATTATTAGATGAGGACAAACTAATTCAAAGTTTAACAGAATTAGATTATAAAGAAAATGAATATATAGAAGATGTAGAAGAAAATATGGATACATTATTAAATGATAATGATGTATTTGTTGATGAATATTGTAATGATGATAATTTCGGATTTACAGTCTAATATTCTAAATTACTAATTCCTCTGCGTATAATCTCTTCATAAATTTCATCAGGACATTTATTTAATAACTGAATAGAATCTGGTTTTACTTTAATCTCATTTGTTTTAGATATTTCATTTTTAAAATTTTCACATCTATCTCTAAATGATAATTTTTCACTAAAAGTTAAATTGTCATTAGGATTATCACTATATTTTTTTGTTCGGTGGGGCATTTCGTTATAATATTCCATTTCGGCCTCCTTTAGTATTTGGGCCATGTCTATATCGCCCACTATTTGTTTCATTTGATCTTTACTAAATTTAGTTTCTTCTTCTAATGAATTTATAATGTTTGGTACATCATCTACTTCGTCAGTGTCTTCTTCTCCATCAGTGTCTTCTTCTCCATCAGTGTCTTTTACACTACCCTCTTTCTCTAATTTAAATTCCTCTCGCTCTTTCGCTAATTGTGCACGCTCTTCTTTAATTTTATCAAGTTCATTAGCGTCATCTGCGCCGCTTTTATCATCTTTATCATCTTCATCATCTTTATCATCATCTTTATCGTCATCTTTATCATCATCATCATCTGGCGGACTCGGGGCCCCAGGTAGTCTGCCGGGAGGAGTGACTGGAGGACGAACCCCACTAGGACCACCCGGAGGACCACCCGGAGGACCACCCGGAGGACCACCCGGAGGACCACCCGGAGGACCACCCGGAGGACCACCCGGAGGACCACCCGGAGGACCCGGAGGACCACCCGGAGGACCGCCCGGAGGACCACCCGGAGGACCACCCGGAGGACCACCCGGAGGACCACCCGGAGGACGAGGAGGTGTAGCCGGAGGCGGGACTGGAGGACGGCGGGGCGGGACCGGGGCACCTGGAGCACCCGGAGGAGTGACTGTCGAACCTGTACCCAGTGTAGGACCTGATGCTGGGGGTGCTGATATAGGTCCATGAGGCATGGAAGATGGTCCAGGTGCTCCAGGTGTGCTAGGTGCTCCAGGTGTGCTAGGTGCTCCGGGTGTGCTAGGTGCTCCAGGTGTGCTAGGTGCTCCAGGTGTGCTAGGTGCTCCAGGTGTGCTAGGTGCTCCAGGTGTGCTGGGTGCTCCAGGTGTGCTGGGTGCTCCGGGTGTGCTGGGTGCTCCAGGTGTGCTGGGTGCTCCGGGTGTGCTGGGTGCTCCGGGTGTGCTGGGTGCTCCGGGTGTGCTGGTGCTCCAGGTGTGCTGGGTGCTCCGGGTGTGCTAGGTGATCCGGGTGTGCTGGGTGCTCCAGATGTGCTAGGTGATCCGGGTGTGCTGGGTGCTCCGGATCCAGGTGTGCTGGGTGCTCCGGATGTTCCAAATGTACCAGATGTTCCAGCTGCCGTTAGTGATCCGGATGCAAGTGGCTCTGGATCATCTGAACTGATAGCACCTCCAGATTGTTTCCTTTTGTTTTCATTAATATCTAAATTATGGATTTTCCTAAGTATTTTTTTAACGACTGATTTACTGCTATTTTTTTGTCTTAATATCTCAAGAGAAAAATACCTTGATAATAATGTTAATCTATGTTCAAAATATATAAGTAATTTTATTTTATCTTTCCTAGGAATATCTAAAATATCATCTACTAAAAACATTAAGTTTTGCTTATTGAATTTGACTAATGTATCTGGACCTGATTCACATTTTTTATTACTAGAGAATGAAATAGTCCCTGTAAATAAATCAAATAGAGATGTGGGGTTTTTAGAACACTCTTTCAATTTAGAAGCGACCACGTCTTTAAAAGTTTTATCTGATGATAATTTTAAAGATGATTCTTTTAATATACCATCTAAATCTCTGATATCAAATAATTTATTCATTAAAACCGACTCAACTTCCAATTCATATTCTTTATCATAATTATTAGAACATGTTATTACAGAGTAAATATCTGTGTTTCTTTTTACGAAACCTTGATCAAATAAATCATTGTTATGAATATTATAATCTATAATATGTTGAAACAATAATCTAATATTTTCTTGTAATGAAGAATTAATAATTGATAAATTAATATTCTTTTTTATATCGCTCACATTCATTATATTTTGATTTTTATAAATACCCATAATGACATTTGATGATTTTAAATATTTGTCGCTATCTATAATATTTATCAATTCAATTAAGTCAACCATATTTACATATCGATTTTCTAAATTACTCATAAATATATTTGTAGAAGGTAAATATTTAATATAAGGTTCTAAAAATATATCTCTGGTAATATTAACCAATTTTTCGGAGGCGCCACCTTTTTGTGATTTTTTATTATTTCTTCTGATTTTTTTATTTGTTAGTTTTTTCATATTAATTCTTTTCGATGACTTATTTTTAACCTTCCTCTTAGTTAATTTGCGCGGGGGCATATATATATATATATTTATAATATTTTTTTTTTGTATTAAATGGTGATTATTTTCTAGTCAGGGTGTATACGATAGTTATGTTCACTTTTTCGGTTTATTTGGAGTTCTGCGACCTTTTTTAGCACCCTTAAATTTAGGTTTTTTTGGGGTTCTTTTTTTAATATATTTCATTGGTGAATTTTTACTATTGTTTTTTTTTGGAGTTTTTTTCTTTTTATTATTAACGGGTTGTTTGTGTTTCTTAAGCGTCTTACTTTTATAGGAGTTCTCTGATGAATTCATCAATTCTAAATATTTACCAGTATCAACAAGGCTGCCATCCGGATTATTAGATTTTAAATCATCTATATAACCTAACAAATCTTTGTTCAATTTATTTAAACCCTTATTAGAACCTTTTGACCCTAATATTTGTTGAATAATATTGAATATTTTGTTTTCTTGATCCTTGATTTGTTCTTTTTGTTCCTTATTTTCTTCTTCTAATTTTTCACATTTAGAGTTTTCCACCATTAATTTAAATGATTCTTGTTTTAATAAATTATATTTATGTATTAATTTAATTTGTGCAATCATCATTTTCTTGACTCTTTCATATTCAGGGGAAGATTTATCTGGTAATTGTTTAAATAAATCCGTTTGGATAACTTCCTCCTCTTTTAATTGTTTCATCCGCTCTTTCGTTGATTTCCGCTTAGTTAGATCTTGCTTTTGTCTTTCAAAGTCTGCCTTATCTTTCTCCAAGTTTGCTTTTTCCTTTTCAAGTTCATTATCAGATGATCCTAAAAATCTATCTAAAAATGATGGGCTCTCTACGGGTTTGTCTTCTGATTGTTCTGGTTTTTCACCTGGTTTTTCACCTGGTTGCTGACCTGGTTGCTGACCTGGTTGCTGACCTGGTTGCTGACCTGGTTGTCGTTGTTGCGGTTCAGGTTGTTGTTGTTGTGATCTCTGTTGTTGTTGTTGTGGTCTCTGTTGTTGTGGTTGTTGTTGTTGTTGTGATCTCTGTTGTTGTTGTTGTTGTTGTGGTCTCTGCTGGCTTGATAATTGACTTCTCAGACTGTTTATTTCTCTAGATAATGCAGTATTATCTGCTGCTGATTTTGAATTACTTTGTTGTTCTATTAAATTTTTTAGTCGGTCTTCCAGTTCTTTTGTTTTACTATCTGTAGATTCAGGTGTTGTTGGATTATCAGATACTTCGCCTATAATTTCTAGTATATCTTCTTTTATTTTAGATTTTAAACTTTCATTCATTATTACATCTTCTTTTAAATCTTTATTATTCTCTGTTTCACTATTAAAAGAATAATCTAATGATTTCTTTAAACGCTCTAATGACTTTTTTTCTCTAGATGTAAGATCACTACTAGTCCATGAAGAATCAGCACCCCCTGTTTGCCCAAAACCTTTGCCAGGCTCGATTGTTGTTTTTTTGGATTGGCTATTAGATAATTTTTTCGCCCCATACAAACCCAAACCAGTGGCGACAAGTGGAGGAGCAGATACAGCAGCGACCCCCAAAGCTAATCCACCTAATGCACTTTTTAAAATTTTACTTTTTAGTCCTGGGATTCTTTTTCTACCTTTTACACCGCTTGAGCCGCGGCTGAAGGTTTCATCTCTAGCAGAAACTGTCAACCCCTCTCCTATAGTTACACTTTTGTTATACTTGTCCGAGGTGCTGTCGTGGTGAGATGCGTCAATTATAGTTTTCTCAATAACTTTTACCTTAGGGATAGCAGTGCTTGTTGAACCACTTGCTATTAATGACAAATTAAAACCTTTGACAGGCGTTTTGCCTTGTTCTCGGTGTTCACTATACTTCATACCTTCTAATGTAAATGTCTCCTTCCACTCGAGACCAAAAGTGCCAAATATGTTAGTTAATAAATTTTCATATAATACTTTCTTTTCTTCATCTAACACTGGCCCATATGATAGTTTGGGCGAATCTTTATATAAATTAAAACTACTATCCATTGAAAAAATAAATAACTCATCCTTCAGCCTTGTGTTATTAAATACCAAAGAATAAAAATTAGGTTTTGGCGGCGGTATGGGCGTCTCGCTTAATTTAATATTTAGCCTGTGCGATTCGGAGGGAGGGTAAAATCCCGTAAATGGTTTGACGCTATCGGATTTGCAATCAACAACATGTTCCATTAATTTAGATATGCCCGGTTCAACGCCAATAACTAAATGCTCAAGAAGGTCACCTGTGAACGGTTTACAATTCCCCGATAAGTCGTCTTCCGAACTATATTCCAGATATCCTTCTCCAATTTTATTTATTTTTTTTATTTTACCTATATTAATTGTCTTATTAAATCTTACATTCATACCTAATCTATACTTGTCCAGCTCTCCAGGCCTCACACACATAACAAGTTCTGTATCATTTATAAAAAATTTGTGGGTTGCATTTGCAAGGTAGTCCAGCTTGATGGAGTTTGGGGGTGCAACTCTGGCCACGGTCGTTCGCGGTATCGTTTTTGTCTTCATCTCCTCGCCGTCATTACTTTTAATCTTTAAATATAATGTTTTATAAGTTTGTTCTACTAATATGGGTGAATCTTCTGCTAGTTCGCCTTCATTTATAGGTTCGGCGGGTTGTCTATTAGCAAGACTCTGTTTACTCATCAATAAAAATTTATTAAATTCTGTATTATTTGTAAAATCTTGAATTACTCTAGATGTATCCATTAATTCATTTGAAGATTCGGAAGTTTTACTTTTATTTAATATACCTTTGGTATAACTCAGGACAGCATTTAAATTACTTATAGATATACTATCTAATTCACCATCACCTGGGTCGCCACCTTCATCAGATGGGTAATCTTCTCTTGTTTCTTTCAAAAGATCAGGTGTTTCGATTTCATTAAATGGAGCCAAACCTATTGTCTTCCTGTAATCATTTAATTTACCAATAACTGTATCATATTCGTCTTTATTACCCCGGGCTTGGTCTATTTTTTCTTTTGGCATGCCATATTTTTCGGCGGTGTCATAAACGTCTTCCATTTTATTTTTACCTGATTCATTGCAGATTTTAATCTGACCATTTAACCACTCTACCTTTTCTGTAAAAGCATCAACAGCTTTTTTAATAAATTCACTATAAGTTCGGTAGATGCTACTATTCCCACCGCCTTTTAAAATATAATAACTATGTTCTTGTTCTCCATAATTTGTTGTAAATGAACCAATTTCATGAAATAATCCTGTAAAATTAGCAGTCCACTCTGCTTCCATTAATTGTTCTTTCTCAGATTTTAAATAAGTTCTTAATTCTTCTGAATAAGTTTTATAAAATAATTCATCTCTTAAATATTCAAACAATTTAGCCGGATCTGAAGGACCCGGTGTATTTCTCTGTGCTTGTTCAAAATCTACATTATAAATATTTTTCCTATTAGCAATTCTTTGGGCATTAAAACCTATTTGAAAGTTGTGAAAATAATCATCTCTATAACAATGTACTACATCTTCTTTTATTTCTTCATCTTTAATAAATACCTTTGAGACAGCTGGATCCGTTTCACTGTCCAGCTCTATCCGTAAGTCTGATGCTATCGATTTTTGATTGATATAAAAATATCCTTCGTCCCCGTCCCCCCTAAAATATGATATAATTGGGAATTCATCGAGTAAACTTTTATATGTAGCATGCGCAGCCCTCAACTTCTCGTCGGCGTCTTTGATGGCAGCATCCCCGTTCTTGTCTGAATCTAGGTCGGCGCGCTCATCCAACTTCTCCAAGTACGCCACCTTCGCCGTCTGGATGCCGCCGTAGTAAGTGTTATCCATTTGTCTCAAAGCCGTTACCGAGCCTTCTAATAACTTAACGCGCCCCTCAAGGGATTTAATGTCTACCTCATTTTTTATAATTCTTTTTAGAATATTTATATTTGTTCTGAGCGGCAATTTCTCGGTCAAAATCACAGGGGGTTCTTTTTTTTGCCGCATCTCTAAATCCTCCAAAAATACCAAAACTTCGGCGTGCGGCGCGCCCCGCCATGGGTTCTGCCATATGCGCTCTATCGCGTCTTTCGCGCCATTCGTCCCCGCGGTCCCGAGAAACGCATCCACCCGAGTCTTGTCATCGGACTGACTCGTCAACAGTGGGGTCAAGACGCCCTTGGCAGATTCGAGTAGCGTGCTGGTCAAGGTTTGGTTCCACTCCTGTACAAGAACCCAGTCATCTCCGCCGAACCCCCTAATCTCGATTTTACCTTCCCAGTCTTTCATAAGAGGGGTTACAAATTTAAAAACCATTGGCAGGTCTGACAGCTCCTTTTTTTCTATATAACATTTAGTTGGTAACATAGTGTGTTTTTTAGGACCTCCTGCTGTTACATAATCATTATATGCTGCCGAGCATGAATCTCTTTTATAAAGTATTTTTTCATCTGGACCATATCTTAATTCAATATCACCTATTAGATAATTATGTATTTGGTCACTAATTTCATTACTACTCTCTTTTATTAATTCATTTTTATCTATCATTAAGTAATGTTTAATAAGTTCACTATAATTACTAAATCCGGAGTTTTTAAAACCTATACTTATACCATTTTCAAAATTAATTAATAATTTATCTCCACCACCCCCTCGATGATAAAATCTAGGTCCTCCTCCAGAGGCCGTAAAATGTAGTCCTGTCCCATGTCGATCGGCGCTGGCCGGCATGTGGATCATCAAAATTTGCTGCTTCAGCTCGGCCTGAGTGTTTTTAAATTCGTTAAGGCTCTTTTGTAGCTGTGCTGACCTTTGTTCGGCATCGTAAATACGGGGGCGGAGGCTGCTTTCGACCTTATCTGTGTGGCTCCGCCCTTCTGCTGCGACGGCGTCGATTGCCACCTTTAGTTCTTCGACTTTTTGGTTCACCGCATCTGAATGGTCCTGCAGCGCGCCGTTGAATTTTGCCTCAGCCTCAACCATATTTTCATTCCTCTGCCCCTCCAGCAGCTGTATTTTACCCTCCAGCACCTGAACCCGCGCTTCTGCGGCTCCCATGTCCTTCGTCAATGCGTCTGCCTGCCCTTTTACGGAGGCCGTGGAGGCCCTGTCGGCATCAATTTGTAGCTCCATCTGGTCCTTTTGTTTCTCTAATGCGTCTACCCGCGCGTTTGCGGCTCCCATGTCCTTCGTCAATGCGTCTGCCTGCCCTTTTACGTCGGCCGTGACGCCCCTGTCGGCCTTAATTTGTAGCTCCATCTGGTCCTTTTGTTTCTCTAATGCGTCTACCCGCGCGTTTGCGGCGTCTACCCGCGCGTTTGCGGCGTCTCGATCGCGGCCTCGCCGTCGGCGTTCTCCTTCGACCATCTCGGTCCTTGCTGCCTCTAATCTATCCTCCAGCTCGAACCTTGCCGCCTCTAATCTATCCTCCAGCTCGACTAGCTGCTCTCGATTAGCTAGGGAGTCGCCTACAGCCTCCTCCTTCCCCTGCTCAATTAGCTCGATGAGACTGTCTCTTTCTGTCTTTAATTCAGTTGCCATTTTGGCGGCCATTTCCTCATATTTTTCATTTATTTGCGCCTCCAGCGCCTGCCGCTCCACGTCGTCCATATCTCCTCTCCTCTCCTCTCCTCTCCTCTCCCGCGCGGCCTCTATCTTCTTATCCACGAAGGAACCTATCTTCTTGTCCAACTCCTCCTTGAGCTGTGTTATTTCCTCAGCCAGATGTGCCCGCACCTCGGCGTCGCCTTCGAGCACCATCTGACCCACATTCTGCATCTCCGCCGCGGTCTCCGCCGCGACGTCATCCATCTCCTTGCTCAGACGCGTCTCTAACAGGGCCAAACGCTTATCCTGCGTCTCTTCCATAGCCTCCCGAATAATAACCCACCTCTCGTCGGCTGCCGCTGTTGCTTCTTCTAACAATATTTGTATCTCTTCGTCGGACCGGCCGGCGTTAACTAAGATGAGGGCATTGAAGGTCCCCATGTCCTCGTTGTTACGCCTGAGTAAATTCCCAATAGCATCCGCCAACTCACCCATCAGCTCCGGTCTCGGGTCTTGCTGATTTTCAAAATGTGTATACCACATGCGCAACTTTTCGACCAGTTCTAATACGGCATCACTCAAGGCCGCCACCGAGGTGGTGGTCTCGGCGACGCCATCTTGGAACGTCTTCAACGCCAGCCCATCTTGGCCCCATGCCTCCCTTTCTTTCGCTATTTCGCTTAGAGATGTTAAGCTGGTTTGATGGTTCACCCACGCTTTATTAATGGTTTCAATTAAGGTGCCCAGGTTAAGTTTGAGGCCGGCCGCCGTGATGGCGGCAAAGTCCAAGGGGTAACCGCCGTATGAGACAGGGCCGTCCGACCCATTCGCTCCATTCCCTTCCCCTCCCCCTGCTTCAGTATTTATTATTTTCTGCGCGTACGACCATTGATCTATATTCCTCAGGGCGGCGTCTATAACTTCGTCAAATTTACTGGGCGGGCGGTCGGGGGGGCGCGGACATTTTTCAAAAAGCTTCAGGCCCGCCTTAATGTTTGGCATTTTGGAAAGTGCAGCTGTCCTATCCTTACGATCTGGCATGGCCAATCCTCTATTAATATGACAAAACCTGTATGTGATCGGGTCCACCCCCTCTGGGATGAGCGGGGCGGTAGGCACGGCGGTCAGACCTGGAAACAGCCGTATGAACTCTTCAACGAAAGTTTTCATAGTTTTTTTGTCCTCATCCGATACCAACTGTGAACTACTAGCCATCTATATATATATATATTATTATAAAAAAAAAATATATTATTAAAATATAAATGAATTTAAATTGTGACTGTAAAACTGTAACCTTAATAATTATTTTAGCATTAATTTTGTTAATATTAATGGCGACTTTATTTTATAGAGTTAAAAATAATGTTGATGAAAATAAATGTGATTGCGATAATTAAAAATTACCCCAATGGTATTTTATGATAATTAAAAAAATATTTAATATTTAAGTATTAAACAACTATAATTAAATAAATATGTCAATGAAAGGCAATAAAGGTTTTATAAATCACGGCGCCACCTGTTATTTAAATTCAGCATTACAATGTTTATCACATATAGATATTTTAAGTGATAATGACTTTAAAAATCAAATTATAAAATATAAAAAAAATGAGACCCCATTATTAGATGAATGGTTAAATATACAAAATCAAATGTGGACGGACGAAGGTAATAACTGTATAAATTCTAGTAATCTAATACAATTATTTATTAAAAAATGTGAAGATGAAAATATTTATTTTGAATCATTTAAACAAAACGATGCATCTGAATTTTTAAATATTTTTTTAGAATTTATTCATGAAGAAATTTCTAGGAAAATACATATAAATATTCAGGGCACCGTAAAGAATACCTTAGATAAATTATATCATAATAATTTAAAAATATATGAAAAACATTTTAAAAGTAATTATTCATATATTATAGAAAATTTTTATTCAAGTTTATTAAGTTTAACTCAGTGTCCTGAATGTAATAATACTACAGATAACCATGAACCATTATCTATAATAACTTTAACTTTAAAAAGTGAATATAATTCATTATATGATTGTATAGATGAATATGTAAAAAAAATATCATTAGATGACGATAATAAATTAAAATGTGAAAAATGTGAAAACTATGTTAACTCAAGTAAAAAAATAGTATTTTGGGACTTGGCACCCGTGTTAATTATTTTATTGAAAAAATATAATAATGAAAATGGAATAATATCAAATAAAATACAATATCCAACTAAATTAGATATGAATAAATATTGTTTAAATTATAAAGAAAAGCCTACAGAATATGAATTAAGTGGATTAATTATACATAATGGTGGAATAAATTCTGGGCATTATTATTCTATATGTAAAAATACATTAGAAAATCAATGGAAAGTTTATAACGATACACAAGTATTTGATATAGATGAAAATAAATTATTTAATAATCATCCTTATTGTTTATTCTACAAAAGAGTTCAATAATATTCTGCATCAGCATATTCATCTTCTTCTATATCTGAGTTATTTTCTAAATCTTCAAATAATTCTATATTTTTATAAATGAATTCTATTAAATCAAGTGAAGTTTTGTTTTTATTAAAAATACTATTTGTAAATCCATATGATATTTCTTTAAAATCTATAAATAAATCAACAATATCAGAACAATATTTTAGATCAAAATACTCATAATTTTTATTGAAAATTATATCTGAATTATAATTATTTAATATAAAATTATCATATAAAAATATAGAAAAATTTTTAAATAAAGTTTCATTATCTGTATTTAATTTAAAATCTGCATTATTACTGCCAATAAAAAGTAATAATTTATCAAAAAATTTATTAATCATTTCATTATTATTATTTATCCAAATAATATCCATTTATATAATTATTTAAATTTATTTATGAAATATTCTATATTATATTTAATATTTTCTAACGAATCATTTGAATCGATATATAACAATTTACTAGTATTTTTGAATTGTAATTCTCCTTTTTCAGATAAATGTTCCATATTTTTAATATGATCATTATAATTATCTGGATATAATTGTTTTAATCTATTCAATCTAGTTACTATATTAATATTCAGAATAATATAAATCCATTCTCCGTCTTGTTCTAATAAATCTAATTCATTTTGAAATCTTAAATCATCTATAATACAATGTTCTTTTTTAGTCGTTTGCTTGATAATATATTTTGCCCATATATCTGGATCAATATCTCTCATTTTATCAGCAATATTAATTAACAAACTTCTATCTTTTAAATTTTCATCCATATTAAATAGTTCATGTGCAATATCTTTAATTTTTTTACCAAATGAATATATTTCGAATTCATTGTTAAAAGTTTTTAGCAACTTGGCAATAGTTGATTTACCGGAACACATTGAACCTGTAATAGCAAACTTCATTTATTTACTAAATTTAATTAATTTTAAATATTAATTAGATTGTGGGCGCTGCTGCTCCTGCTACTGTGTTACCACTGGTAGTAAATCTAATAAATACATACATTAAGCCCGCAATAACTAATATGCTAATTGGCTGAAATAAATTATATAATAAATCAATAATATTATCAAATAAACTCACATCTTTTTTATCTTCATCTTTATAATCTGTTTTCCAACCTACATATGGAGCTTTCGTGTCCAAACTAGACCTATTGGTATTTAATCTATTAAATAATTCTATAAATAAATAAGAATATGCTATAATAAATAATATACCCGATATAGTTCTTACATAGAATTCAATATGTTCTCCATCTGAAGCAAAGTGTCCAGATCTGAATCCATCCAATAATGTAGAGTAACCAAATATTAATATAGTAAATGGTAATATGTTATTTAATAAATCATGAAATGTATCTCTGGCTCCGATGTCTTTAGCTTTCTCTGACCTATAACCTTGTCTGAATAAATACAACCATACAAATTCCGCGGCCAATGTTAGTATAACATATAAAAATGTCATAATAAATACATGTTGATATTCTAATGTTTGAAATTTAACCATTATTAATGCAACAAATAAAAACATGGCATATGTGTATCCCATTCTAATTAAATCATTTATAACTAATTTGGTAAATATGGTACCAGAACCATTCGAACTAGTTGAGGATGACGGGGAAGGAGGAGGAGGCGCGACGGGGGCCGGGGCTGCAGGCGGAGGGGTTGGGGGAGGTTCCTGGGTTGGGGGAGCTTCCGGGGTTGTTTGGCCTTCCATTAAAATCATTTATATAATTATAATATAAAAAAATATAAAATATATTATAATTATAAAAATGAAAAAAACAAATATTAGAATTAATAATAATTTTTTAATTAAAAAAAATGACCAATATTTTTTATCTGATATTACTAATCAAGATCAGTGGATAAATACAGATAACCTTGTTAACCATAAAGGTAAAAACGTTACAAGCAGGTTCCTAGAATTAAAAGAACAGCATAAAATTAATTATAATGTAAATTTTATTACAGAACAATCAGGCGGATGACGCGGGGTGGTAAATTTAAATCAAAATGGAGGGTGAGCTTCCTTCGCGATTGGCCAAAAAGGCGGCGCATGAGGCTCTAAAAAAAACTAAATTATTAATAATCTCTTATATATTTTACCATATGATATAAATATTTTAAATTTGAATTATTCAAATATAATATTATTGAAAGTGTAAATATAACTATATAAAGGATTATAAATAATATATTAAAAATGAAACTGCTAATTAAAACTGACAATGAATATCTTAAATCATTATATACAAATCATCAACATTATAATCCAGGTGATAGTGGATTAGATCTATTTTGTCCAGAAGATATAATTATTGGACCGGGTGAAACAATGAAAATAGATTTACAAATTCAATGTGAAGCATTACATGATAATATTGAAAATAATAATGTATCATATTATTTATATCCAAGGTCATCAATTATTAAAACTCCATTGCGTTTAGCAAATTCTATTGGAATTATTGATGCAGGATATCGTGGTAATATTATTGCTTGTGTTGATAATATTAAAAACTATGAATTTAAGGTAGAAAAAGGGAGTCGATTATTTCAGATATGCGGACCCACATTAGAACCCATTGAAATTCGAGTAATAAATGAATTATCTAATTCACAGAGAGGTTCTGGAGGATTTGGTAGTACTGGTTAAATAAATTTGAAATTTGATTTTATAAATATTTATTATTAAAAATAAACATTAAAAATAAAATAAAGATATAAAATATAAAAAAAAAAAACATGAACAAAAATTATAACAAAAATTCTTCAAATGTAAACAAAAAAACGATTAAGGGTTTAAATAAAATGTATGAACAACTCAATATCTTGGAATGTATTCGCAGTGAAATGAGATATTTTAATTATGATGGGAATGATGAAATAATCGATGACAATATCTTTAAAATGAAGGAACTTTTGGACAATATGTATGGACTATCAATTCAAAAGAAATGTGGTTGGACTGTATTTAAGCCTCACAATATTGAGCAACCCGATACACCGCCCCCTAATACCCCTGAAAATAGAGTCAGACCTTCTATGACTACTCCCCCAGGTGCTCCTAGAAAAAATATCATAAATGAAATTATTGATTATGAGTCGGAAGACAGTGATTATGATGCTTCTGATAATACAGGAAGTGATATGTCTATCGTATCGGATGAAAATAATGACTCTGTCACAGATACATCAGATGATAACTATATTAATGATGAAGAAGAAGATGCGTATCCGAGAGGGCCCCGATTTAGAACTAACTGATTTCTCAGATAGTGATTTTGAAGAAATAACTAACTAACTAACTAATTTTATTAATATAATAAATACTGTTTTATAATATTTTTTTTAATTTTATAATATTTTTTTTAATTTTATAATATTTTTTTTAATTTAATAATATTTTTTTTAATTTAATAATATATATATGGATGAGACGGAATTACAATTGAATAATGAATGGAAGAAATCGCTCGACCGACACATGCAATTTACAGAGGCAAAACCCTATGGCGATTGGGTGAAGGAAAAAGAAAACATAATTATGGAGGAGGTCGATGAGGTGGGTGTCAACGGGAGGGACGCAAAGGAGCAGCGCGCGGCCGCCTTATTTGATGATATCATGACGGAAGCCAGGATCTCCGGCGACCCGGCCCAGATATGGAACCGTGGTTTTGAAAGGCTGAAGAAGGAGGCGGCCGAATGGGTGGGGGGGGTGGCAGGCTATACAGATGATGCCCGATGTAATGCTGCAGAGACAGAAAGGTTACGGTTAAAAAGTGAAATTTTGAAACGAATGGTACAATATACTAATATACCAGACAAGTTAAAAAAATATGTAACATTTTTTGACCCGGGAAGGGATACCAAGCCGGACTTTCTTCAACTCCTAGGCGATTGGACAACTAAAGGGATGGACGGGACGGCCGACGGTGCTATTCAAGCACTTGGTGCGGCGCGAGAGAAAATGATTCAAAATTATAAACAGTTGACCGGCTCCCCAACTATCGAGGGGACTTGGCAATCTTTAGAAAAAACGGAATGTAAAAAAAATACACCCGCGCAAGCCGGCTCCTTGCAATCGGAGGGAGAGGAGAGTATCCTCCCCCCGGCCCCGGCTGCGGCTTCTCGTCATCCGGGGCCGGGGGGGGAGGGGACCGATGTTCATCCATCCGTGGAGGATGAATTGGCTGAGGTTACCACAGACTCCGGGTGTCTTTGTTCTGCTTATGGTGGTGGCAAAAATAAAAGAAAGAAGAATACTAAAAATAAAAGAAATAAAAATAGTAAAAAAAATAGAAAAAAGTATACTAAAAAGAAAAATACTAAAAGAAAATATAGTATCAAACAAGAAAGTAAAAAATATTATAAAAAAACTACCAAAAGATCTAATAAAAGATCTAATAAAAGATCTAAAAAAAAAAATAGTAAAAAGAATAATAGAAATAGATAATTTTAATTAATTTCATTAATACAGTCTACAATATTAGTTTCTTTAGTAGGGACCCATTTATTAAATTCTTTATTTAAATAACATTCAACATTAACATCTTTTTTTACATCTGTTAAATCTTTTAACCATTTAGATGTTTTAATATTTGGAATAGACGCATAACTATGTTTAATTAATGAACTCTTTGTTTCATTATTTAGATATAATTCATATATATCGGGTTTCAGTGATTTAATAATTCTAAATGAAATATTATTTGATTTCCTATAGTTGATTTTTTTGTAGTCATGATCATTAAAGAAATATAATATTTTAGCATATGTACTTTTTAATGGAATAAAGTAAAAGCCTCTTACTCTATAATTTAAACGAGGAATAAAATCATTAATAATATTATCAATATCACAATAATCAAAATATTTTTTAATCATTATTGGACAAATATTACAAAATGAATCATCAATATATTTATTTGTAAAAATTTCATTTACAATATTCATTCTTTCAATAATTTGTTTATTGAAAATTGATGAACCATTATGAGAATATATATCTCCAATTAATAAGAACCATTCATCCTCATTATTTTTTAATAGTTCAGTTTCAAATAGTGTGCCATTAAAGATATCTTCATTAAATCTATAGTGGACAAGAAATATCTTAGGATAATCATATCCGTCTTTAATTTTTTTATCGATAAGAAAACAATAATTTACATCATTAATTTGAGTACAATATAATAAATATGGGGAACCAATTGTTTTTAAACATAAGATATGTGGATTATTAAAATTTTTTAGGAATTGTTGATTAAACATTTTAGCATATCTTGTTTTATATGTAATATTTGTTTTATTAAACATATCATCTAGGATATGTTTTTTGAGTTCATTATTAGTGATATTATCAATTTCTTTACTACAGAAACTCGTTTTAGTAAGTGATTTTGAATCCATTTTATATTATTATATAATTATCTTTAATATTTATCAAATTTAAAATGCTATATTTAAAAATATAATGACTTTAAATATCAATGAACAATATTTATTGCAGAAATTGTGGAAGAAGAGGTCACAAATTTAAAGAATGTTTATACCCCAGATTAAGTTATGGGGTAGCATTATTAAATGATAATGATGAAATAGTTATGATTGAAAGAAAAGATTCCATATCATATATTGAATTTGTAAGAGGTAAATATAATTTAGAAAATCCTGGATATATTCAATTATTATTCAATAGAATGAGCGCATTGGAGAAAGAAGTTTTATTAAATAATAAATTTAGTACATTATGGAACAATTTATGGTATAGTAATATAAGTTCTAAAAAAGATTATATTAGAAGTTTTTATAAATTCAAGGATTTAGACATATATAGATTTGTAAGTAATTCGACTATAAATTATTTAAATAATGAATGGGAAATCCCAAAAGGTCGGCGTAATTTAAATGAAACAGATTTACAATGTGCCAAAAGAGAATTTGAAGAAGAAACTAATATTTCACCAAATCAATATACTTTATTAAAAATCGAACCATTCAGTGAAGAGTATATAGGTTCTAATAATACAGTTTATAAAAATATTTATTATGTTGGAAAAATAAAAGATAATAATTATAAATTATTAATTGATAAAAAAAATAAAGATCAGATATCTGAAGTTAGTGCAATAAAATGGTTCACAAGAAATGAGTGCTCAATAAGAATAAGAGATTACAGTAATTATAAACTAAAAGTTGTCGAAGAGATATTTAATTTTATATATAGTAATAAAAATAAAATTATTTTATAATATATATATTAATAATGTCTAAAGTGGATTTAGTTAAAATATTAGATCTAGACAATTTTACTTTGAGAAAAGATAAATTTACCAAAGGCGAAGAACTCGACTGTATAAAATCTATATCTTGGAAATCATTAGATAAAATTAATAAGAGAGGTGATTATATAAATAAATTAAATGAAATTAAAACAAATCCAAAATATGAATCATTTATTCAATTATATTTTCATGCCGGTGATATATTTCAATTTCAAAAATATGGTTTACTAAATTCTAGATTATTATCTTATCCACAAAAATCTATACCTATAAAAGGCCGTGAATTGTATAATGGATATAATTTAGATACAACATATAAAACATTTTTATATTTATTTGATAAAGTTAAGAAAGGAATATATGTATCTATTAAAGATAATGAATTACAAACATATTTACCATTTAGTAATATACATTATAAAAATAATTGGGCACATGTGTTAAGAGATTTGAATCCACAATTATTAGATCATTTGACATCTAGATATCATAATGTATCGGATCCAGACTTTTGGTATGCCAATAATTGTTTTTTCTCTATGAATAAATTAAAATCTACATCAGATGATGGAAAGGGTCAGGGAAAAGGGGACGGTGGAAAAGGAAAAGGTAATAAAAATAAAAATAAAGGTAAAGGCAAAGGTAAAGGCAAAGGCAAAGGCAAAGGTAATAAGGGCAAAGAATATTTACAAGAAGGTGATAAAACAGAAGTACCCTTTAAATATTTCTTAAAAAATTTACTAAAACAGATGAATAAAAAAGGTAAAAGAATTAATGATATGGATTTCTTTTTTTCACCGAGGGATTTTCCTGTATTTAGAAAAGGTTTGAAAGAACCATATGATAAGTTATTAGGTAATAATATTTTAGAAAAGGAATATCGACATGAAACTTATACGCCGATATTATCACAATGTACTAATACTGATTTTAATGATATACCAATACCTACTCAAGATGATATGATGAGAATAACAGACGATATTTATCCAGATGATTGTAAAAACAATCATTCAAATGAACAAAAGTTTGAAATGGTTTGGAGTAAAAAAATAAATAAGGCAGTATTTCGTGGTTCGGCTACCGGGTGTGGTATTACTGTTGGCACTAATATGAGATTGAAATCAGCATATTTATCTGCATCGTATCAAGCGGGCGGTAAAGATATATTAGATGCTAAATTAACATCCTGGAATGCCAAACCAAAAGCCGATGCCGAACTCGGTTCTTTTAATAAAATAAATTTAAATAAGAAAGGTCAATTTGAATGCGAAGGTGGTATTAATATTGATGCAGGGGAACACAATTTTATGAAATTAGAAGAACAATCTAAACATAAATATATATTAAATATTGATGGACATGTAAAAGCATTTAGATTAGGTAATGAATTAAGAATGGGTTCAGTTGTATTATTAGTAGATTCAGATTATATTTTATGGTTTCAAGATAAATTAAAACGTACTGATACTGAAAAAGGAAAAATAGGTGACTATGTTCCTGTAAAATCTGATTTGAGTGATTTAGAAAAACAAATAAATTGGTGCATTGAAAATGATGATAAATGTGAAAAGATTGCTCAGAATTCTTTAGATTTTTATAATAAATATTTATCCAAAGAAGGTATGTATGATTATTTTTATAAACTATTAAATGATTTAAGTAAAATAAGGAAGAATCCTACTGTAA
>Ga0206127_1001267_pt1 | contig 27953 bp, 31 predicted proteins | sample Helgoland_Spring_6_FD_148646 | JGI IMG/M metagenome (GOLD analysis project Ga0206127, IMG submission 148646) | Pelagic subsurface seawater microbial communities from Kabeltonne, Helgoland, North Sea - Helgoland_Spring_Bloom_20160419_1 | ecosystem: Environmental > Aquatic > Marine > Epipelagic ...
AAGCATGTAATGAGTGGAGAGAGCAAACAAGTTAAATACAAACAAGCCATACCACTGATCACAAAAGGTGAATGGGTATTGACTAAATAACAACTACTTACAAACATAAAATCCCCAAGAGCAATTGCCCTTGGGGGGTTTTTATATATGGGGAATTTTACTGTTGTAAAATTAAATTACTATAATCTGCATTAATTAGAAAATTACTACTTGAAATCGCATTTTTATAGAACCCCTTTGCTAGGACTCTTTGGGCTTGTTTTGTGATATCAAACTGTAAGGATTTGGGGTGTTTTAAACTTGATTTTTTTCCATTAAATAAAAATGTAAATGGAGTATCAGGCATAGCAACAGAGGCATCTGAATTGCGCAGCACGATTTCTAAACGTTTAAAATTGTCCGCTACCTTACCCACTACTAAAGTTCCAAAGGAGCCTGTAACAAAAGCCTCTTTACTAATCTGGCCAACAAATACATCACTAGCGTTAGCGTTAAGGGCTATGCTCTCAAGTGTTTGAATTTCACAGGTATCTACAAATTTAACATACAAGGTACCATATTGCCAATGATTTACTACCACAGGAGCATAAGAGGCATTAATGAGGGTTTGTACCCCATCAATACGCTCTGCGGTAAAAGGGGTATGGTTTAAGGTTGCCTTTACATTAAATGCATCTGCCATTTTAATTTCTCCGTATCTTACATTGATGTCGGTTTTTGTGGTTTTTGGCATTTTAATGACAATGGTTCTTTTAGCTATAGGTATTGTGCTTAGGTTATTTGTTTTTACAATAGTTTCAACACCACCGTCTTTGTTATAAGTAAATACAAAGCTATATTGATTGTCTATTTGAGTTTGTAAATTTGAGAGACTATTACTGTTTGCTGTACCACTTGAAGTTATAATTACATTTTTTGAGCTTCCAGAAACTTCAAAACTCCAAGCATCAAAAAGAACTTGTTGTTGTTCAATGGTTAGATTTTCTGCTTCTATAAAAGCTTGGACCTCTACCTTGTTTTTATTCCAGGTTTCAAAAATAACATTGGTATAAGAGCTCTTTAAAGTAACAACTGTATCATCACTAGCATTATAGGAGGCTACAAATTTTTCTTGAGAAAAACCTGAAGCGACCAACACAAGAGCTAGCGCGCAAAATAGTCTACACTTCAATGCTACTAATATTTTCATTGGTGTTATTTTTTAGTTCTTTTAATTTTGTTTTAAGCTTCATTAATAAATCAAGTCTCATTTTAAGATTGTCTACCAATGCTGTGATAATCTCCTCTGAAGGACCTGCCTGAGTGAGATCAAAATTTAAACTCTCATACTCTGCATTGAGCAGTTGTAACTGTTGCATGTACCCATCAATTACATCTTTATTGTCTGTGGTGATTGTTAAAGAGGCTAATGCGCCTTTAATTCCAGAGATGTAATACTGTTCAACGCGTTTTAAATCTGGTGAGATATCAGCTAAGTGTAAAAGGTTCTCATCACTTTGAGTTTCTATCCCAGGAACACTCTCAACCAAACTATCTCCCAGACTATTTTTGGATAATTGAAAATATCCAAAAATACTTACGGCAACAAAGGCTATTGCAATGGCAGCAATTTTTATCCAAAGCTGTGATGAACTAGAAGTTTGCTGTGTCTTTTTTAAGTTAAAATTAGCCTGCAATCTAGCTTCAAAACGAGCCTGATGTCCTTTGGGTAGTTTTGGACCTTGTGATGGGCTATCCTTTATTATATCTCTAATATCCTTTGCCATGGTGTAGCTGTTTTAGATGTTGTTGTAATTGTATTTTACCGCGATGTAACTTTGTTCTAGAGGCATTTTGGGTAATGTTAAGAACCTGAGCTATCTCTTGATGATCATAACCTTCTAACAAAAATAATTGTACTACAGATTTATAACTAGGAGACAACTTTGCAATAGCCTGGTCTATAAGTTGTTTGGTGATATGATTATCAACAGACCAACTTTCATCCTCTTGTTGTTCAACACTCAGGGTCTGCTCGTTAATTTCTTCAAAATGAATTTTTTTCTTTTTTAGGGCATCCAAACACGTATTTATTACAATACGCTTTAACCATGCTCCAAAACTAACATCACCTTTAAACTGTTCTATTTTTTTAAACGCTTTAATAAAAGCAACTTGCATTGCATCTTCTGCCTCTGCTGTGTCTTTTAGATACCTACAAGCCACAACAAACATACCGTCACAGTACTGTCTGTATAGCGCTGTTTGGGCTCTGGGGTTTTGTGCTCTGCACTGCTCGACAAGTAAAGAATTTGACACAGTTGTTATTGCTATTTTAAAGGTCTATTAATAGACGACAATTTAACCACGCTGTTTCACAAAAGCATCTCTTTTTTAAAAAAAAATAACACTATATTTGAGAAATAAGCAAAAACTTAGTCATGAAAAACAACTACAATTTATTTTTACTGGTTATAATATTTTCTTTTTCAATGTATTCACATGCACAAAATGGGGGGGACACCTGTGACGCTGCTGTAGCAGTTATAGAAGGAAGTATATCTCAAACACAAATTAATGACGTAAGTGGGGGTGCCAATGGAGGAGATGCTGCATGGTTTGTGTATACCCCATCAGAAAATGGAACCATTAACGTGAATTCTTGTTTGGGCGGCTCTGATACTAGAGTGTCAATTTGGAACAATTGTACAGATGCAGGAGCAATAGCAGATGATGATGATTCTTGCCCATTTGCAGCAGATGGAACTGGTGCTAATTATGCCTCTGAAATTATTGGCTTTACAGTCACTGCCAATCAAGACTACTACATCCAGTGGGATGATAGATGGGATGAGAATCCTTTTGATTGGGAATTATCTTTTAACCCAGAAGGTTTTAATGACAACTGCCAAACAGCGATTGATATTCTTTGTGGAGGCTCCATAGAGGGAACAACACTAGACAAAACAGATACAAACGGGGAGGGTGGCCCTGATGCTTTTTATAAATATACAGAGACATCACCCCAAGAAAGAGATGTTGCATTTTCTTTGTGTACAGCTTTTGATTATGATCCTTATATGCGTATCTACACAAGTTGTGATCTGGACAACCCAATTGAAAATGATGATGCTTGTGATTTAGGCTCAGAAATAACATTAACAACAATTCCAGGAACCACCTATTATATAGCCATAGAGGGCTATAATGGAGATACCGGAAACTTCACATTAACTGTAGATTGTGCCTCGCCACCAGAGGCACCAGTAAATGATCTTATTGTAAATGCAATAAATATTCCAGGCACATATACAGATGAAAACGTGAACACACAATTTGCCACAGAAGAGGGAGGCAATCCTACCAATTGCACCATAGATGGATTTAATGGTGTTTGGTATTACTTTTTATGTACCCCAGGTATGGGACTCACAGACGCCTCTATTGTATCGCCAAGTGGAGTAAGTAGCGTTATCTTTTTTGAAGCCAGTACCCCAACCCCGAGTGTAACAGAATTAATTAGGGTTGAGGATGCTCAAAACCCGTGTTTTACAGGAACTAACTCTTCTATAGAACCAGAAATAGGCAAATACTATTTCTTGCTAGCAACAAATTCTGGAGGAACAACAACCATTAATGTATCACAAATTCTTGACACCGAAAATACAGTTTTTGAAAACTTCACCTATTTCCCTAATCCAACTTCAGGGATAGTAACTCTTAAAAACAATAGCAATATTGAAAAAGTTGTTTTAAGAAATATCTTAGGGGCTGTTGTATTGGAAAGTACAATAAACGCAACACAAGCCAGTATTGATACGCAATCTCTTTCCAGTGGATCATATATATTATCTGTATTTGCAGATGGGCAAAGTGCGCAATACCACGTTATAAAAGAGTAAGGATTTATCAATTTTTTTATAAGTAAAAATCCCAAGACTGAAATTTCAATCTTGGGATTTTTGTATAATACATATTGTATTTATGAGTCTAGTAATAAATTTAAGGTTACCGTAATATTATCTTGTGTAGCTTTAGAAAACGGGCACATTTGGTGGGCATCATTAATTAATTGCTCTCCTGTTTTTGTGTCAACATCTGGAATGTAACAATCTAAAGTTGCTTCTAGAAAGAAACCATCTTCATCCCTGCAAAATCCGATGGTAGCATCTACACTAATTTGACTCACATCTATGTCAAGTTTTGCTATACCTACAACAGCTTGCAAAGCCCCTCCAAAGCAAGCAGCGTATGCTGCCCCAAATAGTTGTTCTGGATTTACACCCTCACCACCATCTCCGCCCATAGATAAAGGTACAGATAAAGCCATATCTATTGGTCCATCTTCACTTAGCACATGGCCGGCTCTTCCGCCTGTGGCATTTGTTGTTGTTTGATATATTACACTCATACTATTTTATTTTTATATTAATTAGTCAATATACAGTCCAAAACAAGTTTTGAAAAATCAAATGTCATAAATTTGTCATAAATTCACATAGTGAAAAAACAAAAAAAACATACCAGCGCATTAAATGAACTTCAGGGGGTTGAAAAACCTCAGAACCTAAGTAGTGTGACTGCTTTAAAATTAAAAAAGGCACGAAAGCAAAAGCAAGGTATTCCAAAACTTATACAAGGAGTCTTGGCTGCAAACAAAACTGCACTCAGTAGAGCTATTACTATTATTGAAAGTACTGCACCAAAAGATCAACAAGACGCCATACAATTAATTCAGGGATGTATTACCCATGCAAATAAATCTATACGTATTGGCATCACTGGTGTGCCAGGGGTAGGAAAAAGTACTTTTATAGAACAGTTTGGAACATTGCTAACCCAAAATGGGCATAAAGTAGCCGTCTTAGCGGTGGATCCTAGTAGCAGTTTAAGCAATGGAAGTATCCTGGGAGATAAAACCAGGATGGAAGAATTGGTTAAAAATAAATTGGCATTTATAAGACCCTCTGCCAGTGGAGACTCTCTAGGTGGAGTGGCAAGAAAAACCCGAGAAGCGATCATACTGTGTGAAGCTGCTGGTTACACGCACATTATTATTGAGACTGTGGGTGTAGGACAAAGCGAGACAGTTGTGCATTCTATGACAGATTTCTTTTTATTATTAAAACTAGCAGGAGCTGGAGATGAATTGCAAGGCATTAAACGTGGTATCATGGAAATGGCAGATGCAATAATAATTAATAAAGCAGATGGTGAGAATCTTAAAGCGGCAAAACTAGCCAAAACAGAATTTAACCGTGCCCTACATTTATATCCTCCAAAAGACAATGGATGGATTGCAAAAACCATCACCTGTAGTGCTCTAAAAAATGAAGGTATTCAAGAGGCGCTAACTCTTATAGATGGCTATATAACTCAAATGAAAGAAACAGGGTATTTTGTAGCCAAAAGAGAGCAGCAGCAACATTTCTGGATGCTACAAACTATAGAAAACAGACTAAAGAGTGATTTTTACGACAATCCAAAAATTAAAATTGCATTGCAAGAACAACTAAAGGAATTAGCAAAATCAAACACAAGTCCATTTCAAGCAGCTGCATATCTACTGTCCTTACATAAATAAATTAAGTCTTTTGTTTTTTCTTTTTTGCAGCAGGAAACAATACATTGTTTAATATCAACCTGTATCCTGGAGAGTTTGGATGCAAGGCTAATTCTGTTTTTGGGTCTCCTACCCTATGCTGGTAATCTTCTGGATCGTGACCCCCATAGAAAGTAAAAAATCCTTTTCCTTTAATACCATGTATATACCTAGCCTCGCCACTTGAAGAGTGAGCACCCATTACTAAAACATTTGATTTGATTTGAGTGGGCGCATAACTAGTGGTTTGGCCCATAAATCCTTTTACTAGTGAAGTGTGGTTTTGGACAAGCATGGTTGGTATTGGATCCCACTTAGCAGAATAGTCCATCAAAGAAAAGTAATCTGTTTGTTTTGAAACCTTACGTTTTGAAGTCATGTCTATAGAAGAAAACTCATACACCATTGGGCTTCTCTCCAAAATATAATCTTTAAAGGCAAATGTTTGTTTGAAATCTATCTTACTTTGATAACTGGCATCACTAGCATCACCATCAAACATAGGCTCACAAATATCTACACCTTGTGCAGAAAGCGCAATATCAAAACTATCTGTAGCACTGCACATGGCAAACATAAAACCACCCCCTACAACATAATCTCTTATTTTTAAAGCAACATCTCTTTTTTGCTGAGATACCTTAGCATACCCCAAAGAAGCAGCCAATGCCTCAGATTTGTTTTTTTCTGCAATATACCATGGCGCAGATCTGTAGGCTCTGTAAAACTTCCCATACTGTCCTGTGAAATCTTCATGGTGAAGGTGCAACCAATCATACAGTAGTAACTCATCCCTTAAAACCTCTTGGTCATAAATAGTTGTGTAGGGAATTTCGGCATAGGTTAATACCATAGTAACGGCATCATCCCAAGGCTGATTCCCTTTTGGAGAATACACTGCAATTTTAGGTGCTTTTTCTAACACCACAGCTTCCATATTTTGAGAAGGACTGCTAATTTCTTTTAATATCTGAGCAGCTTTACTATCACTAATAACCTCGAAAGAAACACCTCTAATCTGGCATTCTTTGCGTATTTGGTCACTATCTGGCATTAAAAAAGAGCCTCCTCTATAATTCAAAAGCCATTTGGTTTTCACGTTTCTTTCTAGTACCCAATAGGTAATACCATAGGCTTTTAAATGTTCTTTTTGAGTAGTTTCATCCATAGGGATGAGAATATAAGAGCCGTAGCTCTGTAAACTAAAAAGGCAAATAAATAAAAAAGTGAAAAACTTGGTCATGATGTAAATATAACGACAAAATCTAAGCGAAAGATTTGGAAGGAAAAAAGAATTTATTTTTCTTCGATAGGATTTCCAAATGTTTTTCGCACAAAAAAATGATCTCTTTTTTTTGTCTTTCTTTACATATTAATCGATAATATTATAAAAAATGTCAAATACTTATTCAAAACTCCTACTAGTGTTGGTATTAATATTTCCATTATTGGGGATTAGTCAAACCACAGCTACTGACGAAAGTAAATTTCCGGACAAAATATTAAGTGCTAAAATTATAGGAATTGATGACCCATGGATTGGAGTTACCTATGAGAGACTAGTGAATGAAAAAGTTGGTCTTGAGGGACAAATTGGGTTGTTTGGCGCCTCAATTGGTGTTAAATATTATTTTTTAGCTCCTAAAATTAAGTCAGTTACTTTCTCTGTTGGAGCATCACCAGGTTATGGGATTTTTGGATTTAGGGTTTATCTCCCTGTAGCAGTTAATTTTTGGTCACAAAGAAACTACAGGTATAGTTTTGATATAGGCCCAAATATTAGCCTTGGTAATGAAGATAGCTACCCTTCATTTTCTTTTAAAATTGGTAAAGGGTTTTAACACTAAAAAACTATCGCATTGAGATTTTAATAAGGAAGGTCGTCATTAGAATTGGTATCAAACGCGTCATCAACAGAAGGATAATTAGGTGTTTTGAAGGTATCATCATTTGCAGCATTGTTCATGCTTGATGCTATCTCATTAGAGAATGGAAAAGTATCTAAATTTTCAAACTTACCTAAATTACCTACAAATTTAAGACGTATTTCATCCAAACCACCATTACGGTGCTTTGCTACAATAAACTCACCTTGACCAGCTGTAGGTGTATGCTCATCATCATCCCACTCGTCAATTTTATAATATTCTGGGCGGTATATAAACGATACAATATCTGCATCTTGCTCTATCGCTCCAGATTCACGAAGATCACTCAAAAGGGGTCTTTTAGATCCTCCACGAGTCTCTACAGCTCTAGATAGTTGGGAAAGCGCTATTACAGGAACATTTAATTCTTTTGCTAGTGCCTTAAGGTTTCTAGAAATGGTAGATATTTCTTGTTCACGGTTACCAGTATTTTTTCCACCTCCGGCAGTCATTAGTTGCAAATAATCAATCATAATCATTTTAACACCATGCTGTGAGGCAAGACGTCTTGCTTTTGCACGCAAATCAAAAATAGAAAGTGAAGGAGTATCATCAATAAATAGTGGCGCCTTCTCAAGACCTTTTACCTTAACATTTAACTGCTCCCATTCATGCTTTTCTAAGTTTCCAGTTCTTAATTTTTCTGAAGACAGGCCAGTTTCACTAGAAATCAATCTGGTAATTAACTGTACTGAAGACATCTCACAAGAGAAAAACGCAACAGGAATATTGTGTTCAACAGCCATATTACGTGCCATTGATAAGGTTAGGGCTGTTTTACCCATACCAGGACGCGCAGCAATAATTATTAAATCACTAGGTTGCCACCCGGAGGTTAACTTATCTACTTCTGTAAAACCAGATGGAATTCCAGATAACCCCTCTTTGTTGGCAATTTCTTCAATCTTCTTTTTGGCCTGGATTACCAAGTCTTGGGCCGTTTCACTAGAGCGCTTAATATTTCCTTGCGTGATATCGTATAACTTACTCTCTGCAGAATCCAAAAGATCAAAAACATCTGTAGTTACATCATAAGAATCTTCAATTATTTCATTTGAAATTTTAATCAAACTTCTCTGGATATATTTTTGAAGTATGATGCGAGCATGGAACTCAATATGAGCAGAGGAAGACACTTTTTGAGTCAGTTGTATTAAATAAAACTCTCCCCCAGCAAGCTCAAGCTTTTGCATCTTCTTTAACTGCTGTGAAACGGTTAATAAGTCTACAGGTTGGCTCTCCACAAATAGTGTGTTTATTGCCTCAAAGATGTGTTGGTGTGCTTCTTTGTAAAAAACATCTGGATTTAAAATATCTATAACCTCATCAACTCCTTTTTTGTCAATCATCATAGCTCCAAGCACAACCTCTTCTAAATCAGTAGCTTGTGGAGGTATCTTACCTTTCTCTAAATTGATTACTTGAGAAGGGCGTTTTTTATAAGGGGAGTTGGGTTGCAGTTTTTCCATGTAACGAATGTAAAGAAATTGTGATGATGGCTTGGGTTATTTTATGGTGCTTCTGTTAACCACTCATTAACAAATTAATTGTTGAAAACTCTGAAATTTTGTTAATAAGCATAAAAAAAATCTGAGACAGGGGCCTCAGATTTTAAGATGTATTGCTACCACTAGCTTTACTGGTTATAGACTCCCATCTGTGAATATTTATCCATACGCTGGGCAACCAAATCTTTTGGTGATAAGTCTTTTAATTGATTGTATTCCTTAGTAATTACATTTGCCACGGTAGTAAAAGTTTTTGCTCTGTTTGCGTGAGCTCCTCCAAGAGGTTCTTTTACAATAACATCGATGAGTTTCTGCTTTTTCATGTCTGTAGCGGTGAGCTTTAAGGCTTCTGCAGCCTGTTCTTTAAACTCCCAACTACGCCACAATATAGAAGAGCAGCTCTCTGGAGAAATCACAGAATACCAAGTATTTTCAAGCATCAATACACGGTCTCCTACTCCTATTCCTAGGGCTCCACCACTGGCACCTTCACCTATAATAAGTACTATAATAGGCACTTTAAGGCGTGTCATTTCTAAAATATTTCTTGCAATTGCTTCTCCCTGGCCTCGCTCTTCTGCCTCGAGTCCTGGATAAGCGCCTGGGGTGTCAACAAGACATATCACAGGAACCCCGAATTTCTCGGCAGATTTCATTAGGCGCAAAGCCTTTCTGTACCCCTCTGGATTAGCCATACCAAAGTTTCTGTATTGACGTGTTTTGGTATTATACCCCTTTTGTTGTCCAATAAACATATAGCTCTGATCTGCTATCTTTCCTAAACCTCCAACCATTGCTTTATCATCTTTAAAGCTGCGGTCTCCATGTAACTCAACGAAACTCTCGCCACAAATTGCATGTATGTAATCCATGGTATAGGGTCTATTTGGATGACGTGATAATTGCACACGTTGCCATGGAGTGATGTTTTTGTAGATCTCTTTTTTGGTTTCTTGTAATTTTAATGCAATTTGCTCGCAGGTATTTGTAACGTCCACATCATTATCCTCCCCAATTTGGCAGGCCTTTTCATATTGCTCTTGCAAGTCTTTAATAGGTAATTCAAAATCTAGGTATTCCATAATGGTTATTCAATAGGTTGCATTACTAGTTTTTACAAAGATAAAATTTTGTTTTGAGCTATGTATTGAACTGCTTTAATTTTTTATTTTCTTTTTAATTCTGTTTTTAATAATACCGTTTGCAAGTACTGTTAAAATTATAATCGCGGCACCATAATAAAATTGCGGGCCCATATTCTCTGACTCTCCAAGGATCAAAAGCGCCAGTACAATACCATATACTGGTTCTAGATTTATGGTTAGCATCACCGTGTATGGGCTAATCCATTTCATGACATGCACAGAGGCTATAAATGCATAGGCTGTACACCCAGAGGCAAGTATAAACAAATAACCCCAATCTGAGGTACTTAAGGTGAAAAATGAAGCATCAAAACTCCCACTAAAAAACAAGTACAAAGAAATACAACAAACCCCAAAGAAGAGCTCATAAAAAGAGATAGCACTGGCATTATACTGCACGGCTAACTTTCCATTAATTACAGAAAAAAGAGCTCCCAAAAATGAAGATATCAGTGCCAGTAAAATCCCCCAAGAGTAATCTCCTTCTACCTGAAAAATCACATACAAACCTAACACTACAATAAGACCAAAAACAACTTCATACCAAATAACTTTTCTTTTGAAAAAAATAGGCTCTAGTAAAGCAGTAAAAAAAGAGCCCGTAGACATAATAGCTAAAGTTATAGAGACGTTAGCTGTCTTAATAGCACCAAAAAAAGCAAGCCAATGCATCGCAATAACTGCTCCAGCAAGTAAAAACACCAACATGGTTTTTTTACTGAAGGTTAGTGGTATTTTCTTATACCCTACCCATGCCAATATAAGTAAAGATGCAATACTCATTCTAAACCAAACCAAACCAAGGGCATCAATACTTATAAGGGCTCCTAGCACAGCGGTAAAGCCCCAAATAAAGACAATAAAATGTAAATGAAGGTAATTAAGGAGTTTAGCGTTTGGCATTTCGTAACAAATAAATGGCTAAAATGGCAAACACAATATTTGGAGCCCAAGATGCTACAAAAGGTGAAAAGTCACTCTTAGCAGCCAAGGTTCCGAATATTTTATCAAAGAAAATAAAAATCATCCCTATTGCAATACCAATGGCTAGGTTAACACCCATACCACCGCGACGTTTCACAGAGGAGACAGCAACAGCAATAATAGTTAGTATATAGGCAGAAACAGGTAAACTCCAACGTTTGTGGCGCACCACCTCATAAGAGCTAATAAAAGAAGAGCCTTTTCTTTTCTCGCTTGCAATAAAGTTATTAAGCTCTGGTAGGTTTAGAGTTTCAGCTATATACTTTACAGGAGTTAGATCATCAATATCAAAACTAAAGACAGTATCCAATCTTTTTTTACGTTCAATGCTATCATTGTCTACCCCAACACTTCTTTTTGTGTAATTAAACAATGAGTAGGTGCTGTCTTTTTCATTAAACTTAATTCTGCTAGCCGCTATTTTATAGGTCATTTTTTTATCCTCGAAATGTTCAAGGGTAAAATTACTTCCACTTTTTTCTGACACATTAAAATAACTCACATAGATATAGTCATTTTCATTAATCTGCCTATACACATTAGATTTTTCGCGATCTTGGCGGCCTTTTTTTAAATACTTAAATGAAAATTCATTAAAGCCTTGACTGGCTTTTGGAGCAATAAACATCCCTAAAATAAAAGCGGCAATACAAACAATAGTGGCGCCAATAATATAAGGTCTTAAAAAACGAGAGTAAGACACCCCACTGCTCAAAAAAGCAATAATTTCTGTGTTATTTGCCAATTTTGAGGTGAACCAAATTACAGATAAAAATAAAAATAAGGGAAATAATAAATTGGCAAAATAAATGGTGAAGTCAATATAATAAGTGACTACCTCCCCAAGGGGTACTTCGTTTTCTAAAATTTTGTCAATCTTTTCAGCAAGATTTACGATAATACCGATAGGGATAAATAGCAGTAACAGGAGCACAAAGGTTCCTAAATAACGTTTTAAAATATACTTATCGAGTATGCTTAACATTGTATATGTTCTTATAATCTTTTGTCCATTTGTTGTACCATCTTGTTTTTCCAAGGCGTGTAATCTCCTGCTAAGATATGTTTTCTTGCCTCACGCACCAACCATAAATAAAAACCAAGATTATGTATGGTAGCAATTTGCCTGCCCAGCATTTCATTAACGGTAAATAAATGGCGTAAGTATGCTTTGCTATACTCTGTATCTACCCAAGTAATCGCCATGTCATCAATAGCACTAAAATCTGCCTCCCATTTTTTATTTTTAATATTAATGGTTCCATGTGCGGTAAAAAGCATCCCGTTTCTTCCGTTTCTAGTAGGCATCACACAGTCAAACATATCAATACCCAAGGCGATATTCTCAAGTAAGTTAATGGGTGTACCTACCCCCATTAGGTATCTAGGTTTATCTTTTGGTAAAATTGCCGTAACTACCTGAGTCATTTCATACATCTCCTCTGCAGGTTCTCCTACAGACAAACCTCCAATAGCATTACCTTGTGCCCCCACTGAGGCAATATATTCTGCAGATTGCTTGCGTAAATCTTTATAGGTACTCCCCTGTACAATAGGGAAGAATGTTTGGCTATAATCATACATAAAAGGAGTCTTATCAAGATGTGTCAAGCAACGCTCTAACCAACGATGAGTCATGTGCATAGACCTTTTGGCATAATTATAATCACAAGGGTATGGGGTACACTCATCAAAGGCCATAATGATATCTGCACCAATACTTCTTTGGACTTCCATAACATTTTCTGGAGTAAAAAAATGATAGCTCCCGTCTATATGAGATTTAAACTTCACACCCTCTTCTTTTATTTTTCTGTTGTCTGAGAGTGAATAAACTTGATAGCCTCCAGAGTCTGTTAGGATGTTTCTATCCCAATTCATGAATTTGTGAAGACCTCCTGCTTTTTCTAAAATTTTTGTTCCGGGACGTAAATACAAATGGTAGGTATTGCCCAGAATAACATCAGGGTTTATTTCTTCGCGCAATTCTTTTTGATGAACTCCTTTTACTGTACCTATGGTGCCAACTGGCATGAAAATAGGTGTTTGAATTTCTCCGTGATCAAGTGTTATAGAACCAGCGCGCGCTTGCCCTTGTATATCTGTAGCTTCGAGTTTAAAATCCATGAGACGTTTTAATGAATAACCAAAGATACATTTGCTGTAGGAAGTACGAATAAGGAAAGACATTTTTTTTTGATGGTTAGAAAAACAAATACTACCAAAATAATGTTTGATTGGCCACCAAGATTAAAAACAATACAACAATGTTAACTAAAACTTAAAAATCGTTAATAACCTCATTTGACACTTCTTTTTCTTGGGCCTTTAAAGAAGTATTTTTGAGCCAGAAACTAAAATATACCATGGCAGATATTACCCAATTAGAAGCATTTGTTACCCAAGTGCGAAGAGACATAGTAAGGCAAGTTCACAAAGTAAATTCTGGCCATCCTGGAGGCTCTTTAGGCTGTGCAGAATTTCTTGTTGCATTGTATCAACAAGTGCTAAAACGCAAAGAGGGATTTAACATGGATGGAGATCAAGAAGATATTTTCTTCCTGTCTAACGGACATATCTCTCCAGTTTTTTATAGTGTATTGGCTCGCTCGGGGTATTTCCCTGTAGAGGAGCTAAACACCTTTAGACTACTTAACTCAAGATTACAAGGACACCCTACCACACATGAGGGATTACCTGGAATTAGGATTGCATCTGGATCTTTAGGCCAAGGAATATCTGTGGCTATTGGAGCAGCAGCAGCAAAAAAATTAAATAATGACAAGCATCTTGTCTATGCCCTTTGTGGTGATGGAGAACTGCAGGAGGGTCAAAACTGGGAGGCTATTATGTATGGCGCTGGAAATAAAGTAGACAACTTGATTGTGGCTGTAGATTTAAATGGTCAACAAATTGACGGATCTACAGATACGGTGTTACCTTTAGGAAACGTAAAAGGAAAATTTGAAGCCTTTGGCTGGGAGGTAGTTACCATAGAAAAAGGAAATGACATACAAGCGATTTTAGAGGGTATGGAAACTGCCAAAACTAAAACAGGTCAAGGAAAACCTATTTGTGTATTACTGCAAACAGTAATGGGTAATGGGGTAGATTTTATGATGCATACTCATGCTTGGCATGGAAAAGCACCCAATGATGAGCAACTTGCATCTGCACTAGCTCAAAACCCAGAAACCTTAGGAGATTATTAATAAGCTACTACCAAAATACTATGAAAATATATACAGACACAGGAAAAAAAGACACACGATCAGGTTTTGGAGCAGGTCTCACCGAGCTTGGCAAAACCAATGAAAATGTAGTAGCACTTTGTGCAGATTTAACAGGGTCATTAAAAATGGACGCTTTTAAAGAAAATCATCCTCAGCGTTTCTTCCAGGTGGGTATCGCAGAGGCAAATATGATGGGCATGGCTGCTGGTCTAACCATTGGCGGTAAGATACCCTTTACAGGAACTTTTGCTAACTTCTCTACAGGAAGGGTCTATGATCAAATACGCCAGAGCATTGCCTACAGTGGTAAAAATGTTAAAATATGCGCCTCACACGCAGGGGTTACCCTTGGGGAAGACGGTGCAACACATCAAATACTTGAAGATATTGGCCTGATGAAAATGCTTCCATCAATGACGGTAATTAACACCTGTGACTACAACCAAACAAAAGCAGCAACAATTGCCTTGGCAGATTTTGATGGCCCAGTTTATTTACGCTTTGGTAGGCCTAAAGTAGCCAACTTTACGCCAGAAAATGGCACCTTTACTATTGGTAAAGCAATAGAGCTGCAAGAAGGTACAGATGTTACTATTATAGCTACAGGACATCTGGTTTGGGAAGCGCTTGAGGCTTGTAAAACATTACAGGAACAAGGAATTAGCGCTGGGGTTATAAATATTCATACCATTAAACCCCTTGATGCTGCTGCAATTTTAAAGAGCGTTGCCATTACTGGCTGCGTGGTTACTGCAGAAGAGCATAATTACCTTGGAGGACTAGGAGAAAGTGTCTCAAGAATTTTGGCAGAAAACAATCCGGTACCGCAAGAATTTGTGGCCACTAAAGACACCTTTGGAGAATCTGGAACGCCAGACCAATTAATGGATAAATACGGCTTAAATGCTGCTGCAATTGTTAAGGCTGCAACAAAGGTAGTTGCGAGAAAATAACACACTAATTTTTGTAAACTAAAAAGCCGCTGTAAGATCTATTCTTATAGCGGCTTTTTATACATTATTTATAGCTGTTAGTTAACTATCTGAGTCTAGATAATCAACAACACCGTCTGCATCTGTATCTGGAAAAGTAATGGTACCATCTTCATTTATCTCTATTTCGTCTCTGGTAGGTCTTCCATCACCATCATCATCTGGATCAAAATAATTACTTTGGTTGTCTGAGTCTGTATCGTCATCTTCTTCTAATCCGTTACCGTTTACATCCTCTAAAACAGAAGGGACACCATCGTTGTCTTGATCGCCAATTTCAGTTTGAAATAATTGGAAGGTGAAAATAAGTTGAGAATACACTGGTATACTAACTGCAGCTCCAGGTGGAGGGTTTACATAATACCCAAGACCACTTTGCATAAAAACAGCTCCAACACCAAAATTTTCATAAATTACAGTTCCGTCAGGGTTATCAATTAATCCTGTAGATGCTTTAAATTCTATAAGTGCATCTTGAAGCCCATTGACAATAAGTGTCAAATCAAATTGTATGGGAGTAACTGCGCTATCAAAGAGTTTATTTTCTTTTATACCATCTTCATCAACTACATAAGTACCTTCATAGTTAATCCTAACAATATCCGGAAAACTTGGTTGTTCACCCTGGCCCTCAATTACCTTTAAATAATATAACTTATAAGACACATCTTCATTGACCCTGTCTTGTACCATTTTAAAATCTACTTGCTCTATAAGAGGTGTTTTGTCTGCATTGGCATCGGCAATAGTATCAAATCTTATTTTAAAATCGAACCCCGCTGGCGGATTTTCAAACTCCTCATAGTTATAAAAATGGGTGTTTAAATAGCGCTCTACCTCAAGGGTTGAATCAATATTTTCCTCGGCTCTATCACGGGCTGGTATAAAGTTATCTTCTGGATCATCATCACCCTCACATGAGGATACCAATATCAATGTTAGTGCAACAATAGGCAGTAGAAATTTAAAATTTTTCACAGTTGTATATTTAAGTGCGCAAGATACAATTTTCAGTTATTTTTGTTGTGTAGTTAATATACAATTTAAGCAAAATGTATGAGGGTTGATAAATATTTATGGTCTACGCGGTACTTCAAAACAAGAAGCATTGCAACACAAGCCTGTAAAAAGGGAGCAGTTCGTGTAAACGATGCAACAGTCAAGCCCTCAAGAGACGTCTATCCTGGAGATAATGTTACAGTTAGAAAAGATCAAATAAATTTCACCCTAAGAGTTATAGAGGTTCCAAAAAGTAGGGTGGGTCCAAAGCTAGTAGACTTGTATAGAGTGGACACTACACCAAAAGAAGCCTTCCAACATAAAGAGCTTTTAAAATATTCGAAAGAATATTACAGAAAAAGAGGTATGGGAAGACCTACTAAAAAAGACAGAAGAGATATAGAAGACTATAAAAGAGAGGAAGAATAACACAAAACATCTTTTACTATCTTTGAATACAAAACACAATGATTGGTTATGGCAGAAACAATAATTTTAGACAAAAAAGAAATAGCGCACAAATTAAAACGCATTGCATATCAAATATATGAAGCTAATATTTCTGAGCAACAAGTAATTATTGCAGGTATTAAGGCCAATGGTTACACTTTTGCAGAAAAACTAAAAACTGCCGTTGAGGCTATTTCTCCTATTCAAGTGCTCCTCTGCAAAATAACTATGGATAAAAAAAATCCTATTGGCACCATTACTACCTCCTTAAAACCAGAGGTATACCAAAATAAATCATTACTTGTGGTGGATGATGTTCTACACTCAGGTACTACTTTAATTTACGCTGTAAAACATTTTCTAGAGGTACCCCTCAAGCAGATAAAAACCGCAGTTCTTGTAGATAGAAACCATAAAAAATATCCTGTCAAAGCAGATTATAAAGGCATTTCTTTGTCTACGTCTATCAACGAAAACGTTGCCGTAATTTTTGAAAAAGGAGATGATCGTGCAATTTTAGAATAAACGTGTAACAATTTCTTGGGCTATTTCTTCAACTGATTTTTGATCCACAGAAATTTTATGATGTGCCTGATGGTAGTAGAAATTTCGCTCAAATAAGTGTTTACGGACAAAATCAGTTAAAATTTCTTTGTCAGAAATATGAGAAATTAAAGGCCTTGTGTGCATTTGTGAAAACAATCTATCTGTAAGTGTTTCTATTTTTGCATCCAAATAAATGGTAACAACACCCTCTTGTTGTGTTAGCTTTTGCATTAAATCACCATAGCAAGGAGTACCACCTCCAAGGGCTAAAACTACAGTATCAGAACCCTTTAATAAACGGTGTAAAACAAGCGCCTCTTTTTCTCTAAAATAAATTTCACCTTTGGTTTCAAACAATTGTTTGAGGGATAAATTTTGATCTTTTGAAATAGCAGTATCTAAGTCAATAAATGGGTATTGCAATACTTTTGAGAGTTGTTTTGCAACCACAGATTTACCACTACCCATGTATCCTAAAAGCAATATTTTCATAAAATTCTAGTTCTTATTTATTGTAATTTAATGGATTACAAATAAAGTTTAAATTTATTTTAAAATGCTTTGAAAGATAAATATAATGATAGTATATTTGCACTCGCTAAACAAAACTTTAATAGTTTGCAAGGCTAAAAAATATTTTTTGACATTTTGACCAGTTAGCTCAGTTGGTAGAGCACCTCCCTTTTAAGGAGGTGGTCCTGGGTTCGAGCCCCAGACTGGTCACTAAAAAGTTAAGCCTTGTGGTTTAACTTTTTTTGTTTCTATGGCTTTAATAGTTACATAGATTACACCCGGGTGCTGGAATTGGTAGACAGGCACGGTTGAGGGCCGTGTGCACTTGTTGCGTGTGGGTTCAAGTCCCATTCCGGGTACAAAGTCATCTTACATAAGATGACTTTTTTTATGAAATGACGTGACTGTAATTTACTAAAACAAAAAGTTTAGAAAGCTATTTAATAACAACTAATTACCTTGTTAATAAATAATTACAGATTTATTTTATGTAACTTACCCTAAAAGTTACACGCAACAACCCATGAGCGTTAAAACACATTTTAGCATTCGAGATTTAGAAAACCTGAGTGGAGTAAAAGCCCATACTATTCGCGTTTGGGAAAAACGCTACAGGCTATTTTCGCCAAAGAGAACAGACACAAACATCAGAAAATACGATCTTGAAAGCTTCAAAAAGCTACTTGACATCACTTTTATTTACAATCACGGAATAAAAATATCTAAGATTGCAGCATTTAGTCCACAAAAAATAAAAGATGTAATTCTTAAAAATGCAATACTACATAAAGAGCAATACGCGATAAATGGGCTTAAAAACGCAATGTTTGATTTTGACACAGATCATTTCAACAAAATATTTTCGCAGCTTTTGAAAACAAAAACTTTTGACGAAATATTTGAGGAAATATTCATGCCTTTTTTAAAAGAAATTGGAATGCTTTGGCATCTTGGTTCAATAGATGTGTCTCACGAGCGTTTTGTATCAGAGCTTATCAAAAGAAAAACCATAGAGCGTATTAACCTTTTGAGTTCTAGACTGGGTAAAAACTATACAAAAACTAGGGTATGTTTGTTTCTTCCCTTTGATGAAATTCATGATATTGGTTTGATTTATGCAAATTATCTTCTAGAAAAATCTGGAATTAAAACAACCTACCTAGGGCCAAACATACCCTTGGAGAGTTTAACCAGACAATTTTGTAAAAATGAAACCCTTTTATTTGTTACATTTTTTACTACAAAGCCAGATAATAGCTTAATTAAATCTTACCTAGATTGCTATCAAAAAATTGTTTGTGAAAATGAAAAATATCCTCTTTGGATATTGGGACAAAAACATAATGAAGTACAAAAACAAAACACAGCTTCAAACATTGTTTGTTTTGATAGCATAAAAAGTTTTGCAGAAAAAGTAAAAAACTTAAACGACTAACTTTAAGAATTTTTAACTATTGTTTTGTTTAAATATACCCTATTTTTGTTTGATAAATGACGAACAAAAAAATTACAATTATTGGTTCTGGGTTCTCTTCTTTGGCTGCGGCATCATACCTAGCAAAAGATGGATATAGTGTCACTATCTTTGAAAAAAACGAATCTATAGGAGGCCGTGCTCGGCAATTCACAAAACAAGGATTCACCTTTGATATGGGACCTTCTTGGTACTGGATGCCAGATGTTTTTGAACGATTTTTCAATGATTTTGGAAAAAAAGCTTCAGATTTTTATACCCTAGAAAAATTAAGTCCTGCCTACAGTGTGTACTTTGGTGAAAAAGATTTTATTACCATTGAAGATACCCTAGATAAAATTTGTGAAACCTTTGAAAAAGAAGAACCTGGAAGCTCAAAAAAACTTCAAAAATTTATAGCCTCTGCTCAACAAAACTACAATATAGCCATCAAAGATCTGGTCTACCGGCCAGGGGTTTCTCCACTAGAACTAATAACACCAGCAACCGCAAAAAGAGTTGGACAATTTTTTAGCAACATCAGCAGAGATGTTCGCAAAGAATTTAACAACCCTAGGCTAGTATCTATACTAGAGTTTCCAGTATTGTTTCTTGGAGCAAAACCATCCAAAACTCCATCTTTTTATAGTTTTATGAACTATGCAGATTTTGGTTTAGGAACTTTCCAACCAAAGGGAGGTATGTATAGTGTTATCCTTGGGATGAAAACATTAGCTGAGTCTATGGGAGTAGTCATAAAAACAGATCAAAATGTTGAAGAGATTGTGGTGGAGAAAAATAATGTAAAAGGTATTGTGTCTAATGGTACATTTCATGCCACAGACACGCTTTTAAGTGGAGCAGATTACCACCATACAGAAACACTATTACCAAAAAAATATAGACAATACTCTGAAGAATATTGGGGTAAAAGAACCTTTGCTCCCTCTTCGTTACTCTTTTACGTAGGCTTTGACAAAAAGATTGAAAATGTAGCACATCACACCTTATTCTTTGATGTAGACTTTGAGCAGCATGCCAAAGAAATTTACGACACACCCGTGTGGCCAACAAGCCCACTTTTTTATGCAAATTTCACATCAATAACACAGCCAGAGCTTGCACCACAGGGTAAAGAAACTGGTTTTTTTCTAGTTCCAATAGCCCCAGGGCTAGAAGATACTCAGGAGTTACGTGATACTTACTATGAAAAAATAATATCCCGTTTTGAAACCTTGACAGGACAAAAAATAAAAAAACATGCTATATTTAAGGAGTCTTTTTGTGTGAATGATTTTGTTTCTCAGTATAATTCTTACAAAGGAAATGCATACGGTCTAGCAAACACATTATTACAAACCGCATTTTTAAGGCCAAAATTAAAAAGTAAAAAAGTGGAAAATTTATTTTTCACAGGACAGTTGACTGTTCCTGGACCCGGAGTACCTCCAGCTTTAATTTCTGGAAAACTGGTAGCAGGTCTTATCGCAAAAAAAAACATTAAATGAAAGAACTTTTTGACATAGTATCAAGACAATGCAGTGAAAGTGTAACCAATGCTTACAGCACTTCTTTTTCTTCGGCCACAAAAATGCTATCTCCAACCATACGCCAAGATATATACAACATATATGGCTTTGTTAGATTTGCAGATGAAATTGTAGATACCTTTCATGAGTATGACAAAAGCGTACTTTTTAATCGTTTTGAAAAGGATCTTGAATTTGCACTTGAAGAAAAAATTAGTTTAAACCCAATTTTAAATTCTTTCCAAGAAACGGTTCATAAATACAATATTGAAAGAGGCCTTATAGCATCTTTCATGAAAAGTATGCGTCTTGATTTATCAAAAACAGATTACTTAACAGAGCAGGAATACAAGGAGTACATCTATGGGTCTGCAGATGTGGTTGGGCTTATGTGTTTGCATGTTTTTTTGAAAGGGGATACAGAAAAATACAGTCAACTTAAAGATTCTGCAATGGCACTGGGATCTGCATTTCAAAAAGTAAATTTTTTACGTGACTTGAAAGCAGATTTTGAAGGTCTTAGCAGGACATATTTCCCAAACACTAATCTTGAGGCTTTAGATGAAGCATCAAAACAACACATCATAGCAGATATTGAAAAAGATTTTCAAAGAGGGTACCAGGGCATATTAAAACTACCCACAGAGGCAAAATTTGGTGTATTTATGGCATATCGCTACTATAGAAGATTACTTAAAAAGTTACACAAAACTCCTGCCTTAGAAATAAAAAACACTAGAATACGAGTACCTAGTTACGAAAAATTTGGACTCCTTACCAGAAGTTATGTAAAATACCAACTAAAACTTGTTCGATAATTTTATAAAAACCAATTATTTAAACTAAACAAAATGAATACACTGTTTTTAATATTAACATTTATTGGAACTTTTTTGGTCATGGAATTTATGGCTTGGGCTACACATAAATACGTGATGCATGGTTTTTTGTGGAGCTTGCACAAAGACCATCACCACAAAGATCACAAGAGCTGGTGGGAGCGTAATGACCTATTTTTTATATTCTATGCCGCTGTTAGTATTGGATGCTTTATTGCATGGCAGTATTATGGCTTTTGGGCGGGATTACCTGTTGGCCTTGGTATATTTGCCTATGGTGTTGCGTACTTTATGGTGCATGATATTTTTATACACCAACGCTTCAAACTCTTCAGAAAAGCAAATAATTGGTATGCTAAAGGGATTCGAAGAGCACATAAAATACACCATAAGCACCTAGGTAAAGGTGATGGAGAGTGTTATGGGATGTTAATTCCACCATTAAAATATTTTAAAAGATAGGACATGAAAAATCTCTACCTGTATTTAAATATAGGAACTTTTCTCATTCCTTTTATCTTTAGTTTTTATCCTAAATTTCAGTTTTATAAAAAATGGAAATCCTTATTTCCTGCCATCTTTATTATGATGGCCTTTTTTATTTCGTGGGATGTAATTTTCACTAACAATGGTATTTGGGGATTCAATGATAAGTACATAACTGGATTTAAATTATTAAATCTCCCATTAGAAGAATGGATGTTTTTTATATGCATTCCGTATGCGTGTTTATTTACCCATTACTCATTAAGCTATTTCTTTCCAAATTTTTCGCTTTCTGAAAAAGCAACCTCTGTCTTTTACGTAGCGCTTTTGTGTGTTTTAATTATCACACTATGGTACAATTATGATAAATGGTACACCCTTGTAAATTTTGGGTATGCCATTATTTTGCTGGGGCTAGTGTACAATAAAAACCCTAAGCTTTTAGGAAGATTTTTACCGAGTTATTTTGTGACACTCATTCCATTTTTTATGGTCAACGGAGTACTCACCGGGAGTTTGATTGAGGAACAGGTGGTTTGGTATAATAATGCAGAAAACTTAAACATCAGGATGTTTACCATACCTATTGAGGACACAATATATGCCCTGGGCATGTTGCTTACAGTATTTGTACTGCTGGAACATTTTGAGGCAAAAAAGCTAGGTAAAAAACACTAAAACTTATTGATTTTTGTAATATACTGCCTTGAATGGTTTTCTCAGCTCAAAGGGGGTTGGCGTAACTTTCTTTAGTGTGGAGCACATCAGTAAATGCGTTATTTTTGAGGTATGCTTTGCATATAATTTCATGGGTATTGCCACTGCTCCAAGAGAGCTTTTAAGAAGCTCACTGGTTCTTCCGTAGTTGAGTACTTCAAGGTTATTTTCTATTGCCAGACTAACATAATCATACAACAACCTCTGGTAAATGGCGTATTTGATATTTTGATTATAATCGATCCCTACAAAATTAGCCTCCAGTGCAGTTTCATTAATAAAAGAGGTACTAAAACCAACAAGCCTATCTTTAAGCAGTACTGCTCTAAAAATAAACTGGCTCCCTAAATGGCGTTTTAGCAAAGCAAAACCAACAGCATTCATGACCCCAAATTGATACTCAGATTTACCTAATACTTGCAGAAATAAAGTGTCTATTGTTTGTTGATGGGCTAAAATTTCGGCTTCAGTAAAAGATGTTATAAAGAGCGTTGCTGCTTTTGTAAAAACACTTTTAGCCTTGGTCCTGAACTTTGCCTTACAGGTGTCAAAATAAGCCTCTATAGAGTTCCAAGAAGGTGCAATTGGCAAAGACATATACATGTCAATCTCAAAATCCTGATATCCTTTTTGTAGTAAGGGGCTACTACTAGAGATAGTTTGGGGAGCATACTCTTTAAAAAGTTGCACAGAAATCTTCTTTGATGTACTCTTTCGCAATGTTTTGTATGCCTTACTCATCGCCTTTTCAGCAAGGCTAAAAGCAGTCTTGTTATTTATGGAGTTAGACTTTACAAAACCGTGTTCTCCGGCCATAAATACACTACCGCAAACCAGCATGTTGAGCATAAAAAAACCATCGCTTTTCTGGGAACAATGACGTATTATTTTTGGAGGCTGAGAATCACCTTTAAACACAAAAGGAACTAGTTGGAAGGAAGCCAATAATAAGGGCTTTGATGTTAGGGTATCCAAAACAATAACATAGCAAAAATCTAACTCCTTAGAAAAGCCTTGCTCTATGGCAGTTAAATAAGCTATAGACAAAAAACAATCTTGGCCATGCTCTAGTTGGTTCCAGAGCTTTTTATTTACTGAATCAATAGAGGTTTCAAGAAGGTATGTGTGGGCTGCGATTGTGAATGTATTTAGAGTAAAAGTAAAAAAAAAGACTCGGTATAACGCTATGTTACTGTTTTATTAAAACCATAAAAACAACAAATACAGCAAACTTTGAAAAGATACTTAACACCTATTACAATTTGGGTGTGTTGTCTTTTTGATCTAAATCTCGAGTTTTATTTTGATTGGTGTCGTATTGCTCAGACCAGCTGTCATAGGCTTTTTCTATACTCATGTTGTTGTGTAGTTTAATACTTCACTATCTTCTTAATACCGCTAGAGCTCGTGGTTACAGTCTTGAGATAATAAACTCCAGTGGTAAGACTACTAAGATCTATTTGATAAAGCAGTTTTGGCTGTGAGGAAGTTTGTTTTATAAGTATAGCACCACTACTACTATACACATACAGCTCTACCAATGGTTTTGTTGACTCAATGAAAAGAGTTTTTTGCACTGGATTAGGATAGTAATATTGAGAGAGCACCTCATTATCATCTAAAACTAGAGGTTGACAATTTTGAGTGGTACTACCAAATAGTGTGTCTTGATCTACACTCCATGACAAAAGATAAGGGGCAGTAGGGTCATCAACTAAAATACAATCTAGATTTGGGTTATTGAGCACATTGAAATTTACAAATAAATCATTATTGCCATTTCTTGCATCAAGAGTTTCTAATTGATTATTTCTTGCATTAAACCAATCTAGATGTATGTTAGCGCTTAAATCTAAAGAAGAGATTTGGTTAAACATAGTATTTAGCTCTTTCAGCATTAAATTATTACTAACATCAAGCTCTAGTAGGTTGTTACCATAGGTGCGTAATATTTCTAAATTCAGATTATTTGAAACATCAAAACTAGTCATGGCGTTATTGACAACTTCAATTTTTGTAAGGGATGTATTACCGCTCACATCTATTGTGGGAAGTATAACATTACTAGAAACAATAAGCTCCTCTAGGGCGGTATTAGTTCCTAAATTTAAATCAGTTACTGGGTTGTTGAAAAAGTAAATATACCCTAGTTGCAGATTAGCACTTAAATCTAAGGCAGATAATTCATTGGCCACTAATTCCAGGGTTTGCAATTGAGTATTATTGCTTAGATCTAAAATCTCAATGGGAGTAACAACAATAGCCAAATTTGTTAAAGAGAGGTTGGCGCTTAAATCTATAGTAGTTGCCAATTCACCCTCTATTGTCAAGGATTGTAAATTCACAAAAGCTTCCAAACCTGTAAAATCTATAATAGCTTCATAGTAGAAAAATAAATCAAGAGTTACCTGGGCTTCTGAGACTTGAATTTCAGTGTCAGCATTGGTATTTATACTAGGGTCATTAAGCAGTACGTTTTTAAAATTAACATCTGGAATAGTTACAATTTGCGCATGCGCATCACAGATAATGATGGAGAGAAATAATGTAAATAAAATATGTTTCATAAAAGTAACCAGAAATATAATGTGATGTTTTTATAGGCCTAACAAAAGATACAATAATGACTATTTTTAACTTTAACTCAGCTCACAAATTAGTTGCTGTTTTTAGGGCTTATTTTTTCTAGCATGGCTGTTAATTCCTCTGGTTTTTGAGTCCCGATTAGAAAATTTTTTCCATTCAAAAGCTCAATCGCTAATCCTTTATTTCCCTTCATATTGTAAACAGTTCCGTATTTTGTCCAAAGACGTATTCCCCAACCACCAACAAAACCGTAATTTACAACTTTTACATTTTTTATCTGTTGCCAGTCAACGCTCTTTTTTATAAATGGAAAGAAGTGCATGTTAATCCCATTTTTATCAATTGAGGTTTTCAGTTTCATAATCAGGAAAAGTCCTACTAGAGAGAACATAATAATAGAAAATATAAGTAAGCTAATGTCAGACATTGGGTTGTCTCCAAGTTTTTCTCCTAAAATGAGTTGTTTATATATTCCTATTAATGGCAAGACTCCCATCGGAATTAAAATCAACCAAAGCCACCATTGGTTAAATTTTTGTTCTTCTTTAAACTCGGTTTTCATCTGTTAATTTTTCTTTTGTTTAGTAATTTTTTAAGAATCAGTATTTGTCCTAGATGATAATAAGCATGTTCTATCATTAGGTCAATATTACGTTGATAATCTCCATATTTTTGATCAACAAAACAGGCAAGAAGTTCTTCCTTTGTCATGACTTCTACCAGTGATATAAATGTTTCTGAATCATTACAAAATCTATCAGTCAATTCATTCCAGTGTGCCTGAGATTGAATTGGCGGGGATTCAAAACTATACATATCTCTTATCTCAAGAGCACCCCCTTGAAGTACCTTTGTTACACCTTTGATGTAGTATTGGATATGAACTGTAAGTGTTGCAATAGAATTTAAACCCTCTACAGACTCTAAAGCATCTTTCCAATGTGTGCTCAAGATTTGTTCTTTAAAATTGGTGCCAGCTACCCATTTGCCATTTATTAAAACTTCTCGAAGACGATTAGCTAGATATTCTGAAGTTTTCATTGTTATGTAGTGTTTGTTTGAGAACAGTTGGGCTTAACTGCACTTTTATATGGTTTAAGTTTTGTTGGCAACAAATGCTAACTTTTTTCTTGGCGTAAAATTTTCTGCATTTTTCGACCCTTTGCAAGTTCATCAATTAGCTTTTCCATGCGTCTGCAATCTCTGTACAAAGCAAACTTCTCGGGTATTTCTTCGATACGATATCCACACACCACACCTTTGATCATGTGTGCATTTTGATGGATATGGGCTCCCAAGAAAAAATCTCCAAAAGTTCCATTACCAGCAATAAAATAGTTTAATTTATTTTGATCATAACCAGTAAGCCATAAAATAAGCTGGTCGAGTTCTTCTTTGGTTCTATTATACTTTACTATTCTATTTAAGTAATGTGTATAGATGGATCCAAAGTTTAATTTCGAAATCTTCTCATTTTTATCTTTTGTTACTTCTGGCATAAATTTAAAGGTATATCACTAGGTGCATGAGTATTAACTTTTCATAGCGCTATTTGTACAATCTAAAATATCAGCAATATTTTTTTTGATTGTTGAGCAAATATCATCTACTGGTAAATCGTTGATGTCTTCGCCAAATGGATCTTCAATTTCTCCAGCTAAAATTTCTAGGCTACATAGTATGTAAAGTACAAAAAGTGAGATTGGGATAGACCAATAATCAAACGTTGTAGCCAGTCCTAATGGTAAAGTCATGGTGTATATGAAAATGAATTTTTTAAGAAAAATATTATAAGAGTAAGGAATGGGAGTTTTTTTTATTCTCTCACAACCCCCTACAATATCTGTAAATTGTTTCACCTGTTCATCTATAGTTAGGTATATATTGTCTGTGATGTATTTCTTTTCATACATATTTTTGGTAAGTAAAAATATTTTCTGAGCAATATAATTAGGAGTGTGATTAATTGGAAGAAGTTCTTCTTCTGTTAAATCATCGCTTAGCTCTAGTTCACTAATGATTTTTTTATCTCTTAAGTGATTTTTCATTGAATAGCAATAATTGCTAATCTGCTTGGCAAATAATGATCTTTTTTCGGCTTCGTTTTCTGGTAAAAAGGTGTTTATTTTAAGTGCTAAGTTTCTTGATGTATTCACCAAAGCGCCCAGTAACTTTCTACCTTCCCACCACCTGTCATAAGCAGTGTTTGTTCTAAAAACCAGTAACAACCCCAATACGAAACCTAAAAGTGAATGAATCTCTACAGTACTTTTAAATTTGGTGTAATGTAATTCTATGTAAACTATTGAAGTAGCATATAATCCATATATAAGAAGTATGTAAATGAGCTTTCTTAGGGTGTCACTTTTATGAAACTCAAAAATTAAACTGAACCAATCTTTGGGATTATACTTTATCATTGATCTTTATTAATAGGTTTAATATTTAGATGTTTTACAACGTG
>Ga0206127_1001270_pt1 | contig 27910 bp, 28 predicted proteins | sample Helgoland_Spring_6_FD_148646 | JGI IMG/M metagenome (GOLD analysis project Ga0206127, IMG submission 148646) | Pelagic subsurface seawater microbial communities from Kabeltonne, Helgoland, North Sea - Helgoland_Spring_Bloom_20160419_1 | ecosystem: Environmental > Aquatic > Marine > Epipelagic ...
GGAGATATTAACGTTGCTCTTTGGCACCTGCATAATGGTACATTATTTTACACCGGTTTCGAGGTATTGCCGCCATTCGTTGCCTATTCCCCGGTATTTGGTGGGCAGGATGCCTGCGATAACTACCTTGATGATTACGCTCGCAGATTAACTAATATTGATACCACCACACCAATGAAATTTCATCCTTTGAGCGATTTTGGAGCCGACTTTAAACTCAAGCCAGAAGTCACACCTACCAGTGCAGGGCACAGCCGCTAAATATCATTTCGGATAAAGTTTGCAGTTCGGTCGGGGAATTCGCTAGTTTTTTTCGACTTAACTTAGTTTTTCGGTAGCTAATCGAGATATCCATAGCGACAATGTGCAAAACAGAGCCTCAAACTCCAATATACAAGCAGGACAAACACCGATTATCAGCAACGCAGAAGCTCTTATTTTACCCTCTGGATGAATAGACTCCAACACTTCACCAAAGCTTTTGGCGATAATCAATTTAATTAAAATATATTGATTCGATGTTAGAAACGAAACATAAATACAGTCCTAACCAACACAACAGAACTTTTATACAATAAGATTTTCAAAGGTAAACCTAAATACCTCGCCTCGGGTAACATGTAACACTCGGGTTTGTTCGGGGATAGTGGCGAGTCGACATCTTCCCAGTCATTTATCAGTGACAGCACATGTTTTTGTGGGCCATAAAAGACTAACGTTTTTAAAGCAAGCACAGCGAAAAATCAAACCATCCTTAAAACCTGCAAAATAGCTTGCTTTAAAATTGCTACGCAAACAAAGTCATAACTAGGTAAAAAAGCTAACCAGAACACCCATTGTAGTTCAATCAACTATTTAAACTTTTAGCACAAATTACAACAGGTGTTTGGTAGATTTCTGAACAAAAAGCCCTCTATTTAGAGGTGTCTAAATGTTTTGAAACCTCTTGCCCTTTAACTTTTTCTTTCGCCTCTTTTCTTAATTCTTGACGGATAACTTGCACCTTTTCAAACGTAGCAAAAGCCTCTTGTTTTGATTCAAATTCAAAAATACTTTTTATAGGACAAGACTCTTCAGAGGTCAAAATCTTGTCACGGCCATTGCCACATAATTCTGAGAAGTCGCCCTTAAAGCCAGCCGCAAAACTGGTTTGTAAGGAGTGGCACTTAAACCAAGTCGTGATTAGGTAATAACGGTTCTTCCCGCGGGCATTAATGCTAATGACATCATCCTCGAGCATGCCAAAGCCTCGAATATTATGCTGACGTACACAAGCTCTGCCGTCTTGTTCCGTTTGTGCGCTTAATAATTCGTCGTAACTTGGTAGATTAACGCCCAAACTTGAACATGAAACTAAACTAAAAAATGCAATCATGACGAGACAACGCTTTAAAAAAATCATTATTTCTCCTTTAATACACAAATGTTTGAAGAGGCGTAAACATACCATACCCCCAGGTAGTTGATGAACGTTACATTGTTTTGTACACGCTTACACTGGGTAAAGTTACCGTAGCCATCTTGTACAGGAAATTATCATTACAACCCATATACATGGGTAAACAAACTTAATCCTATTTTATTGGCTGTTTTCGTATAGAATCCTTGACGAAATTTTTACTTGTTAAGTATTTTTTATTTTTAACCGTTATCTGACGACGCCTTCCCATCCCTTTCTAAAATGACACAAAATAATGAATCATAAAACTATAGTAACGCACAACGGTAATTTTCATGCTGATGATGTTTTCAGTGTAGCTGCACTGAAGAGTATTTTTTCTTCTTTTACACTCATTCGTACACGTGATTTAGATATTATCGCCAAAGCCGACATTGTGATTGACGTGGGTGGAGAATACGACCCAGAAACAGACCGCTTTGACCATCATCAACGCGGTGGTGCAGGAGAACGAGCGAATGGTATTCCCTACTCCTCATTTGGTTTAATGTGGCAAAAATACGGCTTATATATATGTCAGGGTAACCAAGACGTTGCCAATGCAGTTGATGCGGACCTAGTATCCACAATCGATGCCATCGATTGTGGTCATGTCAAAGGTGTGCCTGAAGGTATTAGCCTTAGCCAAACTATTTCAATGTTTAACCCAACTTGGCAAGAAGATAGCCACTTTGATAGTTGTTTTGATGAAGCGGTTGATTTTGCATCTCGGGTTTTAACACGATTTATCGCAACTGCTAATGGAGGCATGAGTGCAAAAACAATTGTGGCGAATGCAATTGACAAGGCACAAGATCCAAGAGTAATTGTATTGGAAAAATATACGCCGTGGAAAAAAACGGTTCACGCTTTGTCTGAGGAAGCTTTGTTTATGATTTACCCCTCTGGGACTGGACAATGGAGAATTCAAACGGTACCTGTTGAACCGGGTTCATTCGAAGACAGAAAACCCCTGCCTAAAAAATGGGCGGGCTTATCTGATATAGCGCTGCAAGATGAGACAGGAATTGATGACGCAATGTTTTGTCATAATGGCTTATTTATTGCCGGTGCGGGATCATTTGAAAGTACCATGAAAATGGCCGTTATCGCACTTCAATAGTAGCGAACTAATCATAAGCAGAACAACCTTGGTAGACTTAGGGTTGTTCTGATTCTAACTAATCTACAGACAGCGTAGCTATTTTCAAAAACCCTTACCGCAAAACAACCATGGGTACTTTGCAGCGTTCAAGCATTTTTAACGTGTTACTGCCTAAAAAGAATTGTCTCAGTTTGGAGTGTCCAAAAGCCCCCATGACAATGAGCCCTATATCATGGGCTTCTTTATATTCCATAAGCGACTCATGTATGTTGCCTTCTATGAAAGATGCTGTGACATTAAAGCCCTTTCCTTCCAGCTTTTGTTGGGCTAGTACAAACTTATCATTCTGATTTGACTCATTATTTTTTACAGAAACTAGGTGGCAGTGAAGACCATGTAATAATCCACCGTCGATAACCCGTTGCAGGGCTATTTCAGCCGTTTCTCTTCCATCATAGGCGATCATAAATGAGACGGGTGTTTTGAACGTGTCTGGGATTACCATGACGGGGTGTGACGCCTTTCGCAACAACGTCTCTATATGAGAGCCAAGCGCATTAAAGTTGCCATCATGCCCCTTGCCACTGCGGCCAATAACGATGAGGCGGGTTAGACCTTCAATATCGTTTATTGAGTCAACCAAGTCGCCATGCCTTTGTAATGACTCAACCTCACCAACCCCTGCTGTTGATGCTTGTCGTGAAACATAACCGAGTAATTCTTTGCCTAACTGCAATGCAACTTTACTGCGTTGCTCATCCAGTTTTGTCATTTCATCTAACAGCACTGTTCGCGCACCAAGGCCAATAGCCCCAGTGTAATCATCTGCGCCATGCTGCTGTTCTTTTTCTAGTGTATGTAAAAAAAGAAGCGGTTTATTTAACTTTTTTGATGCCCAAACCGCTGCCTCTGTTACAGCTGAAGTAATTGCAGAGCCGTCTACACAGGTAATTATTTTTGTCATTATTATCTCCTTAATGTCCGTCAAACAGTTTTTCAACTTCTTTAGGGTCATTGTGCGCCCCAAATTTATCTACCACTGTTTCTGTTGCCTCGTTCATACCAACGATTGTAACAGTCGCACCTTCACGTCGGAATTTAATCACAACCTTGTCTAGTGAAGATACGGCGGTAATATCCCAAAAGTGGGCATGGGTGAGATCAATCACAACAATTTCTACCGCTTCTTTAAAATCAAATGCGTTGGTAAATTGCTCCGCTGAAGCAAAAAACACCTGACCGATAACTTCGTAGGTGCGCTTATTTTCAAGCTCATTAAAGTCAGACTTCACCATCATAAGTCGGCCAATTTTATTTGAGAAGAACAAGGTAGCTAATAGCACACCAATTAGCACACCAAAGGCTAAATTATGCGTGGCTACAACAACCGCAACAGTGCTTACCATGACAATACTTGATGACAAAGGGTGAGTGCGTAAGTCAGTAAGAGAAGACCAAGAGAATGTACCGATTGAAACCATTATCATGACAGCAACTAATGCTGCCATCGGTATTTGACGTACCCAATCATCAAGAAATACAACCATAATGATCAGCACAAGACCAGCAATAAAAGTAGACAGTCGCCCTCTTCCACCAGACTTCACGTTAATAATTGATTGCCCAATCATGGCACAACCTGCCATACCACCAAATAGCCCAGCACCAATATTAGCAATTCCCTGGCCTTTACACTCTTTATTACCGTCACTAGTAGTATCTGTCAATTCATCAACTATGGTTGCTGTCATCATAGATTCAAGTAAGCCGACCACAGCCAGTCCTGCCGAATAAGGTAAAATAATCAACAACGTTTCCATATTCAGTGGCACATCAGGCCATAAAAATATCGGTAGGGTATCGGGCAGCTCTCCCATATCACCTACCGTCCTGATGTTTAGGTCTAGAGAAATCGCAACAATGGTCAACGCTACAATACACAGCAGTGGTGAGGGGATCATTTTTCCAATAGCGGGAATATAAGGAAAAAGATAAATAATGCCAAGTCCTGCAGCCGTCATCACATAAACATGCCAGGTAACATCGGTTAGTTCAGGTAATTGTGCCATAAAAATCAAAATGGCCAGAGCATTAACGAACCCCGTTACCACAGAGCGCGAAACAAACCGCATCAAACCACCCAGTTTAAGATACCCCGCGCAAATTTGCAGCACCCCCGTCAGTAAAGTGGCCGCTAGCAAATACTCTAAACCGTGATCTTTGACCAGCGTAACCATTAATAGAGCCATGGCACCGGTTGCGGCAGAAATCATTCCCGGCCTACCGCCCACAAAGGCAATGATCACCGCTATACAAAATGAAGAGTACAAACCCACTTTTGGGTCAACACCTGCAATAATGGAAAAGGCAATGGCTTCAGGTATCAGGGCTAATGCCACAACAATACCAGCAAGCACATCACCACGAATATTAGAGAGCCAGTCTCTTTTCATGTGTTCGAGCATGTGAATAACCTAATTTAAGAATTCTGTTCCAGACAGAAAAAGATGTATGATTTTGTTTAAAAAGTAGTCAATCGCGAGTCATGCGTTAAAGGGTATATCTAATGATGGGTTTACCTAAGGCAATATAACTGTTAAGAACAACTTCCCTGATTTAATTTTAATGCAAATAATACCGCTTTTGTAATTTTGTTACAAATATAGATAGTCCGCAGCAGCAATAAATTGTTTGTGCTATTAATCGACAGCCCTTTTAATTGCACAAACAGATAACACGGATCACATCAGCGGGTCCCAGTGTTTTGTGATTTTGCCTGTTACATCTCAATTATAATTCGATACAGAACATACCATCAGTTGTGATGACATCGTGCTATGTGCTATGTGCTATGTGCTATGTGCTACAAAAGATTATTCTTTGTGCCAGGCCAGAGTACATGTTTACCCTATTTTTTTGTGACCAGACCTATAGTTGATTTGATTCCCATTAATGTGTTTAAAACACATCTTTCGACCTTATCTGAGCCAATTGTTCAAGCAACAGGCGGCATTTTATTCTGATGTGTCAGCGCAACAATGATATAAAGATAACAAGTAATCAAAAGCGATAGTCATATATGAGTTTTTCTGCGTTAGCGTTAGATAAATCCCTAACAGATGCCGTTAGAGCATTGGGATACGAGAGTCCAACACCGATACAACAACAAGCGATCCCCGCCATTCTTGCGGGTAAAGATATTATGGCAGGCGCCCAAACAGGTACGGGAAAAACAGCAGCGTTTGCCTTGCCCATTCTGCAGCAGCTAATAAAACAGACTGGTGCTCTGAGGCCTATACGTGCATTAATATTAACGCCCACACGAGAGTTGGCGCAGCAGGTGTATAAAAGCATTCTAGGTTACGCCAAAAATACACAACTGAACGTTGCTGTTGCCTATGGCGGTGTTAGCATTAACACACAAATATCCGCAATTCACAAAGGTGTAGATATTCTGATCGCCACTCCTGGGCGATTGTTAGATCATATAGCTAAAAAAAACGTCGATTTAAGTCAGCTTCAGACCTTTGTTTTTGATGAAGCCGATCGTATGTTAGACATGGGATTTAAAGATGAAATTGATCAAATTTTAAATCGAGTACCAAACAAGCGACAGACCTTGCTGTTTTCTGCAACATTTGATGATGCTATTTTTAAATTGAGTAGAACCTTACTTAATGCCCCTACACTGATAGAAGTCAATGAACGCAATGCAGCCGCGGTTCAGGTGGAACAACGGGTATACACGGTTGATAGTGATCGCAAACGGGAACTGACGTCTTTTCTGATAGGTTCAAAAAACTGGCAACAAGTCTTAATTTTTACGCGCACCAAAAAAATGGCTGATGATCTAGCCAAAGAAATGTGTAAAGACGGTATCCAAACCCAATCTCTCCATGGTGATAAATCACAAGGCGCCAGAGAAAGAGTACTGGCAGAATTTAAACAAGGTAAAACCAGAGCGTTAGTGGCAACAGATTTAGCAGCAAGAGGGATTGACATCATAGATTTGAAATACGTGATCAATTACGAATTACCCTATGTTGCCGAAGATTATATTCACCGCATTGGCAGAACAGGTCGAGCCGGAAATAGCGGGTTAGCCATTTCACTGATGAGTCCAAATGAAGAATGGTTATTAGAGGCCATTGAGAAAGTGCTCGACAGCGTATTGTTACAACAATGGCTACCAGGTTATGAGCCTGATTTAACAAAACAAAACCATCCAGCCAAAAGAAGCAGTAAAGGTAAACATAAGCAACAAGCCAGAAACAAAGCACTGGGTCACAAGTCGCCAAAAAAAACAAGGTGATGATTATCAAACTAGACTAAACACAACCATTTTTTAACTGGATAAACAGTCCATTGATGAACAGCAGCCTTGTTCAGCAGCCAGTTAAATTCCCCCAAACCCAACAATCAGTGACTGTTGAGTAGGTCATGGATAAGCTTCATTCTCAAAAATACAAGCAGTGAGGTTGGCTTAACAAGGCAAACCTCATGTTGAAGTTATTTTATCCTATTCAAAGCATGCCTCACAACTGAGTACTTTCGAAGTCATCTGCTATATTTACCATCAGCATAAGGAATGATGATTTAATTTAGTGTCAATTCATGTTTAAAAAAATCAAAGATAAGGAACCATCATGGTATTTGGTGATAAGAGTCTTCAACGACGTGATAAAAATATTCAACGAGGAGATAAGGGGACAGACGTTGTAGAACTCCAACTTAAGTTAAATGGATTTCGCGGCACAGTCTGGGATGGTGATTTTGGACCTGGCAGTGAACTTCAAGTAATGGCATTTCAACGAGAGGTCATGAAAATAACCTCACCTTCAGGTATTTTTGATGCAAACAGCTTCGATGCATTGCATGAATTTGAAATAAACAATCCTATAGATTTCGCCTCTATTCGATGTCCCTGCGGACAATGCGATGGGTTTGGACAGGGCCGATTTAAAAATAAATATAGAGCCGACAAACCCAAAATTGAAGCCTATCATCGCCGTGAATATCCGGGGGTACACAAAGCCATACTCTACGCATTTAGAGCTGTGTGTTTCCACCTGAAAAACCATGATTTCCCCCTGCCAATGCTAACAAGTGGCTATCGTTGCTGGATACATAATGAAATGAAAGGCCGACGCTCAACAAACCATATGGGTAAGGCGATTGATATTGATTTCCCAGCGCAGCCAGGTGAATTCAAACGCGATGATGCTGAACGATGTGACAGGGCCAGGGATTTACTGGTGGATAAAGCAGGGTTTCAAATCGGGTGGCATGGAAACAATAGAAAAGCCTTAGAGCCGGCCAGTATAGCCCCAACATGGCTACATATGGATGTACGCTGTTATAGCCAAAAATATCTTGCTGATACATTTTTTGTAACTGACGAATCGCAATTATAATCACAAATATGTATTAATTTTAGACTCAGTTAATTTTACTGAAGTAAAAGGAGGTGCTACGTTTTCTGTCATTAATGGGCGTACTGACTTTTCCTTCATCACAAAGGCATCTAACTGTTCATAACTCAGTCTATGGTTCACTTTCCAAAGCTTAATGCAGCACATTAGGCCCCATAGCCCATAACTCGGGATGTTGGCTGTGTGTTTGCGTTACGAACAAGAGGACTTTCATCTGGGGCGACTTATACTTCAAACGTCTACTTATTTATCTCGACGCGTAGGGCTTTTTAGTGATTTTTTTAGGTTGAGCACTCTAATTTGTTATGTTTTTATAAGCGTATTAAATAATATCGCCTTGTTTAAATAGCCATTCAATTTCCTGAAATGCTCTTCATAGGATGATAAACAGGTAATTTTTCTACTAGGTGACATAAAAATGGCATTCCTTCCTGATATTCATTCTATTGTTAAACGCAACATTAGCCTCACAGAAATGGGGGTAAGAAGCAGTCTGCGACTTACCCTAACGATGGCCAAGATGACGCCTTATGCAATCCGTTGGGGAATAAAACGTAAACTTCCCCCTGCGCATGAAGTAAGAGAGCTCTTTGAGGCGCTCGGAGCAACGTATATTAAGTTTGGTCAATTCATCGCCAGCTCACCCTCCATCTTCCCAAAGGAATATGTAGAGGAATTTGAACAACTGCTTGATCAGACAACGCCTATAGCCTTTCGTACCATCAAAAAGATTATTTCTGAAGATTTAAAGCAACCCATAAACCGTGTTTTTAGCCATATAGACCAACAACCTTTAGCCTCAGCATCTATCGCACAAGTCCATGCAGCGATATTGGTGACAGGAGAGAGCGTGGTGGTAAAAGTTCAAAAACCGGGTGTGCAGGCGATTATTACTGCTGATTTAAATACAGTGTATGTATTGGTGCGAGTATTAGAATTTATGTTGCCTAACACGGACAGAGATGCATTAGCGGGTATTGTGTCCGAGATGTATCAAGCAATGATAGACGAGTGTGATTTTATTAAAGAAGCTGAGCATATTAAAGTCTTTAGAAACTTTCTCGAATCTTTGAGCATCAACACAGTGGTGGCACCCAAGGTCTATGACAGAGCATCAGGTCTGCATGTATTAACCATGGAACGTTTTTACGGATGTGCATTAACTGATAAAAGCGCGAGCGAAAAATCTCAAGGTGATCCAACCAAAGCCTTATTTGAAGCTTTAAATGTCTGGTTTGCTAGCTTGATAAACTGTGAAGTGTTTCATGCTGATCTTCACAGTGGCAACATGATGCTGTTTGAAGATGGGCGAGTTGGGTTTATTGACTTTGGTATGGTAGGCCGGGTAAGTCCTGAAACCTGGCAAGCCGTGTTCAGTTTGTTCAAAGGCTTAAATGAGCAAGACTATGCACTCGTTGCGGATGCTATGTTAGCAGTGGGAATGACCCGTAAAAACATAGATAAGCAACAATTATCACGTGATATAGAATACGTATTTCTATCAATGAACACCTTAGATAATGAAGACTTAATGGCTAACGATGGCTTAAATGTTAGCCCCGCAGTGAATGACGTTATCAACACATTAGCCGAAGTAGCAAGAAACCACGGTATTTGTTTCCCCCGTTCTTTCACCTTATTATTAAAACAGTTTTTATACTTTGACCGTTACATTCAGATACTCGATCCAGATGCCAACCTATTTGATGATGAACGCATTAACTTAAACTTCTAGCGCTAATGTCCATGTTTGGCATTTGAAATCACACAGATTATACAAAGAAGCTGCGAAATTTCATATACTTGTGAGTAGGCACAGTGTGAATTTACATCTCATTTAAACTGATTTTTCCATGTCATCAACATATACGGACTATGACTGCATGTATTCTTGGGGAGGTGTTTAAGTAGATGAGTAAACTTTTGGGTATAAATGAGTAAGCGGCAATAATCAAAAAACTTGCGACCTTCCCTACACGCTATATTGGGATTGATTTTCTGTATATGTTTTATATTTTTCCAGTTATCGATCAACTTCTCCATGTTCAAATGGGGGAATCGCTCATCAACATAATGTTGTAATGTAGAAGCAGTTTAATTTGGGGTTGTGCTAATAAATTTTGAAACTAAATAGGGTCACTTTGAAGCTGCTACAGTTTGACGGACACTTTAAATAAGCGACAATATGTCAGTCGCTTAGGAGTATCCATCATGAGTATAAGTCGAAAACCTTATAAAACTTTCACGAAAGAATTCAAACTTGAAGCTGTTCGTTTAATGTCTGAATCTAATAAGCCAGCAGCAGAGATTGCAGCTGAGCTCGGTATACGCCGAAACATGCTCTACAAATGGAAGGAGCAGCTTGGCTCTAAGGGTGATGAAGCATTCCTTAAGCAAGCAGGTCGACCACTCAAAGAAGAACAAAGTGAAGTGTTAACACTTAAACAAGAAAATCGTCGACTTCGTGAAGAGGTAGAGATTTTAAAAAAGGCCGCAGTGTACTTTGCCAAAGAGCTCAAATGAAGTATGCGTTTATCCGTGAGCAACGGCCAAAACATAGATTGAACATTCTGTGTTCAACACTTGGTGTATCCACAAGCGGATACCATGATTGGCTTGAACGCCCGCTAAGTAAAACAGCTCGAGATAACAAGCGGTTAGTCACCAAAATACGCTGTTTCCATAAGGCTAGCCGAAGCACCTATGGCTCACCGCGTATCCAAAAGGATTTGACTAATGATGGCGAAATCGTTAGCCGTCAGCGTGTCGCACGGCTAATGAAATCAGTGAGTATAGAATCGAAGATGGCTAAGAGGTTTGTCATTACCACTCATTCTAAAAACACAACATCGCCGGCCTCAGACCTTTTAAAACGAAACTTTCGCACAAAAAGCATCAACCAAGCTTGGGTCTCAGATACCACCTTCATTCGGACACGCCAGGGGTGGCTATATTTAGCCACTATGCTGGATTTATATTCACGTAAGGTAATTGGCTGGGCCATGTCAGACCGTAACGACACTAAGTTGGTCTGTGATGCTTTGATGATGGCTCATTGGCGACAGGGTAAAGTTAAAGATGTGATTGTACATTCAGACCAAGGCAGTACTTATGCGTTTAATGAGTACCGTAGGTTACTGAAAGAGCACAACATGCAGTGCAGCATGAGTCGAAAAGGCGAGTGCCACGATAATGCTGTGGCGGAGAGTTTTTTTAGCTCGTTGAAGACAGAGCTGGTCGATGATGAAGACTATTTTACGCGTTCGGAAGCTAAGAAAAGCATATTTGAATATATTGAAGTATTTTACAATCGACAACGAAGACATTCCTATTTGGGCTACGTAAGCCCGATAGAATATGAGCAGGCCAATGCCTTTTAATTAAATCGTCCGAAAAACTGTGGCAACCTCACTTGTCACTATATTATTTATTAACAAGCAGCTGTGTCACCGCAGAACTTTCCCGGCGCCGTAAAAAAGAGTCACTGTTTAGTGAATGGTTTGTTGAGGTTTGGACTTTTCGCTGCTCTTTTTGGTGGCGACATCAGCATTTTCTTCTTGGGTCAAATAACTGCGGGTAATGATTGGCTTCTCGAGATGGTGAATCAGTTTGCTCATAAAATAATCCATGTGCTCAGTCTGATAGTGGCCTTGTAGACTAGCGGCGTTCTCCCATTCTTGTAACAAAATGATCTGATTGGAATCGGTGATACCTTCGAAATACTCGTAACTGATGCAGCCTTGTTCTTTTCTGCACAGCAGAACCATGTTTTTCATCAAATCAATAACTTCTGACTTCGATTTACTTAACAAGTGAAATGTGTTTTGAACTATTATCATATTTTGGAGCCGCATGGTGAATTTAAGGTTCGATAGCATCAAAAGAGATCATTGCTGTTTTCAATTTAGATTCTTCAGTGCCAGTTGTGTAGATCGCAGGTGCTGATCGTCTTAAAATATATATGGTGCTTTTTAAGCAAAACTCAATCTAGCTAACAGTATCGCTGAGACATTAAAAAATAATGGCTTATTCGTAAGCGTTTACAACGTATCAAACAAGCCAGATTAAGCGTTGATACTGATGGTTTATTTTATTATTTACATACCGTATTTAGGAGCATCGAACTCATCACTCATCCTAAGAACGTTTAGATAAAAGAAATACTGTGATAAGTGTTTGAAGCACTTCCTACAGCAGAATAATATTAGGCATCGAGGTGTTAACCAGGCTCGTTATACATACGCAAGTCATGTGATCACGACTGGTGTTGCTGAAAGATGGATAGCCAAACAAATGGGGCATACATCAATTGAATATTAGAAAAACTTTATGGGCGTTAGATACAGAATTGCTTATTATGGCCTCTGCTCTATCAAAATTGATTTCAGCCACTTAAGCGTTGCCCAAAAAAATGATATAAAAGATAAGATATGGAATTTACAAGATAAATGGTGCCCGGGGCCGGACTTGAACCGGCACGTCCTTACGAACGAGGGATTTTAAATCCCTTGTGTCTACCAATTTCACCACCCGGGCAACGGGGGATACTTGTATTACTACAAGCTGGTATTGCTAAGCATATATGGAGGCGGAACCCGGAGTCGAACCGAGATACACGGATTTGCAATCCGCTGCATAGCCATTCTGCCATTCCGCCATTCCGCTATATACGCGTTGTAAAATAAAACGCTATTCTACAGATAAGCTTCAAAATGAAAAAATTGGAGCGGGAAACGAGATTCGAACTCGCGACCCCAACCTTGGCAAGGTTGTGCTCTACCACTGAGCTATTCCCGCATAATTTACTCTTCATTCTGTTTCAGTTTAGTTGCTTGCTTTGCGTGTGTTTCGCTTGGCTCCCTAAATCCGAGGCTGCATTCTACATTCAAAGTATTATGTGTCAACCACAAAAAGCAGGTTTTTGAACTGACTGGCTGAATTTTGACTGAAACGCGCTAAAATTGCACAAAAGGAATTTATTGATGAAAGCTTTACACATTTTTCTGATCATCCCATGCGGCTTTTGTGTAAACCACCATTGACCAGAAAGATAATATTGCGGCGAAATACAATAATATGTATCCCAGTGACACCCAGTATATTTGTATACCCATAAAATATTCCATTTCTGACAATAAACCAATTAACGCTAACATTTGTGCCATGGTTTTAGATTTACCTATAAAAGATACTTTGACTAAGTCTTGTTTGCCCTGTTGTCCCATCCATTCTCTTAACGCAGAGATATAGATTTCCCGAGACATTAATAATATTGCCGGTACAGTTATCCAAGGTGTCTCGTAGCTATGGGTAATTAATAACAAGGCAGCAGCCACAATGAGCTTGTCAGCCACGGGATCTAAAAACGCACCAAATGCGCTGGTCTGGTTTAACTTTCGCGCCAGGTAACCGTCAAACCAATCGGTGATGGCCGCAAACCAGAATATAAAAGCGCCCGCCTGATGTGCCCATTTCCAATCCAAAAAATAGACAAAAACAAACACAGGTATGAGTAACACCCTGACAATGGTAATGATATTTGGAACAGTCCACATCTAACTTCTCTATATTCCGTGTAATTGTAAAATGAGTGTATTAGGCTTTAAAACAAGTTCATTAACCCACATGCAGTGAGTAATTTCAAAGCTCAATTGTGAATATGATCATAAATAATGTCGGCAAGTTCTTCACTGATACCTGGCACATTAGCAATCTCGCCTTTACTAGCCTGTAATATTCCGTGTAAGCCCCCCATATATTTTAGTAAATTTTGCCTTCTTTTTGAACCCACTCCCGGAATGGACTGTAATTTTGAAGTGGTTTTTTCTTTTTGACGTCTTTGCCTGTGCCCTGTTATAGCAAAACGGTGGGCTTCATCACGAATGTGTTGAATTAAATGTAATGCAGCGCAGTCAGCAGCCATGGGAATAGTAGCGTGACTACCTGCCATTATCAGGGTTTCTAGGCCTGCTTTTCGGCTGCTGCCTTTTGCTACACCAATTAATAATGGTTTTTTGTGTTGTTTCCAATCATCGAAGTAGGCCTCTGCTTGAGCAAGTTGCCCTTTACCGCCATCAATAAATAAAATATCAGGGATTTTACTCTCGTCTTTTACATCTCGATAACGCCTTGCCAGCGCTTGTGCCATAGCCGCGTAATCATCTCCAGGGGTTATGCCCTCAATATTATAGCGTCGATAATCGGTTTTGTAGGGCCCTTCCCTGTTAAACACCACACAAGATGCTACGGTTTGTTGACCAGACGTATGGCTGATATCAAAACATTCCATACGTTGAATAGGTTGTTCAAATTCTAATATTTTTTCTAATTCGATATAACGAGCAAACACCGATTTTTGATGACTTTGCCGCGACTCTAAAGCTATTTCAGCATTAGTATTAGCTAGGTCAAGGTATCGACGTTTTTCGTCTCTTACGCCCTTGTAGAACTGAACTTTACGTTCAGCTTGCTTGCTTAACATTTTCTCAATAGCGGTCTGCTCTTCTAATTCGCAAGGGATCACGATTTGCTGAGGGGTAATTTTGTTGCCTGCAAGGTAAAACTGTAAAACAAAAGATTGAAACACTTCTGCATCACTCGACTGGGCAGGCACTTTTGGATAAAAACTTTTACTGCCAAGTAGTTTGTTATCACGAATAAACATGCATTGAATAACTGCAATACCGTTACGATAGGCAAAACCAAACACATCCATTTCTTGTTGATTACCGCTGACCCACTGTTGTTCTTGCACTTTATTTAACGCCCCAATCTGATCGCGATATCGAGCGGCAGCTTCAAATCTAAGGTCGATACTGGCTTGTTCCATCTTGTCAACCAAAGAGTCAATAACTTGCTTGTTTTTACCTTTTAGAAATAACCGTGCGTATTGCACTTGATGTGAATACTCTTCCTCACTCACCAAACCTTCGACACAAGGGCCAGCACAGCGTTGTAATTGGTATTGTAAACAGGGGCGTGTTCTAGCGCGGTAATAACTGTCTTCACATTGGCGGATGGGGAACAAACGCTGCATGGTGCGTAAACTCTCGCGTACCGCCCAAGCACTGGGATAAGGGCCAAAGTATTCGCCTTTGAGCTTTTTCGGGCCACGGTGATTACTTAATCTTGGGTGGGTATGATCAGATAGAAATATAAAAGGGTAAGATTTATCGTCTCTTAACAGCACGTTATAACGAGGTTTATATTTCTTTATGTAGTTGTTTTCAAGAATAAAGGCTTCAGCCTCACTGTGTACAACTGTGACGTCCATTTCACAAATCTGTTTAACCAGCGACCGAGTCTTAATGCTATCAACCGTGCTTCGAAAATAGCTAGCCACCCGTTTTTTAAGATTTTTTGCTTTTCCCACATAAATCACTTCCTCTTTTTGATTATACATCCGGTAAACGCCCGGTTGATTGGTCAGATTTTTGAGGAAGGCTTGATGATCGAAAGGTTCGTCAGTGCTAATGCTCATTGATGTCAGTCGATCTACAAATGATCAGAAGAGATTAATTTATTTCGTAAAGCAAGGTGAGTTAGCTCAACATCAGTACTGACGTTGAGTTTTTCAAACATTCTATAACGATAGGTATTGACCGTTTTGGCACTAATATTGAGGTACACCGCTATGTCTGGCACTCTGGCACCTTTGGTTAACATTAACGTAATTTCAAGTTCTCTTTCTGATAATTGTTCAAAGGGATTACTATCGTTTAAATTAAGTTGCCCAAGTGCAATCTGTTGAGCTATATCGGGTGACACATACTTTTGACCCGCAGCTACTTTGTAAATTGCTTTGATCATCTCTTCAGGATCAGAGTCTTTGGTTAAATAACCAAACGCTCCCATTTGCATCACTTTTGCAGGGATTGGATTTTCTTTGTGAACCGATAACACTATCACCCGAGTATTTTCAGAAAAACGTAAAATTTGCTTAGTGGCTTCTAAACCACCAATTCCCGGCATACTCATGTCCATTAATACTAAGTCTGGTGCATGGTTTCGACAAAATTTAACCGCATCTTCACCATTGGTGGCTTCCCCCACCACCTCAAAATCAGATACATCTTCTAAAATACGACGGATACCCGTTCTGACTAATTCATGGTCATCGACTAAAAGCAATTTAATCAAAATAAAGCTCTCTTTATTGTTATCGGTAAAAATGAGTACTGAGTCTGTTCCAACCTTGGATGGTATCTGCCAGTCCTTGTCCAATATTATACGCATAACATTGCTCAACCTGACATCGAATAACCCATCTATTTTCACAATGTGCAATAGTTTGTGGTTTACTCGGCTTACCACCACAACGGCAATCTAGCAGTATATCGGCAGCCCCTTTTTTAAGTTCAGGTTGGCCCTTTTTGTTATTAAAAGTGTTCATACTTACTAATGTGAAACATTGCATATGTCTAAGAGCATAAAGGATTACATAACAAAACCATAATGAAAGTCGCAATAACTATAATTTTCAGCTTGACTGTTAACATGCTTTAAATATACGTTCAAATCATGATTGGTGCTCACCGCCTCTATTAACTTTTAACTGAGGCGACGTTCGAAAGTAATGGTATATTCCTTTCAAAAAACTAGAAAGAATACTTTAAGACACTGACTCAATTGATTTTTGCTAGATTTAAAGAAAGCTATTATGTGCTGAATTAGCTTAAATCAGGTACTTTTGCCTTTGTTATCCAATAATAGAGAGACCTATCTGAGATACTTAAACGCTCAAAAAATTCTGGTATAGAAAAACCTTTTTAACCACTTGGCGATAGACTTCTGGTTTAAATTCATCTGGATATTTTTCATTCATAACTCGTTTTACCTTACTAAACTTTCTAAGTAAAAAGTGTTTGCTTAATAAGTGAAAAATCGCCATGCCCTCAGTTGTGATCCGGCTAATCAGAGTTTGTTCACCAAAGCTTGTTGGAACAAACTAGAATAGCTTTAGCTAGGTTGCACCACAGGTGAGCTACAGGGAAATAGCGAATAAAAACGTTCCTGGCGTTTTGTCGAACCGCGGAGGGACCATCTTTCTAATTGATTGCACCGATAAATTTTAAACAATAAAAAACCCGCAACAAGTGCGGGTTCTTTAAATATGGCGGATAGCGAGGGATGTACTCAAATACATCCATGTATTTGCCCCTTTGGGCGCAGAAGCGGTACAAAATGTTCCAGACATTTTGTCGAACTGCGGGGGTTCTCATCCCTCTAATTGATATTGATGATAAATTTTGGGCAATAAAAAACCCGCAGCATGTGCGGGTTTCTTAAATATGGCGGATAGCGAGGGATTCGAACCCCCGGTAGGTTTGACCCTACGTCTGATTTCAAGTCAGGTGCATTAAACCGAGCTCTGCCAGCTATCCGAAATCTTTCTCAACTCATTGTGACAATGATAAATATTATCTGCTGCCCCGAATTGAGGATGCGAATAATAGTGACGTTTATAGAGCTTGTAAAGTCCTAATTGAACAAAAGATACTGATTGATTATAGTTTGAACGGATTGTGCGCATTTACAACAGGTTACGATTGGGATGCAGAATTAGTGAAGAATTAAACACGTTATTACTTGAAAAAGTGAACCAAACACCATACAAAGAGACTATTAATAAACAATTAGTTTTAATTTTACCTTCGGAGAAGATGATGGAACAAAGAACTTCCTTTAGTAGTGCAGGTGAAGCTTCTGCATTGCAAACCAACAAAGTCCTTCGCAATACTTATATGCTATTGGCGATGACATTAACGTTCAGTGCGGTCTGTGCCGGTATTGCAATGTCGATTGGCTTAGGCCAAGGCGCTGCAATGATGATGAGTATTGGTGCCTTAGTGATGATTTTCTTCCTCAATAAAGCAGCACAAAGCTCAATGGGTATAGTATTTGTCTTTGTATTTACCGGTTTATTAGGCGCATCCTTAGGGCCAATGTTGAACCATTATGCGGGTTTCCCAGGTGGCTCAAGTTTAATTATGCAAGCCTTTGGTACCACTGCTTTAGTATTTTTCGGTTTATCTGGATACGTATTAACTACTAAGAAAGACTTCTCTTTTATGGGTGGTTTTTTACTTGTCGGTTTAATTGTGGCTGTAGTGGCTTCAATTGCTAACATATTTTTAGGTATTCCAGCATTAAGCTTAGCGGTTAGTTCTGCCATAGTGTTCATAATGTCTGGTTTTATCCTATTTGATACAAGCCGCATTATTAACGGTGGCGAAACTAACTATATTCGCGCAACTGTGTCTATGTACTTGAATATTTACAACTTATTCACCTCTATCCTGCATCTTTTAGGTGCCTTCGGTGGAGATGATTAATGCCTAAACGGATTAATTATTAATAACGCCTCAGCTTGCTGGGGCGTTTTTTTATGTTACATTTACCAAAAGCACTCAAAGTTTAATTATGTCGTCATTTACCTTATTGGTTACCTCAGCACCCTACTCCGGTCAAAGTGCTTATAGTGCTTATCGTTTTGCTGTGGCAGCAGTAGAGTCAACTCATCTAATAAAAGGTATCTTTTTTTATCAAGGTGGTGCCTTAAATGGCAGTGAATTACAGCTAATACCATCAAATGAATTCAATTTGCATCAAGCATGGAAACAACTCTCAGCAGAGCACAACATTCCACTTATGGTGTGTGTCAGTGCTGCTACCAAGCGTGGCATTACTAATGCCCAAGACGCTGGAGACACTGACCAAATACATCATAGTTTGTCGCCTGAATTTCAATCTGTAGGCTTAGGCGATTTAGCCATATTACTGGCTGATAGTGATAGATTGGTGCAATTTTGACGGCCTCTACTATCGGCATACTGAATAAATCAGCCCCTTACGGAAACGTTAATGGTCAGGAGAGTCTGGATATGGCGTTAGCTATGAGTAACTTTGGTCAGGACGTGAGTCTTTTTTTTATCGAAGATGGTGTCTTACAGTTAGTTAAAGGGCAAACACCGGATACGATACAACACAAGGCCTATTACAAGACGTTTGCTGCTTTGGGCTTTTACGATATAAATAATATCTACGTTTGCCAACAGAGCATATTAGAGCGAAACATAGAGGTAACAGACCTATTGATACCCGTCACCCTAATTGAACCAGATCAACTTACCGCTTTAATGAGTGAAAGTGCACAAGTGATGGTGTTTTAATGATTTTACATAAAATATCGACCAGTCCATTTGCAGACCAAACATTGCTACAATGCCTAAATCGAATACAGCCGACAGATAAATTATTGCTAATACAGGATGCCGTATATGCCATGGTTAAAGGGGATTTAGTCGATAGTTTATTCGAACAAGGGCCGATTTATGTATTAAATGAAGACGTGCAGGCCAGAGGGTTAAAAATAGAGAACAACCTATATCATGGTATATCCTATCCTGAATTTGTGGCTCTCACCCTTGAATGTAAACAAGTCATAAGTTGGTAAGCCATGGAATATAGATTTGAATTTAATGGCCAACAAATGGCAGTAGATAAAGCTGGTTATCTACTTAATGTTAATGATTGGCAAGCTGAATTAGCTCCAATTTTGGCTGCGACAGAAAATATTGAACTAACCGATAACCACTGGGAAGTGGTGAATTTTGTGCGCTATTTTTACCTTGAATTTAATACCAGCCCTGCGATGCGCGCTTTAGTTAAAGCCATGGCCAATGAATTTGGCCCGGAAAAAGGTAATAGTCGTTATTTGTTTAAACTTTTCCCAAAAGGCCCCGCAAAACAAGCCACAAAAATAGCGGGGTTACCGAAACCGGCTAAGTGTTTGTAGAGGTCATTTATAAATGTTTGAAGCGAAAAGTGGAAGAAAGTAAAACGAAGTAATATCTGCTGACTAAAACACTTTAGCCCATCTGACATATAAGAAAGTAAACAACTAACAGGGTAAACAACGACCGTTACCACCCTGTTATGTTTGAAACCCTCAAAGTAAAAAACTCACAGGCTCCCTACCCAATCTTCTGCATCCCACCCATGTATGACTGTAATACTTTAGGAATACTTACAGAGCCATCCACTTGCTGATTGTTCTCTAAAATAGCGACGAGGGTTCTTCCAACGGCTAAACCTGAACCATTAAGGGTATGCAATAGTTCAGGTTTGTTACCCTGCTCTTCACGATAGCGGGCTTGCATCCTGCGGGCTTGGAAGTCCAACATATTTGAACATGATGAAATTTCACGATAGGTATCTTGAGCAGGTAACCACACTTCTAAGTCATATGTTTTACACGCTCCGAACCCCATATCGCCAGTACATAGCAACATTTTACGATAAGGTAATTCAAGTAATTGAAGCACCTTTTCAGCATGTTGTGTTAGTTCTTCCAATGCGTCAAAAGAAGTATCTGGTGTTACCAGTTGCACAAGCTCCACTTTCTCAAACTGATGTAAGCGGATCAGTCCACGGGTATCACGACCATGAGACCCCGCTTCACTTCGAAAACAAGGACTAAAAGCCGTCATTTTCAAAGGTAAATCTTTCATTCCATATATTTCATCCCGAGCAATATTAGCTAAGGGTACTTCTGATGTGGGTATGAGTGATAAACCCTGCCCTTCTTCAGTGGCAGGTTTAGTATGAAAAGAGTCACCTTCAAACTTAGGGAACTGGCCTGTGCCTGTCATGCTTTCATGGTTGACCAATAACGGCACGTTGGTTTCCTCGTAGCCATGTTCTTGTGTATGTAAGTCCAACATAAACTGGGCGATAGCACGATTAAGACGAGCAACTTGACCACGCATAACCACAAAACGTGCCCCCGCTAATTTTGAACCCGCATCAAAATCCACACCTTTACTGAGGTCTGCACCAATATCTACATGGTCTCTTATAGCAAAGTCAAATTGACGAGGTGTACCCCAACGACTGATTTCAAGGTTGTCATTTTCATCTTCACCTAAAGGCACTGAGTCGTCAGGTAAATTGGGGATAGTGTGTGACTGCGCAGCAATTTTTTCTAATAACACTGACAACTCAGCTTTTGCTGAATCTAATTCATCACCCAGCTTTCCGACTTCTGCCAATAGAGGCTGAATATCTTCGCCCAAAGCTTTAGCTTTACCAATAGATTTAGAACGCACATTGCGTGCGTTTTGTAATTCTTGGGTTTTAATCTGTAATGACTTGCGCTTTTCTTCTAATTCAATAAAGGTATTTACGTCTAATTCAAACCCTCTTCTTTTTAGTTTTTCTGCAGTGTGTTGAATATCACCACGTAAATATTTTGGATCTAACATATTGTTTTATCTAACCTTTAACTAATTGAGTACCTAACCATGCTGCAAAAAGGCAACATAATATATTTAAAGTGACGTTAAGTGCAGCTTTGAACCACAAGCCTTGTTGAAACAGCATTAACGTGTCTACTGAGAATGTGGAAAATGTAGTAAGCGCACCAAGAAAACCAATTCCAATTGTGGTTCGCCACAAGGCAGCCTCTAATTGACCATGCTCCAGTAATGAGTATAAAAACCCGAGAAAAAATGAACCAACAATGTTGACAAGAAGTGTACCAAAAGGAAAGCCTTTACCAAACCATTGAAGCATCAGTTGCGACAGAAAATAACGCAAACAAGCGCCTAACGCCCCTCCTAGCGCAATAAAAATATAGATAGTCATTGTGTGCATTCTATGAATACCTTTGCTGTGTACTTTGCAAATCCAGCTCCTTTAAAAATTTTAATTTTTCTTGTAGTTTTTTTTCTAAGCCACGATCGCTAGGTTGATAATATTGAGTATCACGTAAACCTTCAGGAAAATAATTTTCTCCTGCCGCATAGGCATGGTTCTCATTATGAGCATAACGGTACTCTTTGCCGTAGCCCAAGTCTTTCATCAAGCTAGTGGGGGCATTTCTTAAATGTCCTGGTACAGAGCTATCTGAAGTGTCTTTTGCGTGTTGTACGGCTGTGTTAAATGCTAAATAAACAGCATTACTTTTTGCCGCACTTGCGCAATAGAGGGTGGCTTGTGCAATCGCCCGCTCTCCTTCAGCAGGACCAACCCGCTGAAATATATCCCATGCGTTAAGGCATATTTGCATTGCTCTAGGATCAGCGTTACCGATATCTTCTGTGGCAATTGCTAATAAACGTCTAGCGACATATAAAGGGTCGCATCCGGCGACTAACATACGAGCGTACCAATACAGTGCAGCATCGGGTGCAGAGCCTCGGACAGACTTGTGAAAAGCTGAAATTAAATCATAAAACTGATCGCCATTTTTATCATATTGCGCAACTTTTTCTCCTACGGCGAGTTTTACCATGTCAACAGTGAGTCTTTTGTCGACTGAATCTGCAGGCAAAAAATCAGCGCTTAGCTCTAAATAATTTAACAGACGTCTTGCATCGCCCGCAGCCATATCAATCAACATAGACTTGGCTTGGTCGTCTAAGATGATATCAGTCAGCCCTAAACCACGTTTTTTATCCGTTAGCGCTTGTGCAATGACATCACTAAGATCATTCTTACTTAAGCTATTGAGAACATACACTCTAGCTCTGGATAACAAAGCATTATTGAGTTCAAAAGAGGGATTTTCAGTCGTCGCACCAATAAACGTCACTGTGCCGTCTTCGATGTAAGGTAAAAACGCATCTTGCTGGCTTTTATTAAAACGGTGAACTTCGTCTACAAACAAAATGGTTCGCTGACGATGCTGGCTCGCATAATGTTTAGCATTGTCTATCGCCTGACGAATATCTTTAACGCCACTACTTACCGCTGACAATCGTTCAATATGGGCTTGGCAATGATTGGCTACCAACTCAGCTAACGTTGTTTTCCCTGTTCCGGGAGGCCCCCACAAGATCATCGAATGGCATTGACCACGCAATAACGCAGCTCTTAATGGTTTGTCAGGACCAATGATGTGTTGCTGACCATAATACTGTTCAATCACCTGAGGGCGCATACGGGCGGCTAAAGGTGCGAACTGAGCTACAGTGTCACTAATCGAGTCGCTAATCGAGTCGTTGTTAATACCTGCGAAGTCAAATTCTGCGGTCATGGCTGTCGCTGGTCGTCCAATTCGTAATCATCAGGCATGACAAATAAAAAAGTATCAGCAGGTAATGAATGATTTTGTTTTATATCGGAGAACAACAGCAAACTCTTTTGTTGCTGGCCATCTTGGGTCTCAAGCTCAATTAAGGTGTCATTGTTAAACACCAAACGTAACGACCCGATACTGCCATTTAGCTTTCGTGGTGAAATGATAAACTGGCTATTCGAATGCCTCACTTCAAACTCGTGCCATTGGCTACTCGCCGGATTGGTTAACAAAATTAACGGATTGTTTTCAAGGGCGATATCAGCACTGTTGACGACAACTTGCTCTAAAAATGGGTCAATATTCCAGATATTATCACCATCAGCCAATAATACACTTTCGTTTGGTTCAAATAACTCCCAGAAAAACTTGTTCGGTTGTTGTAATACGATCCTACCCGTGGATTGTTGCAGTAATGTATTTTCAATATCAACCACTGTTTGCGTGAAATTAGCTTGATAGGTTTCCAGCTTAAGCAGTTTATTCTTTAGCTGCTGTTTGGCATCCAAATCACTTGCAAGGACAAATACACTATTGATTGAGACTGTGATGAATAAAATCATCTGTTTGAGTCGGTATAACTTGTTCATTTATTATAAATTCTTGTAAGGTTAATCTCTAGGGGCCGCCGCCGCTAGTACTTCACGGTTGCCATTATGCCCGGGTGAAGTTACGACGCCACTTTGTTCCATTTGTTCCACCAGTCTCGCTGCGCGGTTGTAACCAATTCTGAATTTTCGCTGCACACCTGATACAGAAGCACGTCTGCTTTCAGTCACAAAAGCCACGGCCTCATCGTAAAACACATCGTATTCTTGATCTGCGTCTTCTGGCTGTTCGCCCGGTAAAAGAATGTCTGTGTTAGCATCGCCGTTTAAAATCTCGTCTATGTATTGCGGTGCACCACGTTTTTTCCAATCTGCTACTACAGCATGCACTTCGTGATCATCCACAAATGCACCATGAATTCGTGTCGGCACACCTGTTCCGGGTGGCAAATACAACATATCCCCAGCGCCTAAAAGGGCCTCTGCACCTCCCTGATCGAGGATAGTGCGTGAATCAATTTTAGAGGACACCTGAAAGGCAATCCGAGTAGGAATGTTAGCTTTAATCAAACCAGTAATAACGTCAACAGAAGGTCTTTGAGTTGCAAGCACTAAGTGAATACCTGCAGCACGCGCTTTTTGCGCAATACGCGCAATTAACTCTTCAACTTTTTTGCCTACAATCATCATCATGTCGGCAAATTCATCAACCACAACCACTATGGCTGGCAGTTTCTCTAAAAAAGGCGCAACAGTTTCCATACTTTCTTCAAACTTCCACAACGGGTCACGAATAGGTTCGCCCGCTTCAATCGCATTCAGCACTTTGGTGTTATACCCTTTTAAATTTCTTACACCAAGGGAAGACATCAATTTGTAGCGGCGTTCCATTTCTCCAACACACCAACGCAATGCGTTGGCAGCTTCTTTCATATCAGTGACAACTTCTGATAGTAAATGAGGAATGCCTTCATAAACCGATAATTCTAACATCTTTGGGTCGATCATGATTATGCGCACATCTTCTGGCGTGGATTTATATAACAGGCTTAGGATCATCACGTTGACACCCACAGATTTACCCGAGCCGGTGGTACCCGCCACTAAAAGGTGGGGCATTTTTGCCAAATCGACCACCACAGGTTTCCCCGAAATATCCGCGCCTAATACCATGGTTAATGGTGATTCGGAAGACTGAAATACATCATTGCTGATCACTTCGCTTAAACGCACCATATCGCGTTTTTTATTTGGCAACTCCAAGCCAATAACAGATTTACCTGGGATAACTTCTACCACGCGCACCGAAATCGCAGACATAGAGCGGGCCAAATCTTTTGATAACGTTGTGATTTTACTCACTTTAACCCCTGGAGCTAAATCCATTTCAAAGCGTGTTATGACCGGACCAGGATACACTCCAACCACTTTTGCCTCGATATTAAAATCAGCAAGCTTCGCTTCAAGTAAACGAGAAACAATTTCTAACTCTTCTGGTGTGATAGGGTTTTTAATTTTATCCGCGCGTTCAAGAAGATCAAAAGACGGCATTGGTCCTTGCTCGTTGTTAACACTATTCCCTGATAACATTTCTGGTTCTAGTTCTGGTTCTGACTCTGGCTCGGCGTCTGTCATGACGGGCTCTACTTTAGAAGGACTTCTAGAAAGACTAATTTTCTTTTTTAACTCGCTGATAGACAGTGGGTTTTTCTTTATAGGCTGCGCTTCATCTATAATGCTTTGAGAAATAACTATATCTGCTGGATATGGCTCGTCGTTTAGTGACTCAGAACTATTATTTTTTGACTCTCTACCCCAAAAATCATTACCAGCGTTTTCTTGATCGGCTGGCTCAGGATCTGACTTTTTGAAACTTAAAAGCAGATTAGAAGACTCTTTAAATTTAGCAGGTGTGTGATAAATAAAACTGCTGATACGTATCGCCCACTCGCCAATTTTGTCAACAATTACAACCCACGAAACCCCACTTAAAAGGGTAAAACCTGTACAAAAAAAGCATAATAACAACAGCGTCGTACCTACTAGACTAAAGTAGGGTATCAATGACGAACTCAACACGTCACCTACCATGCCGCCAGAAGTGTAATTATGGATATCTTCTACATTAAGACTTAACAAACCTGTGGTGCCTAACACCAGTAAAATAATACCTATCAGTCTGAGTCCAATGGTCAAATAATCAATCTCTAATAAAGTTTTGGTTTGTTGAAATAAAAACCAACCTAAAAATGCGCAACAAAATGGCAAACTATAAGCAAAAGAACCCAGAATAAAAAATAAGATATCTGCAAACCAAGCACCTATTGGCCCCACCCAATTATGAACATCACTTTGTAATCCTGCTTGACTCCAACCAGGGTCAGCAGGATGAAAAGAGGCCATGGCAAGTAATAGAAAAAACGCAAAGACACAACTTATAATCATGCCTACTTCCATAATTCTTTGAATGCCTGTGAGTCTCGTCATAGTGTTTATTATCGTTATAAGTAACTAGGATGCTAGGTCCTATTAAAATTCATGTATACAAGATACCAGTGCAGTCCTAAAAATCCTAGTTTGCTGGTACCTAATGCTCGTAAATCAATCAATACTGGGATAGAAATTTTATCTCAGGCTTATTTTAACTTGTGTTGACTCTTTTATCTCCTCCATAACCACATAAGTCCGCGATTCACTCACTCCCGGTAAACGAAGTAAAGTGTCACCTAGTAACTTTCGATAACTAGACATATCGGCTACACGTGCCTTTAATAAAAAATCAAAATTACCTGAAACCAGATGGCACTCTTGAATATCCTCATGCTTACGGACCGCAGTAGAAAATTCTTCGAATATATCAACAGATGTTTTAGTTAAGGTGATTTCCACAAAAACCAACATGGCCGCACCCAACAATGATGGATCAACTCTGGCATGATAACCGGTAATGTATCCTTGAGACTCCAGCCTCTTAACTCTCTCTAAACATGGGCTAGCGCTTAATCCAATTTTATTGGCAAGCTCAGAATTAGTGATTTTTCCATTTTTTTGCAACTCAATGAGAATATTTCTATCAATCCTATCAATATGTTTAGGAGTTTTTATTAACATAGAATATTCCGTTTAATTGCAATTTAGCGAAATATTATACTTTTGAATGACTTAATACAAAAAAACTTACTTCAAATATTAACTTATAATTTTGAATTGAAAAATATCCTTATAATTGGAGTGAGTCATGTTAATCGGTGTACCAAAAGAAATAAAAAACCATGAATATAGAGTGGGCTTAACCCCAGCTGCGGTAAAAGAGTTTGTCAATCATTCACACGCAGTATGGGTAGAAACTCTGGCGGGACATTCAATTGGTTTCACTGACGAACAATATATCGTGGCAGGCGCTAAGATCATTGAGAAAGCAGAAATGATTTTCGCCAAAGCTGATATGATCGTAAAGGTAAAAGAGCCCCAACCAAATGAATGTAAAATGTTACGTCCGGGTCAAACCTTGTATACCTATTTGCATTTAGCGCCAGATCCAGTTCAAACTCAGTTATTAGTTAAATCTGGCGCAACTTGTATTGCTTATGAAACCGTAACGGATAATAGACATACCTTACCGCTTTTGGCACCTATGAGTGAAGTAGCCGGAAGAATGTCAGTTCAAGCTGGTGCACATTACTTGGAAAAGGCACAAGGAGGAAGTGGTACTTTATTAGGTGGGGTACCTGGTGTTGCTCCAGGTAAAGTAGTCGTTATTGGTGGTGGTGTCGTAGGGTTAAACGCGGCTAAAATGGCAATGGGCATAGGTGCTGATGTGACTATATTAGACAGATCGCTTAATCGTTTACGTGAATTAGATGATATTTTTGAAGGCAGACTAGCAACCGTATTTTCAACCGCAGAAGCCATTGAATACTATTCTTCTAGAGCAGACTTAGTGATCGGCGCGGTATTAGTTCCGGGTGCTGCAGCACCTAAGCTGCTCAATCGCGAACATATCAAAAACATGAAACCAGGCTCGGTAGTTGTCGATGTGGCTATTGATCAAGGTGGATGTTTTGAAACATCACAAGCCACCACTCATCAGGATCCAGTTTATATCATAGATGAGGTGGTTCATTATTGTGTTGCCAATATGCCAGGCGGTGTAGCACGTACAGCAACTATGGCGCTTAATAACGCCACGCTACCTTTTGGTCTAGCCCTAGCCAACAAAGGCCCTAAACAGGCTTTGTTAGATGATCCACATTTGATGAATGGTCTAAATGTGCATCAAGGTAAAGTGACGTATAAAGCGGTTGT
>Ga0206127_1001273_pt1 | contig 27874 bp, 22 predicted proteins | sample Helgoland_Spring_6_FD_148646 | JGI IMG/M metagenome (GOLD analysis project Ga0206127, IMG submission 148646) | Pelagic subsurface seawater microbial communities from Kabeltonne, Helgoland, North Sea - Helgoland_Spring_Bloom_20160419_1 | ecosystem: Environmental > Aquatic > Marine > Epipelagic ...
CCAAAAACGCCAATTCTAACGACTGTGAGGCGTTCAATCGCGGATCACAGGCAGTGTGGTAACGATCTGACAAATTCTCATCCGTCACAGCCCGCACGCCGCCGGTGCATTCGGTCACGTCTTGTCCCGTCATCTCAAAATGCACGCCACCCGGCACAGTGTCTTCCGCCCGATGGATGGCGAAAAATTCTTGTACTTCACGCAATACGCTCTCAAATGGCCGAGTTTTATAACCGGAAGAGGATTTGATGGTGTTGCCATGCATCGCATCACAGGTCCAAACCACATTCGCGCCTTCTTGCTTGACCGTTTCGATCAACCGCGGCAAGTGATCCCCCACAGCGCCGGCACCAAAGCGTGCAATGAGAGTCAAACGCCCTGCTTCATTCTCCGGGTTTAGCTTCTCCATCAGAACCTTGAGGTCTTCCGCTGTTGTTGTCGGGCCACATTTAAGTCCTATCGGATTTTGCACACCCCGGCAGAATTCTACATGGGCGCCATCGGGTTGGCGTGTCCGATCGCCAATCCACACCATATGTCCAGATCCGGCCACATAGGTCCCGCTTGTGCTGTCCAATCGGCATAAAGCCTCTTCATACTCTAGCAAAAGCGCCTCATGGGAGGTGTAAAAATCAACAGAGCTGAGCTCGGCGTTTTTCTCAGAGGTCAGGCCAGCCGCCTCCATGAAGTCCAATGCATCCGAGATACAGTTCGCCATTTCACGATAGGCCGACGCCTTTTGCGATTCGGTAAACCCGAGCGTCCACGAATGTACCTGATGGATATCGGCGTAACCGCCCTTCGAGAACGCGCGCAGAAGGTTCAAAGTTGCCGCCGCCTGCGTATAGGCTTGCAGCATTTTTTGCGGGTTGGGGATGCGCGCCTCAGGCGTGAAGTCCAGGTCGTTGATAATGTCACCACGATAGCTCGGCAATTCGATACCATTCTGGGTTTCGGTGGCCGCAGAACGTGGTTTGGCAAATTGGCCGGCCATCCGCCCAACTTTTACCACAGGCACTTTTGCGCCATAGGTCAATACCATGGCCATCTGCAACATCACTTTAAACGTGTCGCGGATGTTGTCAGCGGAAAACTCTTTAAAGCTTTCAGCGCAATCACCGCCCTGCAGCAAAAACGCTTCACCGCGACTGACCGCGGCCAATTGCTTACGCAGAGCGCGCGCTTCGCCCGCAAAGACCAGCGGAGGATATTGCCGCAACTGCTGTTCAGCCGCAGCCAAGGCTGCTTCATCCGTATAGTCGGGCATCTGAACTCTCGGCTTATTGCGCCAATCAGATTTTTGCCAGCTGGTCATAGGTATGTGCTCCGGTATTGTGTTAGCGTTATCGCAGAGGAGTTTATCGTGATTTTTGTTGATAAACCACCGCAAAATGTGCCTCATAGCAATAGAGTCTTGACCTAGTTTATCATCAAGGTCAAAGGGGGCCGTGTTGCCCAGATCGGGGCACGGTGAAGGGTAACCCGTATGGATATATTTGATCAACTCGAAGGAACGATTGAAGCGCCAGCCAAGCCGCGGCGCTTTGTTTTCGTGCTGCTCGAAGAGTTTACGATGTTGTGCTTTTCCGCAGCGGTCGAATCTTTGCGGATCGCAAATCGCATGTCGGGCCGAGAGCTGTATACTTGGACTTTGATGTCTGAGAATGGCGCCCCCGTACACTGCTCAGCAGGGATCAAATTTGTCGTCCAGGATGAGTTGATTGAGGTGTTGCGCGACGACACCGTCATGGTCTGCGGTGGCGTGAGCATCAAAAGCGCCTCCTCCAAGAAAGTCGTCAATTGGCTGCGCCGCGAGTCGCGTCGTGGGCCCTTGATGGCAGGGCTATGCACCGCGGGTTATACGCTTGCGAAAGCGGGGCTGCTTGATGGAAAACGGGCCACGATCCATTGGGAAAATCAAGACAGTTTTGTTGAGGAGTTTGAGGACGTCGAACTGACAAAATCAGTCTTTGTGGTGGATGGCAATCGTATTACCACTGCTGGCGGCACTTCCTCCATTGATCTTATGCTGAAACTGATTGCGCAGGATCATGGTGAGGATTTGGCCAACTCGGTGGCCGACCAGCTGATCTATTCCTCCATTCGCACCGATCAAGACACGCAGCGACTTTCAATTCCGACGCGCATTGGCGTGCGTCATCCGAAATTAAGCCAAGTCATCCAAAAAATGGAGCTAAATATTGAAGAGCCTATCAGCCCTTCTCTCTTGGCCCGCGATGTTAATATGTCGACCCGGCAGCTTGAGCGTTTGTTTCGTCGCTATCTCAACCGTTCGCCAAAGCGCTATTATATGGAGTTGCGTTTGCAAAAAGCGCGCAATCTGTTGATGCAAACCGATATGTCGGTGATCAATGTTGCTTTGGCCTGCGGCTTTGCCTCGCCCTCACATTTTTCGAAATGCTACCGGGCTCATTATGATACCACCCCTTACCGAGAACGCGGCGCGCAATCGTCGCGCCTGGCGTATTGAGGCAACATTTCGCAGCACGCGCGAGGTAAATTCATCCATAGGATGCAAGAAATGCATGAAGAATCGCTTCCTTTTTGGCAGCAGCCCTTCTATCGTCGAGCACAATAAAAACAACCAAACGGGAGAATGTTATGAGAAAACTGCTGCTGGCCACTACGGCTGTTGCATTATCCGCGGGTGCTGTGTCTGCGGAAGATATTAAAATTGGTGTGATCTTAGGGTTCACCGGTCCAATTGAATCGCTCACCCCACAGATGGGCGCCGCGGCTGAAATGGCCATGGCAGAAGCGACCGCCAGCGGTGCACTGCTTGGCGGCTCAACCGTAACCTCTGTGCGCGGCGACTCGACCTGTATTGATGCGGGCGCAGCGACAGCTGTCGCCGAGCGTTTGATCACCTCCGATGGTGTCAAAGGCATCATGGGCGCCGACTGCTCTGGCGTGACCGGTGCTATTTTGTCCAACGTGGCCTTGGCCAACGGTATGGTGATGATTTCACCATCCGCCACATCCCCTGCCCTGTCCACAGCAGAAGATAATGGTTTGTTCTTCCGCACCGCGCCTTCTGATGCGCGTCAAGGTGTTGTGATGACAGACGTCCTGTTGGAAGCAGGCATCAACTCTGTTGCTGTCACCTATACCAATAACGACTACGGCAAAGGTTTGGCCGACAGCTTCCAAGCAGCATTTGAAGCGGCCGGTGGGACTGTAACAATCAACGCCGCCCATGAAGATGGCAAGGCAGACTACTCTGCTGAGATCGGTGCTTTGGCGGCAGCTGGTGGCGACCGTTTGGTCGTGGCAGGTTATGTCGATCAAGGTGGCTCCGGTATCGTCCGTGCTGCTTTGGATTCAGGCGCCTTTGACACATTCCACTTCCCAGACGGCATGATTTCCGCAAAATTGGTTGAGAATTTCGGTTCTGACCTCGATGGCTCCAGCGGTCAGGTGCCCGGCACAGACAGCGCGGGCGCCGGTATCTTCGCAGCAATGGCTGGCGATGACTTTGATGGCACATCGCCATTCGCAGCAGAATCATATGACGCAACGGCTTTGATTATGTTGGCCATGCAAGCTGCCGGCTCCTCGGATCCAGCAGCGTATAAGGAAAAAGTCATGGAAGTGGCAAACGCGCCTGGTTTGAAAATTGAACCAGGTCAGCTTGGCATGGCCCTGCAGGCCGTTGCCGCAGGCATCGACATTGACTACGTGGGCGCAACAGCAGTTGAGCTAATCGGTGGCGGCGAGTCAGCTGGTAACTACCGTCAGGTTGGCTATGAGGGCGGTGCTGAAATCACTGTTAAATACCGCTAAATACAGCCCCATGATTAACAACAGCCCCGTTTCATAGCGGGGCTGTTTGCATGAAATGACTATTGGAGACTTGGCATGATCAAGGTTGAAAACTTGCATCGCCATTTTGGCGGGTTTCGCGCCGTAGATGGAGCGTCACTGGAAATACGTGAGGGCTCTATCACTGGTTTGGTCGGCCCAAATGGTGCTGGCAAAACCACCTTATTCAACGTGATCGCAGGTGTTTTGCCGCCCACATCCGGCCGGGTTACAATGGCGGGCGACGATATTTCCGGCATGGCTCCGCATGAATTGTTTCACAAAGGGCTGCTGCGCACCTTCCAAATCGCCCATGAATTTAGCTCTATGACAGTCCGCGAGAACCTGATGATGGTGCCCGGCGGTCAATCTGGAGAAACCCTTTGGAACACGTGGTTTGGACGCAAGCGCATCGCGAATGAGGAGCGCGCGCTGCAAGCGAAGGCCGATGAGGTTTTGGAATTTTTGACCGTGGATCATCTGCGTGATGAGAAAGCTGGTAACCTCTCTGGAGGTCAGAAAAAACTACTTGAGCTGGGCCGCACCATGATGGTGGATGCGCGTATTGTGTTTCTTGATGAAGTTGGCGCGGGGGTCAATCGCACGCTCCTCAACACCATTGGCGATGCTATTATGCGGCTCAACAAAGAGCGGGGCTACACGTTTTGCATGATTGAGCATGACATGGCTTTCATTGGCCGCTTATGCGACCCCGTTATTGTCATGGCAGAGGGCAAGGTGCTGGCTGAGGGTACAATTGACGAGATCAAAGCCAATGAGCAGGTGATTGAAGCTTATCTTGGCACCGGACTGAAAAATAAAGGCGCAGCAGAATGACCGAACCCTTCTTAATCGGCGAGTCCATGACCGGCGGCTATGGCCGGGGCGCTGATATCTTGCATGAGTGCACCATTGCAGTGAACCCCGGTGAGATTGCCGTGATCGTGGGTCCTAACGGCGCCGGAAAATCCACTGCAATGAAAGCAGTTTTTGGCATGCTTAACCTTCAAAAGGGGTCTGTGCGTTTGGATGGTGAGGACATCACCGATCTGACGCCGCAAGACCGTGTGGCCAAGGGCATGGCCTTTGTGCCTCAAACATCTAATATTTTTACTTCCCTGACGGTTGAGGAGAATTTGGAAATGGGGGCCTTCCTGCGCCGCGATGATATTCGCGTCACGATGGAGCAGATTTTTGATCTCTTTCCCATTCTGCGCGACAAACGCAAACAGGCGGCCGGCGAGCTGTCTGGCGGGCAACGCCAGCAGGTCGCCGTTGGCCGGGCTTTGATGACGCAACCCAAAGTTCTGATGCTGGATGAACCCACAGCTGGCGTGTCACCTATTGTTATGGATGAGCTGTTTGACCGGATCATCGAAGTTGCCCGCACAGGTATCTCGATCTTAATGGTTGAGCAGAATGCCCGCCAGGCGCTGGAGGTCGCAGATCGTGGCTATGTGCTCGTGCAAGGCACAAATCGTTTCACCGACACAGGCGCGGCACTTTTGGCCGACCCAGATGTGCGCAAATCATTCTTGGGGGGCTAGTCGATGGTTGATCTTTTAAATGCACTGGTCGTGCTGTCCAATTATGTTCTGATCCCAGCCCTCGCCTACGGGAGTCAATTGGCCCTCGGCGCGCTGGGTGTGACATTGATTTATGGCATCTTACGGTTTTCAAATTTTGCCCATGGGGACACGATGGCTTTTGGCGCTATGGTGACGATTCTCGTGACCTGGCTGTTTCAAGGCTGGGGAATCTCTCTGGGGCCGCTGCCAACAGCGCTTTTGGCCATTCCCTTTGGCATCGCCGCCACTGCCGCTTTGTTGCTCACCACAGACCGGCTGGTCTATCGGTTCTACAGACAACGAAAAGCGGCGCCGGTGATCTTGGTCATCGTCTCCATGGGCGTGATGTTTGTGATGAACGGTTTGGTGCGTTTTATCATTGGGCCAAACGATCAAAGGTTCTCCGACGGTGAACGATTTATCATATCGGCGCGGGAATTTAAAAAATTCACCGGCCTTTCAGAGGGCTTGGCTTTTAAAACAACCCAAGGAATCACCATCGTCACGGCCATAATTGTGGTCATCGTATTGTTTTGGTTTCTCAACAGGACCCGCACGGGCAAATCCATGCGCGCCTTCTCGGACAATGAAGATTTGGCACTGCTCTCCGGCATCAACCCTGACCGAGTGGTAACTGTGACATGGCTCATCGTTGCCGGTCTGGCCGCAACAGCCGGCGCGCTTTATGGATTAGATAAATCTTTTAAGCCCTTCATCTACTTGCAACTTCTGTTGCCAATTTTTGCTGCGGCTGTGGTGGGAGGCTTGGGAAATCCGCTGGGAGCTATTGCGGGCGGCTTTGTTATTGCTTTCTCAGAGGTTCTGATCACTTACCCGCTTAAAAAGGTTCTGGGCTACCTTCTGCCGGATCGTTTCGAGCCCGACACGTTGGTCCAGATACTCTCTACCGATTACAAGTTTGCTGTGAGTTTTACCATCTTGATCATAGTATTGCTGTTCCGTCCGACCGGATTGTTTAAGGGGAAATCCGTATGACCATCAATTATAAAAATATCGGTCTGTTCTTTTTGGTGGCCTGCCTTATCCTCGGCACGGGTTTTGTTCAAAGCTGGAACACGGCGCTGTTCATCCTCAATATGGGATTGGTGTCTGCGATCATGGCGCTGGGGGTTAACTTACAATGGGGATTTGCCGGCCTGTTTAATGTTGGCATCATGGGGTTTGTGGCGCTCGGCGGTCTTGCGGCGGTTTTGATCTCAATGCCCCCGACAACCGAGGCCTGGGCCGCCGGCGGTCTGCATGTCATTTTAGGCTTGATCCTGGGCGCCGCCACTGTGACCGGGGCAATCTTGGCGCAAATTCGGATGGCAGCAGGACGCGCGAGAACCTTAACAACCATCGCTATTTTGATTGGCGGCTTTTTCATCTTTCGCGCGGTCTTTGACGGCGGTGTAGCGGCCGTCGAATCTGTTGATGCAGCAGGTACGGGCTATCTTGGTGGGTTGAATTTTGGCGGCGCGAACTACAAAGATTGGGGCTTCATGGCGTTGATCTCCTGGCCCGTCGGCGGCTTGTTGGCGGCGGGTGTCGCCTGGTTGATTGGCAAGACCGCTCTAAGCCTGCGTTCAGATTATCTCGCGATTGCCACGCTTGGGATCTCGGAAATCATCATTGCTGTGATGAAAAACGAAGATTGGCTGTCGCGCGGTGTGAAGAATGTGATCGGCCTGCCCCGCCCGGTGCCCTATGAGATTGAGCTGCAAGAAAGCGCGCGTTTTATTGAACGCACCACAGCACTTGGGCTTGATACGGTCACCACCTCTTCGATTGTTGTGAAGCTCGGATACGCGGGGCTGTTTTCGATTGTTTTGGTGATTATTCTCATTCTCGCACAGCTCGCCCTCGCCAGCCCTTGGGGCCGGATGATGCGGGCCATTCGTGACAATGAGGATGCCGCTGAAGCGATGGGAAAAAATGTAACGTCGCGGCATCTGCAAATATTCATCTTAGGTTCCGCGATTTGCGGTGTGGCCGGCGCGATGATGACCACGCTCGACAGCCAGTTGACCCCCTCCTCCTACCAACCGCTCCGCTTCACCTTTTTGGTTTGGGTGATGGTCATTGTGGGGGGATCCGGCAATAATTTCGGATCGGTCTTAGGCGGGTTTTTAATCTTTTTCCTATGGGTGCAAGTCGAACCTATGGGCGCAATATTAATGCAGATCCTGACCGCAGGCATGGCAGAGGACAATGGCTTGCGCCTGCATCTGCTCGACTCCGTCGCCCATATGCGGCTCTTAACCATGGGACTTATATTGATCTTGGTGCTCCGATTTGCGCCGAAGGGCTTGATCCCTGAAAAGTAGCTCTTTCCTTTCGCCGCGCCGCAGTATAGGCGGCGCGGTGAGCAAGGAAGAGGCACCCAATGGACCTTCGTAATATCGCGATCATCGCACACGTCGACCACGGCAAGACCACTTTGGTGGATGAGCTGTTAAAGCAATCTGGAACCTACCGAGAAAATCAAGCCACCACCGAACGGGCGATGGACAGCAATGACCTGGAACGCGAGCGGGGCATCACCATTCTGGCCAAAGCGACATCGGTGGAATGGAAGGGCACACGGATCAACATAGTTGATACACCGGGCCATGCGGATTTCGGCGGCGAGGTGGAACGCATCCTGTCTATGGTTGACGGCGTCGTCTTGTTGGTGGACGCGGCCGAAGGTCCAATGCCACAGACGAAGTTTGTCACCTCCAAAGCGCTGGCCCTCGGTTTGAACCCGATTGTGGTGGTCAATAAGGTCGACAAACCCGATGGCGAACCCGACCGGGCCTTGGATGAATGTTTTGACCTTTTTGCGTCATTGGATGCCAATGAGGCGCAATTGGACTTCCCGGTACTCTATGCGTCTGGTCGCGCAGGCTGGGCAGATGGGGAGCTGGACGGGCCACGCAAGGACCTTTCTGCCTTATTCGAGCTGATCGTGCGCCATGTGAAATCCCCCAAACAGGCTGAAAAAACCCATGAGCCTTTTTCCATGCTGGCCACCACACTTGGAGCGGATCCGTTTATTGGTCGAATTTTGACAGGGCGCGTGGAAACTGGTCGCCTCAAAGCTGGAGATTCGGTGAAGGCTCTGTCTCGGGACGGCAGCAAGATTGAGCAGTTCCGCTGCACAAAAATTCTCGCGTTCCGTGGCCTGGCGCAGCAAGCGATTGATGAGGCCGTAGCTGGCGATATCGTGTCCCTGGCCGGCATGACAAAAGCCACTGTTGCGGACACGATCTGTGCGCCTGAGATCAACGAGGCCCTGCCCTCCTTGCCGATTGACCCGCCCACCATTTCGGTGTCATTTGGGATCAATGACAGCCCTCTCGCGGGCCGTGACGGCAAGAAAGTGCAAAGCCGGGTGATCCGCAAGCGCTTGATGGAAGAGGCGGAGACCAATGTGGCGATCCGTGTCACAGATACACCAAGCGGCGAGGCCTTCGAGGTTGCGGGTCGCGGCGAGCTGCAAATGGGTGTTCTAATCGAGAACATGCGCCGCGAGGGTTTTGAGCTGTCAATCAGCCGCCCGCGGGTTTTGTTCAAAGAAGAAGAGGGCCAACGCCTTGAGCCCATCGAAGAAGTGACCGTCGATGTAGATGAAGAATATTCTGGTGTTGTGATTGAAAAGCTGACGGGTTTTCGCAAGGGTGAGTTGGCAGAGATGAAATCCGCGGGTGTGGGCAAGACGCGAATCATCGCGCATGTGCCGTCCCGAGGCCTGATCGGCTATCAAGGAGAATTCATGACGGATACCCGTGGAACGGGCGTTTTGAACCGCGTGTTTCACAACTGGGCTCCGCATAAGGGTGCCATCCCAGGCCGTAGAGCGGGCGTTTTGATTTCGATGGAAAACGGGGTTTCCGTCCCCTATGCCATCTTCAATCTAGAAGATCGAGGCAAGTTCTTTATTGGCAGCCAAGAAGATGTCTACCAAGGTATGGTCATTGGTGAGCACAACCGCGAGAACGATCTTGAGGTAAACCCGCTTAAAGGTAAAAAGCTAACAAACGTTCGAGCCAGCGGCACTGATGAAGCCGTGCGTCTCACCACACCAGTCAAAATGTCATTGGAAGAGGCCATCGCCTATATTGACAACGATGAGCTGGTCGAAGTTACGCCTAATGCCATTCGGTTGCGCAAGATCCACCTGGATCCGCATGAGCGCAAACGCGCCTCACGCAGCGCGTAAACATTAAAACAGGGATGCAGAGTTTGATTTGCATCCCTCTTCATCTTAATCCACGAGCCATGTGGCATCCGCGATCAGTCGATGGTCTCCACAATCATCAATGAGCGCTGGAATCCGCCTTTCCCTAACTTAATCGCAGCCTGATAACCTTCGGAGTGGTAGCACTCATGGGCGGCCTGCAGGCTGGGAAACTGCGCCACGACGTTGCGCGTATGATCCTGGCCCTCCAACTGCTCATAGGCACCACCGCGGGCCAGAAACACCCCCCCGTGAGCTGTGATCACGGGCGTGGCGGCGCTGGCATAGGCGGCCAGCTTATCTGCATCTAAAACGTTGACATGAGCGATCCACAGAGCTTTTGGCATCTTGTCTTTACTCCTCTAAAAGTGCCTTGACGGCTAAAATGGCGGTGTCAGAATATTCTGTCGATTTTGCGCCGCCCTGAGCCATGTCAGCCCGGCCGCCGCCGCCTTTACCGCCAAGGGTCGCGACAACAGTTTTAACGATATCCACCGCTGAAATCTGTTCGGTCAAATCGCCCGTAACGCCCGCGGCGACCGCTGCCTTACCATCCGCATCGGCGATCAGCAAAACCACACCAGAGCCCATCTTTGCTTTATGTGCATCCACCAAAGCCGGCAAATCACGGCCTGTCACCCCTTGCAAAACCTGTGCAAGGAAGGCTTTGCCACCGATGGAAATTGGCTCGACTGCCTTGGCTTCTGCGCCACCAGACAGAGCGAGATCGCGGCGCAAGCTGGCCACTTCGTTCTGCAATGCTTTGCGTTCCTCGAGCAGCTGTTGTGCGCGATCTGCAACCTCTGTGGGTTGGACCTTCAAAACATTCGCAGCGGCGGTCATTGCCGCCATTTGGTGTTGAACGAAACTTTCTGCCCCTGCCGCTGTCAGCGCCTCAATACGCCGCACACCGGACGAGGAGGCCCCATCGCTTAGCAAGACAAACCCGCCGATATCGCCAGTTTGGCGCACATGGGTGCCCCCGCAAAGCTCCAGGCTGTAGGTGTCTTGGACTGCTCCTTTTCCAGAGCCGGGCAAATGGCCCATCGAGACTACGCGTACTTCCTCACCATATTTTTCACCAAAGAGAGCTTGCGCACCCAGGGCACGCGCATCGTCCGGGGTCATAATGCGGGTTTCAACCGTGCTATTTTGTCGGATAAAAGCATTCACTTCACTTTGCACCTGCTGGACCTGCGTGGCTGTCAACGCTTGCCCATGGCTGAAATCAAACCGCAGCCGATCGTCGGCATTGAGTGACCCACGTTGTGCAACGTGCTCACCGAGTGTGCGGCGCAGAGCTTCATGCAGAAGATGGGTGGCCGAGTGATTTGCGCGAATACGTGCGCGGCGTTCCGACGCGACTGCGAGTTGTGCCGCCTGCCCCAATTTGACAAAGCCTTTGGTGACTTTGGCCACGTGAATGAACAGGTCCGCAGTCTTGCGGCAATCCGTGACCTCTAAAGACCCGCTCTCTGTAAAAATCTCGCCGCGGTCACCAATCTGACCGCCGCTTTCCGCATAGAACGGTGTTTGGTTGAGCACGATTTGCACGGCAGCCCCTGCGTCAACCCGGTCCACTTGCGCGCCATCCTGCACCAAGGCCACGATCTGACCTTCGGCTTGTTCCGTGTCATAGCCAAGGAAATCAGTTGCACCATGGTTGTCCAGAACATCAAACCAAATCGTATCATCGGCCATTTCGCCCGAGCCAGCCCAAGCGGCACGCGCTTTGGCTTTTTGAGCGGCCATCGCACTGTCAAACCCATCAGTATCGACCGAGAGACCCTTTTCGCGTAGCGCGTCTTGTGTCAGATCGAGCGGGAAGCCAAATGTATCGTAAAGTTTAAAGGCTGTTGCACCGGGCAGAGCACCCCCCTGGGGCAGACCGGTGACCTCATCTTCCAAAAGTCGCAACCCGCGATCCAGTGTGGTACGAAACCGAGTTTCTTCCTGCAAAAGCGTTTCTTCGATCATCGATTGCGCCTGCACCAATTCAGGATAGGCAGCGCCCATTTGCTGAACCAAAGTCGGCACCAGACGATGCATCAGAGGACCGGCAGCACCGATCAAATGTCCATGACGCATCGCGCGGCGCATGATCCGCCGCAGCACATAACCACGGCCATCTTTTGACGGTAAAACCCCGTCGGCAATCAGGAAGGATGTCGAGCGCAGGTGGTCGGCAATGACCCGATGATGGGTCTTATGCGGACCGTCGGGATCTGAAGAGGTGGCCTGCGCTGAGGCTTCGATCAGATTGCGCACCAGATCGGTCGCGTAATTGTCATTCGTTCCTTGCAACAATGCCGCAACGCGCTCGATGCCCATTCCAGTGTCGATGGATTGTGCGGCCAAGGCTTTTCGCGTGCCATCCTCAAATTGCTCGTATTGCATAAATACGAGGTTCCAGATTTCGACAAATCGATCGCCATCTTCTTCTGGACTGCCGGGAGGCCCGCCCCAGATGTGATCCCCATGATCATAGAAGATCTCTGAACTTGGGCCGCAAGGACCCGTCGGCCCCATCATCCAAAAATTATCGTCCGTGGCGATGCGGATAATTTTATCATCCGAAAAGCCACCAATTTTTTTCCAAAGCGCGACCGCCTCATCATCATCATGATAGACGGTGACGACCAGTTTTTCCTTAGGGATGCAGAGCTCTTTTGTGATGACCTCCCAAGCAAAGAGAATGGCGTCTTCTTTGAAATAATCCCCAAAGCTGAAATTGCCCATCATCTCAAAAAAGGTGTGATGGCGCGCGGTATAGCCCACGTTGTCCAGATCATTATGTTTGCCGCCGGCGCGTACGCATTTTTGTGCGGTGGTGGCCCGCGTGTAATCGCGCGTTTCAACGCCTGTGAAGAGATTTTTGAACTGCACCATGCCAGAGTTGGCAAACATCAATGTTGGATCATTGCGCGGGACCAGAGGGCTAGATGGCAAAACGCGGTGACCCTGGCGGTCAAAATAGTTCAAAAACGTGGAGCGGATATCATTGAGCGTGGGCATTTCTTCGCAAAAACCTTGTAAATTGGGGTTGCCAGAAGACTTACCTTTCCTTTCCACAAGTGTCCACGGCAAAGCAAAACACCCCAGCGTATCATGCACCGGGGTGTTTTGTTTGATATTTTTTTAGCGCCCAGGGCAGTCAGGTTCCTAGAGATCGATCACATTGTCTTCATCGTTGGAACGCGGCGCGTCCACATCATTGGGTCGCTCAAACTTCAACCCATGAGCTTCGCGAATTTTTGCTTCAATATCATAGGCCATATCTTTGTTTTCACTTAAAAAGACCTTGGCATTTTCACGGCCTTGGCCAATGCGTTCATCACCATAGCTATACCAACTGCCAGATTTCTCAACAAAGCCACCTTTGACGCCCAGATCAATCAGCTCGCCCATTTTGGAGATGCCCTCCCCATACATGATGTCAAATTCTACCTGTTTAAAGGGCGGGGCGACTTTGTTTTTCACTACTTTGACCCGGGTTGCATTGCCGACAACCTCGTCACGGTCCTTCAAAGCACCGATCCGACGAATATCCAATCGCACGGACGAGTAAAATTTCAACGCATTGCCGCCGGTTGTGGTTTCCGGGCTTCCAAACATAACGCCAATCTTCATCCGAATTTGGTTGATGAAAATGACCATACAGTTGGATTTACTAATACTACCGGTCAGTTTACGCATAGCTTGGCTCATTAACCGGGCTTGTGCACCAACCTGTGCATCACCCATATCACCTTCCAACTCCGACTTCGGTGTCAGAGCTGCAACAGAATCAACCACTACCATGGAAACTGCGCCCGACCGCACCAAAGTATCAGTGATTTCCAAAGCCTGCTCGCCCGTGTCGGGTTGTGAGATTAGCAGCTCTTCCAAATTTACGCCAAGTTTTCGAGCATATAGAGGATCAAGCGCATGTTCAGCGTCTACAAATGCACAGACGCCGCCCTTTTTCTGTTCCTCCGCCACGCAATGCAGGGTCAAAGTTGTTTTGCCTGAGGACTCTGGGCCGTAGATTTCAATGATCCGCCCTTTGGGCAAACCGCCAATACCAAGAGCAATATCAAGGCCGATTGAGCCTGTAGAGGTTGCCTCAATCCCGGCGATAACCGCGCCCTCGCCGAGTGTCATGATTGAACCTTTGCCGAACTGACGTTCGATTTGTGCCAAAGCGCTGTCTAGCGCCTTTTGACGGTCGCCTGTTTTTGGTGCCATTGTGAGTAAATCTGCCGTTGCCATTGTTTCACGCTCCTTATTCCACACCCAAGACGGGGGGACAATGATGTAATGTTCTCTTCTTGTTCTTTTTATCGGACCAAAACAAGAACAAATCAAGATTTTTCTACAAATCAGGCTTTCATTCTGAGCAAAACTTTTAAATATTGATCAAAAACTTCTGATTTTAATAGATTATTGCTGATATTTTTGCGCTATAACCTTGTGCTCCGAACCGTGCCTAAAACCGGATCAATTGCTTCGGAAGTGGCTTTGGGATCCGAGGCCAATGGTAGATTCGGAAATCCTCCAAAATTAAAGCACTTACCGCTCTATCGGTATAATCGCTTTGTGCGCCCTCTATTGCAGCTCACCACAGTGCAAGATACTGAAACCTTCGCGCTTATCCGCTAACCTATAAGGTGGCTGCGCAGCTGGTGTCGGTATTGGGCCCGCAATTCGATGGCGGGATTGCCGACGTCGACATGCCATATGAGCTTCGATCAATTTGTGCAGTATACAATGTAAGACAATCCCGCTTAAATATCTTTCTTAAAGGCAACCAAATAGAGCCCATCTTGCGTCGCACTGGGCAAATATTGTGTTGTGCTGCAAAAGGTCAAATCAGGGAAATTATCGCTGACAAATTGCCGCTGCTCATGGTTTTCAGCCGCAAAGATAGAGCAAGTGATTAACGCGAGATATCCATTTGGTGCCAAATGCGTGATCGCTTTGGCAATGATGTCACGTTGGAGGCGTATATAGCACTCAAGATCTTTTGGTGTCAGGCTCCATTTACTTTCCGGAGATCGGCGCCAGGCGCCGCTGCCAGAACAGGGTAAATCGCATACCACCGTGTCAAATTTTGCCGCTGGTGCCAAATCTTGCGGTGAGATGACCTCAATGTCATGGCCGCCACGTGACGCGCGCGGCGCAATTTCCGACATGCGCGCGGCGGAAATATCATGAGCAAATATTTTCAACCCACTGCGCGCGGCAAGTGCCAAGGACTTGCCACCACCTCCCGCGCAATAATCCAATATCCGCCCATTGAGCACAATTGCATCTGCCACAGCCTGAGATGCCGCGTCTTGCAGTTCAAACCAACCCTGCTGAAAACAAGACTGAAGTACGGCGCGGCGGGGATTGCTCAAGATCGTCAGCGCCGTGTCGGAGGCCGGATTGGGACTGGTTTCAATCTCCGCCTTGGCCAATTCCGCTTGGAGCTGGGCGCGGGTCGTCTTTTGTACATTTACACGCAGGGTGATCGGCGCGCGATGCCGCAGGACCGCGCCAATCTCAGCGGTTTTCGCTGCACCATATTCCTTGGTTAATCGATCGATCACCCAATCTTGTAGGTCCAAACGATCGCGATCTGTGGGAAGTGACGCAACATCTTCGGCCTGAAGTGCGGCGGGCGCATGCGCTATTCCGGTAAAAAACTCATTTGGATCCGATCCATTGGCGCGCAGCGCCCCAATGGCCCAGGCACGCGCCGATTGTGGCTCCGGCCAGGCTCCAGCGGACCGGCGGCACCGCAGCGCCTGGAATGCCAAATCTCGCACGGCAGCCCGATCTTTTGATCCTGCAAACCGATTGCCCCGTGCCCAATTTGTCAGAGCCTTTTCCGCCGGAACGCCAGACAGAATAGCCTCTAAAATATCAATATGTGCCGCTACACGGGCGCCGGGTGTCATCAGCCCACCCGATAGTTCGGGCTTTCGCGGGTGATTTGAACGTCATGGACATGACTTTCCTTCAATCCTGCGCCGGTAATTTTCACAAACTGACAGTTATTGCGCATCTGATCCACATTCGCGCAGCCTGTATAGCCCATGGCTGCGCGCAGACCACCCACCAATTGGTGCAACACGGTTCCTGCGGAGCCCTTATAGGGCACTTGACCTTCAATCCCTTCAGGCACCAGCTTATCGCTGGCAGCATCTTTTTGGAAATACCGATCCGCAGAGCCCCGCGCCATAGCGCCCAAAGACCCCATTCCGCGATAGGATTTGAAGCTACGGCCTTGATACAAGATGACCTCTCCAGGGCTTTCATCGGTTCCGGCAATCATGGAGCCGACCATGGCACAGGACGCGCCGGCCGCAATGGCTTTGGCAAAATCGCCCGAAAATTTAATGCCTCCATCAGCGATCACTGGTATGTCGTGCGGAAGCGCCGCGCCTGCGCAGTCCATAATAGCGGTCAATTGCGGCACACCAACGCCCGCAACCATCCGCGTGGTGCAGATGGAGCCAGGACCTATACCAACTTTAATCGCATCCGCCCCCGCTTCAATCAAAGTGGTGGTCGCTGCCGCAGTGGCCACGTTACCCGCTATAATTTGCGTTGTGCCAGCCACTTCCTTCGCCCGCGCCACCGCCAAAGCCACCCCTTCGGAGTGCCCATGTGCAGTGTCGATCACAACCATATCTGCGCCAGCCTCAATCAGCGCCATCGTCCGCTCAAAACCTGCATCTCCAACGGTGCTGGCCGCGGCTACGCGCAGGCGTCCAAGGTCATCCTTACAAGCGCTTGGGTTCAGCACGGCTTGCTCAAGATCTTTCAACGTCAACAGGCCGGTCAATTTACCGGCCCTATCCGTCACCAGCAGCTTTTCAATCCGGCGCGCTGCCATCAATTGCTTGGCTTCAAGCGCGTCTGCGGGTTCTTGCAGGATCGCAAGGTTTTCAGTCGACATCATCTCGAAGACAGATGTTTTGGGATCCGTGGCAAAGCGCATATCGCGGTTGGTCACTATGCCGACCACACGGTCATCCTGCACCACAGGAAACCCAGTCACCCGGTAACGGTCTTGCAAGGCTTTCGCATCAGCGAGGGTTTGCTCAGGTGTCAGGGTTACAGGGTTATAGACAATGCCGCTTTCAAATCGCTTCACCCGCCGGACTTGCCGTGCCTGCTCGTCAAGGTCTAGATTTCGGTGGATGACCCCCATACCGCCCGATTGCGCCATAGCAATCGCCATGCGCGCTTCTGTGACCGTATCCATGGCTGATGATAGGAGCGGAATGTTCAAGCTAATGGACTTGGTAACCTGTGTGCGGGTATCCGCCGTCGAGGGCAAGATCGAACTTTGCGCCGGAACCAATAAAACATCGTCAAAAGTTAAAGCCTCGCGAATCTCCATGGGAGTCCTCCTAGAGCAGGTATCACTTGGCGCTTTCCTATCGCATGGGTAAACACAAACCGAAAGGGGGGTGGCTCAATTTATACCCATTCGCGCTATCATGGCACAAGCCCTGGGCGTTTTGTTTCCCGATTTGAGGTTCTCTTGATTTGATTTTACCTGATGTGCCGCGGAATGACCATTTTCGGCCGTTCCAGCTCTTTACCCTTCGCCGAAGCGCAGTAAGTTGAGCACAAGTTCTTCTTTAAAGGTTTCCCATGACACAAGAGCATCTGGTGCTGTTCACCCCCTCAGGCAAACGTGGACGTTTCGAAACCGGCACACCTATCCTTACTGCAGCGCGGCAATTGGGCGTGGATCTCGACTCGGTCTGCGGCGGTCGCGGCATTTGCTCCAAATGCCAGATCACGCCAGGCTATGGTGAATTTTCCAAACACGGGGTCACAGTCGCCGCAGGCGCGCTGTCTAACTGGAACGCGGTTGAGCAACGCTACAAAGACAAACGCGGCTTGATTGACGGTCGCCGGCTTGGCTGCCAAGCGACAGTTCAGGGCGATATCGTTATTGATGTGCCGCCCGAAAGCCAGGTGCACAAGCAAGTGGTACGCAAACGCGCAGAAGTGCTCGACATTACACTTAATCCTTCAACCCGGATTTATTATGTCGAGGTGGAAGAACCCGATATGCACAACCCGTCAGGGGATTTGGAGCGTTTGGTGGCCGCCTTGGAAAGCCAATGGCAGCTTGAAAATGTACAGGCAGATTTCAGCATATTGCCAAAGATGCAGCCAATTTTGCGCAAAGGCGGTTGGAAGGTGACCTGCGCCGTCCACCATGCCGATGCGGGCGACGATCCTCAGATCATTCATTTGTGGCCGGGACTTTATGAGGGCACGGTCTATGGCATGGCCGTTGATCTTGGATCGACCACAATCGCCGCCCATCTGTGTGATCTGCGCACCGGTGAGGTTGTCGCCTCCTCTGGATTGATGAACCCGCAAATTCGATTTGGCGAAGACCTGATGAGCCGGGTCAGCTATGCGATGATGAACTCCGGCGGAGATCAGGAAATGACCCGGGCGGTGCGTGACGGGATGGACGCGTTGTTTACCCAAATCTCGGCAGAGGCGGAGATAGATAAGAGCTTGATCATGGATGCGGTCTTCGTTTGCAATCCCGTCATGCACCATCTTTTCTTAGGGATTGACCCCTTTGAGCTGGGGCAAGCGCCCTTTGCTTTGGCCACCTCAAACGCCCTGCGCCTATTTGCTCATCAGTTGGACATCAACATCCATCCCAGCGCCCGCGCCTATATTTTACCTTGCATTGCGGGCCATGTGGGCGCAGATGCAGCCGCGGTTGCTTTGTCCGAAGCCCCAAACCTCTCAAAAGATTTGGTACTGGTCGTGGATGTTGGGACAAATGCGGAAATTTTGCTGGGCAACCGGGAAAAGGTGCTCGCCTGCTCTTCTCCCACAGGCCCGGCCTTCGAGGGGGCGCAAATCAGCTCCGGCCAGCGTGCCGCACCGGGAGCCATCGAAAAGGTTGAAATTGATCCGATATCTAAAGAGCCGCGTTTCCGGGTGATCGGCTGTGAGCTTTGGTCTGATGAGGACGGTTTTTGGGAGGTCATTAAAAGCAGCGGCATCACTGGCATTTGTGGCTCGGGCATCATTGAAGCTATTGCAGAAATGCGTATCGCTGGAATTTTGGACCCATCCGGGCTTATTGGCTCGGCAGAGCAAACCGGCACAGCGCGCTGCGTGTTAGACGGGCGCACCCATAGCTATGTGATGTATGAGGGCACCGCTGAAGGGGGGCCGAAAATCACGGTCACAAATCCCGATATCCGCGCCATACAAATGGCCAAAGCCGCCCTATATTCCGGCGCAAGGCTCCTGATGGATAAGTTCGGCGTAGATAAAGTGGATCGTGTTGTGCTGGCCGGCGCCTTTGGGGCTCATATTTCGCCCAAACACGCGCTGGTTTTGGGAATGATCCCCGATGTGCCCTTTGACCGGGTAACCTCTGCAGGAAATGCCGCGGGATCAGGCGCACGCATTGCATTGATTGACACAGCACAGCGGGCTGCCATCGAACAGACCGTACGGCAGATTGAAAAAATTGAAACCGCGATTGAACCACGGTTTCAGGAGCATTTTGTCAATGCCTCGGCAATTCCCAATTCAGATGACCCATTCACAACGCTCAAATCTGCTGTGCCTTTGCCGAATGTAAATTTCAACACTGGCGGTGGAGATAGCGCCTCGGCTGGGCGCCGGCGCAGGAGGCGATAAGCCCGACGCCGATCGCAGCTTGACCCCTTGTCATGAAGTCACTAGGCATCGGCGTAGCGCGGGTATGGTGAAAAGGTATCACGCGAGCTTCCCAAGCTTGAGTTACGGGTTCAATTCCCGTTACCCGCTCCAAATTTGCGCAGATGTAGGGTATTTTAAGGATTGAAGGCTTTTGGCGTTATCCAAAAAGCTCGTGGCAAAACTCTAAACCCTCAACCAAAGCATCCACCTCCGCCTTTGTGTTATACATCGCGAAGCTGGCTCGGCAGGTGGCATTGACCGATAGGTGATCCATGAGGGGTTGCGCGCAATGTTGCCCTGCCCGCACGGCAATGCCCTTTTTATCCAAGACCGTTGAGATGTCATGGGCATGGGCCGCGCCGTCGAGGGTGAAGGAAAAAATAGCGCCCTTGCCGACAGATTGTCCTTGAACGTTTAACCAATTGAGCCCGTCGAGCCTTTGCCGGGCATAGGCGCCGATAGAGGCTTCATGGGCGGAAATTTCTTCCATGCCGATTTCCATCATATAGTCCACAGCCACACCAAGGCCGATTTGCTGAACAATGCCTGGCGTTCCGGCCTCAAACATCATGGGAGGCGTGTTATAAGTGACCTCTTCACGGCCAACATCGCGGATCATATCGCCACCACCCATGAAGGGACGCATTTCAGCCATGCGTTCAGGTTTGATGTAAATTGCACCAGAACCGCTTGGACCGTACAGTTTATGCCCTGTGATAGCATAGAAGTCACACCCGATATCCTGCACGTCGACCGCCATATGGACCGCCGCTTGCGATCCATCCACCAAAACCGCAACGCCGCGTGCTTGAGCCTCTTGGGTGATGGATTTCACATCGACCACCGTGCCCAACACATTCGACATCTGGGTAATAGCCACCAGTTTTGTCTTGGGCCCAATGGCGGCAATGACAGCCTCGGGATCCAGATCACCGTTCATATCCACATCCACCCAAGTCAGCTTCACGCCCAGTCTCTCGCGCAAAAAATGCCACGGGATAATATTGGCGTGATGCTCCATAATCGACAGTACGATTTCATCGCCCGCCTCAAAGCGCGGCATTGCCCAGCCATAGGCCACCAGATTGATGCCTTCGGTGGTGCCCGAGTTGAGGATGATATGCTCCTCTGAGGCCGCGTTTAAAAATCGCGCGAGCTTGCCGCGAACGGCTTCATATTTGTCAGTTGCAAGGTTAGATAGGTAGTGCAAACCCCTGTGAACATTTGCATATTCAGAGCTATAAGCCTGGGTGATAGCGTCGATCACCACCTGTGGTTTTTGCGCCGAGGCGCCATTGTCGAGATAGACCAAAGGCTTATTGTTCACCTGCCGAGACAGGATCGGAAAATCTGCACGAATACGGGATACATCAAAACTCATAGCGCCACCTGCCCCGAAGAAAATCCGAGCAATACCAAAAGAAATGCACCACCCAAAGACAGCGCAACCAAACCAAGAACAAAGCAGAGGGCTGCCTTGAGCATGGAACCCAACTCAAGCCAAGCACTCATCAAGCCGAATAAGATCCAAAACATCAAAAACGTGGCGAATAGGCCAATAAGCCCGGCCATGGTTATAGAAATCACCATCAGCACTGACTGAGCGATGTGCAGCAAAATTTGCAGCACTTGGATCCAAGCAAATACCAGTAACCCATCGGCGAACCGCCCATTTTGGCTAAAGGCCCGAGATATCAGCCAAATACAGCAGACGAGGCCAAGGGTGCCGCCCCCCATAAGCGCTGTCAAACCCCATGGTGTAAGTGGAACAAAGCCCGGCAGGACTGTCATACCCTGGAACTCGGATAGGATGAACATTATTAGCACAGCTGCGATGATAACAAGTGCAAAGGCGGTAAAAGCCGTGCTGAGGTTAAGGCGTAGGTTGACCAACATCTGCCCTGCGGCTGTTGGATTGGTTAGACTTAACCGCAAAAGTGCAAGAAACGGGTTCATTGTTCTGCCTCAATAAGAGAGTTGATTAAGATCCAAAGAAAAATTACCAGCCATATCGCGCCCACGGCGGTATGGGCCGGTCCTGGCCCGATGAACCCTTTGGTCATTCCGGCCAAAACGACCGCCGGGGTACTGGCCAAAAGTGCCCAAAATAGCGCCAATCGCGCAGAATAGAAATCTGCTGCCGCGCCTATGGCGCGGGTCACCAGGCGCAATAGCGCAGCCAAGCCATAGGCCAAAAGCGGCAGGACAAAGATCAAACCCACCGCATCGTGCTGGATGGTGTCGGTCAGTGTGCCGCCCGTCTCATGGGCCTGCCGAGCCCGGTAGGGCCATTGCGACATGAACAACAAAAGGCAAGAGCCCATCAGCATCGCTAAAGCCCGATCTTCGCGCAGGCCCATGGCCAAGAGCCGGGCCATAACACGCCGTGGGCGCAAATGCGCTTCCACAATATCCCGTGTCATAGCCATGCGCGCTACTGAGCCGACATTGTGTTGGTCAAATGATCGAGAATGTCCTGCGCCAAATCCGAATCTTCAATCTCTTCAATTGCTTCAGCCACAAAAGACAAGGTCAAAAGATCTATGGCCTTGGCCTCGGGCACCCCTCGCGAGCGCAGGTAGAACAACGCTTGCACATCAATCGCCCCGGAGGTGGAGCCATGCGAACAGGCCACGTCATCGGCATAGATTTCAAGCTCAGGTTTTGCCAAAAACTGGCTGTCATCATCCAACAACAAAGATTGGCTGATCTGATAGCCATCGGTTTTTTGCGCCCCGGCTTTCACCAATATTTTGCCCTGGAACACACCGACCGCGCCATTGCGTAAGACCTTCTTAAACACCTGGCGGCTTTCGCAATTCACGGCATCATGGGTGATGAACACGGTATCATCGTGGTGAAAATCACCATCACCCAAACAGGCTCCGGCCACGGACACAGAAGCGTCGTCGCCCAGGAGCTGCAAAACGCATTCGTTACGGGTCAATTGACCACCCGCAGTGAGCGTGAAAGTCTTAAAGACCGCCTCTGCGCCGATCTTGCCAAAAATATGCGTTAGCATGTGACGCTCATTGCCGTCTTGCACCCGGATGTGCTGGAAACGGCCTCCATCGGCGACGTCAACCTCCAAAACAATATTGGACCGCGCCCCATATTGCCCCGTTTCAATCACGGTGACCTCTGCCCCAGGGGCCACTTTGATCACATGATGGATAGTGGAGTCGCTTTGGCCAGAGGAGGTGGCTTGGATATGAATGGGGGCCGCGACGGCGCCCGTCACATTTAAGAGTAGCCCTTCCCGCGCAACAGCGGTGTTCACAGCCGCCAAGCTCCGTTGAACCGGTTTCTGTCCTGCCGCTTCCAAGTGCCCGTAAATATCCCGAGCCCAATGGAGGTCTAAACCAGAGGCAGATGACAAGCTCTCTAGCGTGCAATGAGCCGCGCTGGGAAGCGTCGCCGCCTGAATCTGTCCGTCTTCAAATGCAACCGAAATTGTGGCGCGTTGGTCGAACAGACCTAAGCTGCTGCGTTGAGATGCTTGGAGCGTCACATCGGCATGAACAAAGGCATCAGGACGGGTGTATTTCCAATATTCATCCCGGCGTTGCGGTAAACCTGACGCCTGGGCCCGAGCAGAGGCCATCATGCGTGCCTCTTTGGACCAAACGCCTGAGCTTTCAATGAGCGGCGCATCGCACAGAGCGCGGGTGTTTACCTTTTGCTGTGAAGGTGCAGCCATTAGGCGATCTCCTCCAGAAGGTCCGCATAGCCATTTTGTTCGACTTCCAACGCCAGCTCTGGTCCGCCGGTCTTGATGATGCGCCCATTGGCCATAATGTGAACCACATCCGGTTTGATATGGTCCAAAAGTCTTTGGTAGTGGGTGATTACGAGGAAGGTCCGATTTTCGTCCCGCAAAGCATTCACACCTTGGGAGACAAGTTTCATTGCATCCACGTCAAGGCCGCTGTCTGTTTCATCCAAGATGCACATTTTCGGCTCAAGCATCGCCATTTGCAAAATCTCATTGCGCTTTTTTTCACCGCCGGAAAAGCCAACATTCACAGAACGTTTGAGCATCTCTGCGTCAATTTTCAAATCCTTCGCTTTGGCGCGAACCACTTTCAAGAACTCGCCTGCGCTCATTTCCTCTTCGCTGCGCAATTTACGCTGGGCGTTCACTGCGGTGCGCAAAAAAGTCATATTTCCGACGCCAGGGATTTCAACCGGATATTGAAAGGCCAGAAACAGACCGGCCGCCGCACGTTCTTCTGCTTCCATATCCAATATATCTACACCCTCCAGCTGTGCAGCCCCTTCGGTGACTTCATAACCGCCTTTACCAGACAGCACATAGGACAGGGTCGATTTGCCTGAGCCATTTGGACCCATAATCGCATGAACTTTTCCAGGCTCCAAAGATAGGTTTACGCCCTTCAAGATTTGCTTGTCTTCTTCCTCAAGTTTAACGTGTAGATTTTTGATATTTAGCATTTTATATTCCCGTGAGCCCTTGTGACCCTTATGAGTTTGGACGCAGAACGCGCCGATGTTATTATCCGACTGAGCCTTCAAGCGAAATCGCCACCAGCGCCTGCGCTTCCATTGCAAATTCCATAGGCAGGGCTTGCAGCACCTCTTTGCAAAACCCATTGACCACAAGCGCTACAGCCTCCTCCTCATCCATACCGCGTGAGCGGCAATAAAAGAGCTGGTCATCATCGACTTTTGAGGTGGTGGCCTCATGCTCAACCCGAGAGGAATTATTTTTCACCTCGATATAGGGCACGGTGTGCGCGCCGCATTTATTACCGATCAAAAGGCTGTCACATTGGGTGTAATTGCGGCTACTTTTAGCCTTTGGATGCATGGACACTAATCCACGGTAGGTATTTTGTGCCTTGCCCGCGCTGATGCCTTTGGAGACAATCCGAGACTTGGTATTCTTGCCCAAATGCACCATTTTGGTGCCCGTATCAGCTTGTTGCATATTGTTGGCAATGGCGATGGAATAAAACTCCCCCTGGCTGTCATCGCCGCGCAAAACGCAAGAAGGATATTTCCATGTCACCGCAGAGCCGGTTTCCACTTGGGTCCACATAACCTTAGAGCGATCCCCACGGCAGTCGGCGCGTTTGGTCACGAAGTTGTAAATCCCGCCCTTGCCGTTTTCATCACCGGGAAACCAATTTTGCACGGTGGAATATTTGATTTCTGCATCATCGAGCAAAACCAACTCTACAACGGCTGCGTGCAATTGTGCCACATCGCGCTGCGGTGCCGTGCAGCCTTCGAGGTAGCTGACATAGGACTCTTTATCTGCAATAATCAAAGTGCGTTCAAATTGCCCTGTGTTTTCCGCATTGATTCGGAAATAGGTCGACAATTCCATTGGGCAGCGTACTCCCGGCGGGATATACACGAAGGAACCATCGGAAAAGACAGCTGAGTTGAGCGTGGCATAGTAATTGTCCGAGACGGGTACGACAGAGCCGAGATATTTACGCACCAGCTCCGGGTGCTCACGAATAGCTTCAGAGATCGAACAGAAGATCACCCCAGCTTTGCGCAGCTCGGTTTGAAAGGTTGTGCCGACTGATACGCTGTCAAACACCGCATCAACAGCGACGCGGCGCTCACCCTCGGGCGCCTCAACACCTGCCAAAAGCGCCTGCTCCTTGAGCGGGATTCCCAGTTTTTTATAGGTTTCCAAGAGCTTAGGATCGACCTCATCTAAGGACTTTGGCTTTTTTTCCATGCTTTTGGGCCGGGCGTAGTAATATTGGTCTTGAAAGTCGATTGTAGGATAATCGACCATGGCCCAATCTGGCTCTTTCAGCTCTAGCCAACGGCGGTAGGCCGCGAGGCGCCAACCCAACATCCATTCTGGTTCATCGTTTTTGGACGAGATCAAGCGCACAATATCCTCGGACAGACCCTTGGGCGCGTAATCCATCTCAATTTCGGTATTCCACCCATATTTATAGGTGCCAGAGAGAGCCTTGACCGCCTCAACTGTTTCGGCATCTACACCGTCTTTGACCTGAATATCATCCATCGCCATCATATTCCCTATCTGGCCGCTTTGCGTGCCAAAAACCGCTCATATGCAGCTAACCAAACCCTGGCAAACTGCTGAACATCCTCTTCAGTGGTCTCTAGCCCAAGCGATACGCGGATCGCTGAACTGGCTACGTCTTCATCATATCCCATCGCCCGCAGGACGCGGCTGGCTTTGACTTTGCCTGACGAGCAAGCAGAACCGGCCGACACTGCAAATCCCGCGAGGTCCATTTGCATGACCTGGGTCTCGCCTTTCCATCCGGGGGCTGCAAAGCAGGCGGTGTTGGGCAAGCGCTTCGAGTCATCTCCAATCAAAATAAGGGGTTTTCCGCTGGCTTCCAGTGTCTTTTCTAGAATATTTCTAAGTTTCTCGATAACCGCCCATTTTCCGTCACTTAAATCGCGAGCACTGGCCTCGGCGGCGGCACCAAAACCGGCAATGCCGATGATATTTTCCGTGCCTGCGCGCCGACCCATTTCCTGACCGCCGCCGCGTACCTGCGCAGACACCTCAACGCCAGGCTTCAATAATAAGCATCCAACACCTTTCGGCCCGCCCAGCTTATGGGCCGAAGCACAGGCCATATCCACACCACTCCACGAAAACGCTAAGGGGAGTTTCCCGAACCCCTGGGTCATATCGCAAAACCCCAATCCCTGCGGTAGGGATTGCACAATGCCCGTTTCTGAATTGGCCAGTTGCAGCGCGGTCTGTGCCGGCTCCGGAGTACAGACCTGCCCTGCCTTTAGGGGTAAATCTGGCTGCACCCAGGCGGCGATGGCATCATGCTCTATTTCGCCCGCGTGAAAGCCACGATCCTTCAGCGCCAAGGCCGCGGCCTCCGTTGCGCTACCGGTGAACACAATGTCGTGGGCACCGACACCAAAGGCCTCAGAAATTTGTCCGCGCGCTTTTTCCACAATGGCTTTGGCCGCGCGCCCCTCGGAGTGAACCGATGATGGGTTGCCTAGGGCATCCATCGCAGCGAGCATAGCCGCTCTTGCTTCAGGGCGCAGCGGGCTTGTCGCGTTGTGATCTAGATAGACACGGCGCATCACTCATCGACCACTTCAAAAAGATTTGGCACAGCCGGACATGGCGACAGCGTGTTGGCCACCACATCGGACAAGCGGGTTTGATGTAGATAGACATAAACCTGCGCGCTTAAACCCTCCCAGAGGCGATTGGTCACACTCTGCGCGCGGCTGCCCGACACACCGCCGGAGGCGCCAGCCCCCGTTTGCAGCGCATCCACTGTTTCATCCACGGCTTCCAGAATTTCAACCACCCGAATGTCATGGGCTAAGCGTGCCAGACGATACCCCCCATTGGGGCCGCGGACGGAGACAACCAAATTTTGCCGGCGCAGTTTGACAAAGAGCTGCTCAAGATAGGGCAGCGAAATATTTTGGCGGCGCGATATATCCGCCAAAGATGCTAGCTCACCGGCCTCCAGAAAGGCCAAATCCGCTAAAGCCACCATCCCATACCGCCCTTTTGTCGAAAGTTTCATATCAAATCACACTTTCATGAGGCTTCTCTCGCCCATTTTGCTCAAATTAATTGACCTCAGCTTCTCGGTTGCGTAACCCACGTCATACAGCGCCGCGCCGCACAAGATTTAGAATGGTTCTAATCTTAGACTTACAGCAGGTCAAGCCAGAGTAGAGCCAAAGCACACCAAAGGAACGATATGCCCGAAGTGATATTTCCAGGCCCAGAAGGCCGCCTCGAAGGCCGTTACCACCCGCAAAAATCAAAAGACGCCCCAATTGCCATTGTGTTGCATCCGCATCCACAATTTGGCGGCACGATGAATAACAAAGTTGTCTATAATTTACATTATGCCTTCTACAACATGGGCTTTACGGTTTTGCGGTTCAATTTTCGTGGGGTCGGTCGATCACAAGGCGAATATGATCTTGGCGTCGGCGAGTTAAGCGATGCGGCCTCTGCATTGGATTATTTGCAGTCGATGAACACGAATTCAAAACATTGCTGGGTCGCAGGTTTCAGCTTCGGCGCTTGGATCGGGATGCAGTTGTTGATGCGCCGCCCAGAGATCACCGGTTTCGTCAGCGTCAGCCCACCGGCCAATATGTATGACTTCAGCTTCCTGGCCCCCTGCCCCTCATCTGGCCTGATGATCAATGGTCTGGCCGATCGCGTGGCCCCGCCGGCTGATACTGTCTCATTGGTTAGTAAGCTGCACGAGCAAAAAGGGATCACTATCACCCATGAACAAGTCGAGGGCGCGGGGCATTTCTTTGAGGATCCCCACATGGATCCCATGATCGAAACCGTGCAAACCTATGTCAAACGCCGCTTGACAGAAAACTCTCGGTAAGATCGCCCCTTCGGTCTGCCATTTAGGGCGGGCCCGCAACACCGTGCATGCTTTGCCGAAATATGCCCTATTGACGATGCCTAGGGCGCCGCGATAACAGTGTTTTGCAACCGGTTGCAAAACCATTTGAAAGGTTGGGACATGGGTAAAATTGGCATTGGAGTTATCGGTGGCGGATATATGGGCAAAGCCCATTC
>Ga0206127_1001274_pt1 | contig 27871 bp, 26 predicted proteins | sample Helgoland_Spring_6_FD_148646 | JGI IMG/M metagenome (GOLD analysis project Ga0206127, IMG submission 148646) | Pelagic subsurface seawater microbial communities from Kabeltonne, Helgoland, North Sea - Helgoland_Spring_Bloom_20160419_1 | ecosystem: Environmental > Aquatic > Marine > Epipelagic ...
GCGCCGCATTGATGAATTGGGCGTTGTCAAACCTATGGAGGCATTTTTGCGCCGTGTGGCGCAGTCCAATGGCCTATTGCATGTGAGCTTTGATGTGGATTTCCTCGATCCAGATATCGCCCCAGCCGTCGGCACAACCGTGCCGGGCGGAGCCACTTTCCGCGAAGCCCATTTGATCATGGAAATGATCCATGACAGCGGCCTAGCCAACTCACTTGACTTGACCGAATTGAATCCCTCCCTCGACATCCGAGGGAAAACCGCAACGCTGATGTGCGATCTGACTGCGTCCCTTTTGGGCCGCAAAGTTCTAGATCGCCGAACAAGAGGTTTATAATATGGCCGCTCCCAATCCTTCAGCCCTGGCTATGGTGCCATTTGTTTCGGTGCAAGACATGATGCGGATCGTAAACGCGATAGGCCCGCGACAAATGTTGCGGGGAATTTGTGCCTACATCGAAGCAGATTTCCTACGCTGGGAAACCTTTGACAAGACACCCCGCATTCCAGCCCATTCGGAGGAAGGCGTGATTGAGCTGATGCCCACCACCGACGGGGAACATTACGGGTTCAAATATGTCAACGGTCACCCCGCCAATATGGCACGCGGATATCAAACGGTCACAGCCTTCGGCGTTCTGGCCAAAGTCTCCAACGGCTATCCGGTTCTGTTTACGGAAATGACCATCCTAACAGCCCTGCGCACCGCCGCCACCAGCGCCATGGCGGCGAAATATTTGGCGCCAAAATCCGCGCGGACCATGGCCATGATCGGCAACGGCGCCCAATGCGAATTCCAAGCCTTGGCTTTTCAGGAGATTTTAGGAATTGACACAGTTCATCTGTTTGACATCGACCCGAAGGCCAGCGAGAAAGCCGCGCGAAACTTGGCAAACGCCGGCTTGAAACTGCGCATCTGCGCCAGTGCCGAAGAGGCCGTCGCCAGGGCCGATATCATCACCACCTGCACCGCAGACAAGCAAAATGCTACTGTATTAACCGATAATATGGTAGGTGCAGGCGTGCATATCAACGCAATTGGTGGCGACTGCCCGGGCAAGACTGAACTGCACCGCGATATTTTGCACCGCGCGGATATTTTTGTCGAATACCCAGCGCAAACCTGCATCGAAGGTGAGATCCAAGCCCTGGCAGCCGATCACCCTGTCACAGAACTATGGCAGGTCATTGCCGGACAAAAAACCGGCCGCAGCACGGAGCGGCAAATCACGCTATTTGATAGCGTGGGTTTTGCCATAGAGGATTTTTCCGCTCTGCGGTATCTGCGTGATCAATTGGAACGCACCGGGCATTTTGTCCAGCTTGACCTTCTCGCCGATCCCGATGATCCGCGCGATTTATTTGGCATGGTGAACCGCGCCAAGGAGTCCGTGTGATGGACCAATTCCGCACACAGATGCGCGCCAAAGCCTATGCCTCTGATCCAGAGGTGTTGCAAAATCTGGCCACGCTGGCCCCGAGCCCCGAGGCGCGCGCTGAAATTTCCCGCCAAGCCAGCGCCATGGTCAAGAGACTGCGTGCAGAGGCTAAGCCCTCTGTGATGGAATTGTTTTTGGCCGAATATGGCCTCTCCTCTGAAGAGGGCATCGCCTTGATGTGCCTGGCCGAGGCGCTGTTGCGGGTGCCCGATGCGGCCACCATGGATGCTTTGATCGAAGACAAGATTGCCCCGTCGGAATGGGGCAAGCATCTGGGGGAAAGCCATTCCACTTTGGTCAATGCGTCAACTTGGGCGCTTTTGGTCACGGGACAGGTGCTGGATGCGCCCGACACAGGCATGGCCGGACTTTTGCGCGGGGCCATCAAACGCCTCGGCGAGCCGGTCATCCGCCAAGCCGTGGCGCGGGTCATGCGCGAAATGGGGCAACAATTTGTCCTTGGCCAAACCATCCAAAAAGCGCTGAGCCGCGCGGCAGGTTTTGAGGCAAAAGGCTATCTGTACAGCTACGACATGTTGGGAGAAGCGGCGATCACCGACGAGGACGCAAGAGGCTACCATATGGCCTATGCCGATGCGATTGCGCAAATCGCCAAAGCTGCCTCTGGCAGGGATATTTCGCGCAATCCCGGCATCTCCATTAAACTCTCCGCACTGCATCCCAATTATGATCTGCAACATCGCAAGCAAGTGATGGATGTTTTGGTGCCCCGCGCCCGATCCTTGGCGCTTTTGGCGAAATCTGCCGGCATCGGCTTGAACATCGACGCCGAAGAGGCCGCACGTTTGGATCTCTCTTTAGATGTGATCGAAGCTGTCCTGTCAGAGCCTGGTCTTGCCCATTGGGACGGGTTTGGGGTTGTCGTTCAAGCCTATGGCAAGCGCGCCGCCTATGTCATTGATTGGCTCTATGCTTTAGCGCAAAAATTAGATAGCCGCATCATGGTGCGTTTGGTCAAGGGCGCTTATTGGGACACAGAAATCAAATTGGCGCAGGTTGAGGGGCTCCCAGGTTTTCCGGTGCTGGCCACAAAACCACACACCGATATGCACTACATCTGTTGTGCGCAGAAATTGCTGGCCATGTCTGATCGCATCTACCCGCAATTTGCCACCCATAACGCCCATACCATCGCGGCCGTATTGCACAGTGCGCGCGCTCAGAAGGTGACAAATTTCGAATTCCAGCGACTGCATGGCATGGGGGAAGCTCTGCATGATCAAGTGCTGCAAGAGCATGGGGTTGCCTGCCGCATTTATGCGCCAGTTGGGCACCATTCTGATCTTTTGGCCTATTTGGTGCGCCGACTTTTGGAGAACGGCGCCAATTCGTCATTTGTGAACCAGATTTTTGATGCGGAGGTTCCGGCACATGTGGTGGCCGCAGATCCCTTTGAAAAAAGGCAAGAGGCCGGCCCCAAAATTTCCCTACCGGCGGATATATTCGCGCCAGACCGCCCCAACTCCAAAGGATTCGATCTGTCAAATCCGGAGGTTTTGGCGCATCTGCAAGCCCAGCGTGCAAGACGCCAGACTTGGAGCTATGGCGATCTTGGCCAACCTCATCCTGTGCACAGCCCAGCTACGGGCGATCAAATTGGACAGATTAGGTTTTTATCCGCAGACCGAGCGCGGCAACTGGCTGCTGCTGCCACCCCTTGGCAGATCACTCCAGCCGAGCGGGCTGCAGTTTTACGCAAAGCCGCAGATCTTTATGAAAGCCATGCAGAGGCGTTTTTTGCGCTGCTCACCCATGAGGCCGGTAAAACGTTAAGTGACTGCATTGGCGAATTGCGCGAGGCGGTGGATTTTCTACGCTATTACGCCCATCAGGCAGAGGCGCTGGCCAGCAACTCAGATGGAATTTTCACCTGCATTAGCCCTTGGAATTTTCCTTTGGCCATTTTCACTGGGCAAATCGCCGCCGCTTTGGCCATGGGCAATGGGGTCTTGGCCAAACCGGCCGAAGCCACGAGTTTGATTGCCGTGCAAGCGACCGCACTTTTGCATCAAGCAGGCGTGCCAAAAACCTGCCTACAGCTGCTTCCCGGAGAAGGCGCTGTTGTGGGCCCTGTTCTGTGTAGTGCGCCCAATGTTTCTGGTGTTTGCTTCACAGGCTCAACCGCCACGGCGCAGGAGATTAATCGAGTTATGGCGGAAAATCTACCACCGCAGGCGCCCTTGATTGCCGAAACTGGCGGGTTGAACGCAATGATCGTCGACAGTACGGCGCTTCTCGAGCAAGCGGTTCAGGATGTGGTCGACAGCGCCTTTCAATCAGCCGGTCAACGCTGCTCCGCACTGCGGATGCTTTATGTGCAAAGTGATATCGCAGATGCGTTTGAGCGCATGCTATGCGGCGCGATGCAAGCACTCGTGGTTGGACCCCCAGAGGCCGCAAACTGCGATGTCGGGCCGTTGATCGATGCGGCGGCACAGAGGCGCATTGCTGCGCATATCGCTAGCCACAAGATATTGTTTCAAACCTCAGCCCCAGAAAAAGGGTATTTCGTTGCTCCGACAATCTTATCCGTAAGCGGAATGTCTGATCTGCACGAGGAGATCTTCGGACCCGTACTGCATTTGGCCCGTTACGACGCCAGCAATTTAGATCGGGTTATCGATGAAATCAACGCCAGCGGCTATGGATTAACTTTCGGGTTTCACAGCCGCATTGATGATCGAGTGCAAAAGGTCGTGAGCCGTGTCAACGTCGGCAATCTTTACATAAACCGCAATCAAATTGGCGCTGTCGTTGGTTCCCAGCCCTTCGGTGGCCACGGGTTGAGCGGCACCGGACCAAAAGCCGGCGGGCCGCGTTATGTGCAGCGCTTCGCGGCGCAAAGCCTTTTGACGGCCGAGGATCCGTTCCCCCCTGAGATGAGTTTGTCAGAACTCGAGCAAGCCTTTGCCCGCCAGGCCCCCGCGCAGCGCCAGACCACCGAGGATTTACCTGGTCCCACAGGCGAGTCGAACCGTTACCACTTGCGACCCAAGTCACGGGTTCTATGCATGGGCCCCGGGGCTGAAACCCGAGCACAAAGCGCCCGCGACATGGGCTGTTGTGCCATTGCCGCAGAGGTTACGCTGTCTGATGTAACAAGGATCCCTGATTTGCAAGCGGTGGTCTATGCAGGCCCGCAGGCGCAGGCCCTGCGCCAAGCATTGAGCGCGCGTCGCGGTGCGATTACTCCCTTGCTGATGGATGAGACATTCAAAACCTGGCTGGTATGCGAGCAATCCATTTGCATCAATACAACCGCCGCAGGAGGAAACCCCGACCTCTTAGCAAGTTGATCCGGTCAACCCGGCATCAAACTGACAGATGAGGATAGCACACCCCAAACCTATCAGGTCGGGATTGTGCGTGTTATCTTTAACACGCCAAGAAATCTGTTAAATGAATTTTGATAGCTTACGATTGAGCCTCATAAGAGCAATCATAAGAAACAGTAAAACTACCTGCCCGGCCATGTCACCGGAAGAATATCCGATTATCAAAATCCAGTTAAATGCACTGTCGTAAAGCATGGAATGCGCAACACCGTTGAGCACCGATGCAATCGCCGCTATCACCAAACATTCTTTCCATGAAAAATCGAAGGCGCCTTTGTTCTGCGAACCGCTATATGTTTTGACCATTCTTACGGCGACATAGACCACGCTCAAAGAGGCCACAGGGCTCAAAATCGTTAGGTCGATAGAATTTCCGTAAACGCTGGTTGCCCACATGAGGTAGCTGGACGGTAGCAAATATATGAGGCCGCGCCATCCCAAAAAATAGACCGCCAAGACCCGGATGCCATGGGGTAAGAAAACCACACTAAAAACAATCGGCAAATGCGGCGCAAATATTTTTTGAAGGGGCAAAACAAGCCCAGAGGTAATTGTATATGAACAGATATACCCAACACTCACCACAACGAAAGTGAGCCAATCGAGCTTAAGTTTCCGCAACACTATAAAGTCCGCGCTTTTTCTCCGGATTTCTCAGTAATAATTCCTTTTGCTCAAGCTGCTTCAATGCCCGAAAAAAGGTGGGTCGGGCCATCTTAGCGCTCAAGGGATGAGACAACAGTTGATGTGTGTGGAATTGCCCATCTGCATCAGATTGCTCATGGGCCGCCATGAGCACTAATTTTTCAGGTTGCGACAGATCGCTCAATCCCAAATCGATTTCCATCTCAAAAATCAACTTGGCCAAGCGCGACAGCTGCTTCATTGCATCGCTCATTACTTAAGCCTCACGTTAACACAGAACCTAAATAGCAATTTGGCACTAACCTGGCAATCATTGTATGATCTAGCGGCTGGAATATTAGAAACATTAATTTGAAGATAACAATTCTGTTAATTATAAATGCAGTAGGTCTTAAAATGCAATAGGTCTTAAATTTTTCTGCCTGATAATGCGGACCTCATTTGCTATCACTTCAGCGCGAATTTACCACCTCCGGCGTTGCCCAGGGCCTTGTCTTGATCCGTTACATCTGCCAATCTTTCTACCCCTTGGCCTCCCCCAAGTTTCCCATCACAAGGTCGCAATTCTCGTAACAATGGGTCGCAAATGTGATGGAAAAATTCGGGAAACGCAATCATGATTGCTTGGCATTCAGCGATGGCGTCGCTGGCGGGTGGCATATTCCACTTGCGCAAAATGGATCCTGAACGCCGGGATTTATTTTTCAATGAGGTGTCGACATGACCCAAATTAAGCGCCCAAATTTTCACCGATTTTACAATGGATCCAAAGCGGCTCTGCCCTTTTGCGATGCGGAATATGAAGCCCGCCTCGCCGGGCTGCGCAGCATCCTGCGCGACAAAGGTGTCAACGCGGCTGTATTTACATCTATGCACAATATCGCCTACTACTCTGGCTTTCTATACTGTGCCTTTGGCCGTCCCTATGGGCTGGTTGTCACCGCAACGGACTGCGTCACCATTTCCGCCGGCATCGACGCGGGTCAGCCATGGCGCCGCAGCTTTGGCGACAACATTACCTATACTGATTGGCAGCGCGATAACTACTGGCGCGCAATTGCTTTCGTCACGGGTCAAGGGGGTGTGATCGGCTATGAGGGTGATCACTTGTCCGTAACCCAGGCCGCAGCGCTCACCAGCTTTTTGGCCCCGAAAGCTCAAGTCGACCTGGCGCAGGCGACGATGCAACAGCGCATAATGAAATCTCCAGCCGAAATCGCACTGATACGCGCCGGTGCTGCCACAGCAGATATCGGCGGTTACGCGATCAAAGATGCTGTCCGTGCCGGTGCGCGCGAAATTGACGTGGCCATGGCTGGCCGGGACGCGATGGAGGCGCATATCGCGCAGGAATTTCCAGATGCTGAATATCGAGACACTTGGGTCTGGTTCCAATCTGGCATCAACACTGACGGGGCGCATAACCCCGTAACAAGCCGTGTCTTGCAGCCTGGTGATATTCTGAGCCTCAATACCTTTCCCATGATTTCAGGATATTACACAGCCCTAGAGCGTACAATGTTTGTGGAGACCGTTGATTCGGCATCTCAATCCTATTGGGATGCCAATGTCGCCGCTCACGAACTTGGCATCAGCTTGCTAAAGCCTGGGGCCAGCTGCGCGGAGGTCACAGCCGGTGTGAATGCTTTCTTTGAAGACCGCGATTTGCTGCAATATCGTTCATTCGGTTATGGGCATTCCTTTGGCGTTCTAAGCCATTACTACGGCCGGGAGGCTGGGCTCGAGCTGCGCGAGGACATAGATACGATCCTCGAGCCGGGCATGGTCATTTCCATGGAACCCATGATCACAATTCCAGATGGGCAAGCTGGAGCGGGCGGATATCGTGAACACGATATTTTGATCATTACCGAAGATGGCAATGAAAATATCACGAAATATCCCTACGGCCCCGCCTTCAATGTGGTGGGAGGATAAACCCATCCAGATCTGCGCGGGTCCAAAACCCTGACATTTAAGTTCATGGAGGAACACAGGTCCGACTACTCGGCAGATGACCTGTGCCATGCTGTCGGTCGTGGCCCGCGCAGATTGCACGCTTGGCGCATTATTGGCGCATTATGACCGCTGCATAATCCAGCCGCCAAGACACAATATTTGCAAGGCACCGTAGGTCGAGCCTAAGCTTGCCCCACAAAATCATTTAAGATTGCGTTGAAGATATCAGGGCTTTCAAGATGCGGGACATGGGCACAGTTTGGAAGAACCGCAAGGCTGGTATTCGGTATGGCCTGCCACAGCTTTTGAACCTGCGGCCAGGGATAGGTGCGATCACAGTCGCCCCAGATGACCAGCGTCTGCGCTGTGATGTCATTGAGCCGCGCCTCTCCGTCCCAGCGCTCCATTGCGTCCAAACCTGCGAGTAAGGTCGGTTTTGCCGCCATTTGCGCAATTGCCGCACAGGCCTCAAAGCCAAGGGCTTGCTCGCATTTTAAAAACCAGGTCGCTGCAATCCGCCGCGCTGTGTGGAGCACCCCATCGGTCCTAACACGCGCCTTAGAGGTTTCAATCGTTTCAAAACGCCCGGGCAAAACCCCTTGGACTCCCGTCCCATATAGGACCAATCGCTCGACCCTATCTGGTGCCAAGGTCGCCATTTCTTGCGCGATCATGCCGCCCATGGAATGCCCCAGCAGGTGAAACCGCGCCACATTCTGCCGCGTCAATTCATCCAAGGCCCAACGGGCAAAATCCACAATGTCATGACAGGCTGTCATATGCGAATTCTTCCCATATCCGGGCAAATCCAACGCAATCACCGGAACGTCGGGCAGGCCCGCGACTTGCCCATCCCATTGCGCACTCCCCCCCATAAACCCATGAACGAAAACCAAAGGGATCATTTGCGGCCACCTTGCACAATACGATCCAAAATCATGGCACAGAATAGAATGGAGAAGCCTGCGAGGATACCTTGCCCCACATTGGCATATTGCAAGGCTTCCAGGACGTCCTCCCCAAGACCTTTGGCACCAATAAGCGAAGCGACCACCACCATGGCGAGCGACAGCATGATGGTTTGGTTGATCCCTGCCCGAATGGAGGGGCTCGCCAATGGCAAATCCACCTTGGTGAGCAAGAACCACTTATTGGCCCCGAAACTAATTGCAGCCTCTCTGACACTCTCTGGAACGCCACGCAGACCCAAGACCGTCAGACGCACCACCGGCGTGCCACCAAAAATCATGGTGGTGACCACGGCCGCGGGCTTTCCGGTCCCAAAAAAAGCAATGACCGGGATCATAAAGACAAAGGCCGGCATAGTTTGCATGAAATCCATAATCGGCTGAATGAAAGAATAAAACCGCGGGCGCCGAGCTGCGAACATTCCCAGAGGGATGCCAATCAAGATTGACAAACATGCCGCAGTGCCGAGCAGCGCTAAGGTCGTCATTGCTTTTTCCCAAAATCCAAGCAGGCCCATATAAGATAAGAACGCACCGGAATAAATCGCCATACGCACCCCAGCCGTGAGCCAAGTCAGAAGAATGATTAAAGCGGCAATCACGATCCAAGGCGTGCTGACAAAAACCAGCTCTAACGTATCGAGCACCACACGAATAAAATAGGTGATAGCATCAAAGAGCGCGTCTCCATTGAGCACGGCCCAATTAAAAAATGCCTCAACGCTATCAATACTGATAAGTCTGATATCTGGATCGGTTGGAAAACTTCCCAAAACGGAAAAACTCCCTGGAAAGCTGTAATGTACCATCGCGGTGGCCACGAGCGTGACCATGAAAACGGCGCTAAAAATCATGTGACTTACGGGCATCCCCGAACGAATTTCACCGTCAGAAAGCCACTCCGAAAAACGGCCCTCCAACGCCCAATTGGCGACAATAGATTGGACGAACTTAACTGCGATCAGAAGTGTCAGACCTGCCAAAGCAATCATGGGCCCTTCGGCGGCCATGGCTGCCGCCTCACCGCGTATGCCGCCAATATTGGCCTCAAGAGACTCAACAGTTCTGCGATAGACATCAACTTTGTCCGAACCGCTTTCGAGCGCTGCTGCCAATTGTTTGCGTCGCAATTCCAACGTGCCCTCGATCGACGCAATCCGCTGCATGGCATCATTGGCCAGATCACCAAACAATCCGCGGGCAATTTGTACAAAACCGACCGCTTCTAGAATGAGAAAGGGTAAGGCCCAGCTCCAAAGCCCGCGCGCACCGAACCAGATCGGACCGAATAAACCCGCCATAAAATTGAAAGTTGCGGTGAATTTGGCTGAGGCACCAATCTTATCGAAATTGCGAATATAATAGTCAGAATTGGTGCGCACAAAACTGCGGATATTCTCATATCTTTGCTCTTGGTAAGCAATCGCAGCCTCTGAATCAATGTCTTCGAGAGGGTTCACACCCAAATCTACATCACTGTTGCTCATGATATTTCAGTTCCCTCAATCACAGTTCGCAGAAGATCCGCACGGGTAATAAGGCCAATATCTTTCTGGTCAGAACTCACGATAATCGGTTGATCCGTTTCAATTGCAATGTTCATAATGGCACTTAACGTTTCTTTTGCCGGCACCCTGACCAAATCGCTCGGCAGCGGTCCCTGCGCGGCAGTATAGGCCTCAATTGACTGCATGACCGCATCCGCATGCACGACCTTAAGTCGGGAAATACCCGCTACAAAATCGGCCACATAGTCATCGGCAGGCTGCATCACAATTTGTTCTGCGGTTCCAACCTGCACCAGTTTTCCATCCCGCATAATTGCAATGCGATCCCCTATTCGCACCGCTTCATCGAGGTCATGGGTGATGAATATTGTGGTTTTCTTGAGTATTTTACTCAGCCGAATAAATTCGTCTTGCAACTGCCGGCGGATCAAAGGGTCGAGGGCCGAAAACGGCTCATCCATCAACAGCACATCCGGGTTGGCGGCGAGCGCGCGGGCCAATCCGACCCGTTGCTGCATCCCTCCTGACAGCTCGTGGGCGAATTTTGATCCCCAAGCACCAAGCTCCACAATATCCAAAATCGCCGCGGCCTGGCGCATACGCTCATTTTTCGCCACGTTGCGGATTTCCAAAGGCATGGCAACATTGTCCAAAACCGAACGATGCGGCATCAAAGCGAAATTTTGAAAAACCATGCCAATCTTTTGATTGCGGAACGTTTGCAGCTCACGTTGCCCCAAAGCCATGACATCAACACCTTCAACCATAATCTGGCCGGCGGTGGGTTCCAACAGACGGTTGAAATGGCGAACCAGGGTTGATTTCCCACTGCCAGACAAGCCCATGATGCAAAAGATCTCTCCGCGTGAGACAGATAGGCTGACATCGGCCACGCCCACAACGGCGTTGAATTCGCTTAAAATTTCCGCCTTGCTTAATCCACCATCGCGCACGGCGCGCAAAGCCTCCGGCGCGCGGCTCCCAAAAATCTTCCACACGTTGGAAATTTCGACAACGGGTTGGGACGTCATAGTATTTCTCTTTTTCTTGAAATTTGGATAGGCTGGTCCGACCGTGCCGAACCAGCCACTCTTTGGTCGTTACAGACCCAGCATCGCATCAACGCGATCTGAGTTGGCAGCAATCCAAGCCTGTGCCGCTGCAGCTGGAGACACGCCGTTTGCACTGATTTCAAATGCCAAACCCGACACATCATCCGCTGTGAGCGAGAAATTGGCGAAGAATTCCGCAATAGCCGGAGACCGATCAGCCAAGGAATTTGACCAAGCAATCTGCACGTTTTTCAACGCATCTTTGGTGGCGACATAAGATTTTTCGTACCAATCAGCATCATCAGACGGCTGCACCATTTTGTAGCTGGCCGGATCATAAGTCGGCTCACTCAGCATTTCGACATCAAACATGAACCACACCGCGTGAGGTTTATAGCAATAAAATGCATAGCCCTCGCCCTTGGCGATACTGTCTTTGATACGGGCGGTCTTCACGCTTTCTTCGGCCCGGATCGGCTCAATGAAATCCAGCAAACCGTAGTCGCGTGTTTTCACTTCATTGACATTGGCAGAGGCCCAGCCTGGCGCGCCAATCCACATTTCGCCCTTGCCGTTGCCATCGCTGTCCATCATTGCAGCAACGTCAGGACGGCCAAGATCTGCGATATCGGTGATGTTATTGGCCTTGGCAAAATCCTGCGAAACGCAAAACCCTTGGTTGCCTTCATAGGGGTTGGAAGAAAGAGTCACGGTGCCCGCGCCATCCACATATTTTTTGGTAAAGCTTTCTTGGTTTGGCAACCACACATCCGGATGCACATCAATATCGCCCTTACCTTGATCCATGGCTTGGAAAATTGTGGCGTTATTGCCCGGCACATATTCTACCGAGCCACCGATGCGCGAGGTTACGATTTCGCCGAGCAAATGGCCAATGGCCTGCGCACCCGTCCAGGACGGTAGGCCGATTTTCACCTCTTCCGCCGCCATCGCCGGCAAGGATAGAAGGCCCACGGCCCCAGCAAGGCACAGTGTCTTACATTTTATTAGCATGTCAGTCTCCTTTGTTGGACTGCACCGAATTGGCGCCAGTCATGTTCTTTTTGTTATATGCAGCGCACCCCAGCCATATCATGATGAATTCACAGGGCTGGAGCCCGCGAAGCTTATGTGCCTTCACTCTAACGGGAGACGTTTTCGAATATCAAATTCGAACATTTCATCAAACTATTCGCAAAATGCATATTTAATGCTAAAGAATAACCCTGGGGATCACATATGGGGTGTGGAAGCTATGGACCTGAATTGGCTAAGAGATTTTGAGTGTTTGGCGCGCACCCTAAATTTTACCAGAGCATCTAACGAGCGGAACATTACCCAATCTGCCTTCAGCCGGCGGATCAAAGCGCTGGAAAACTGGGTTGGGCTACCCTTGGTCAACCGCGCCACCTACCCAATTCAACTGACAGAGGCCGGGCAGAATTTTCTGCCCACAGCCAAGGCAGCCATTGCGCAGTTAACTGAAAGCCGTCAATCCATCCGTGATGCGGACAGAGGCGATACGCGCTTCGTGCGAATTTCCGCTCTGCATACGATATCTATCAATTACCTCGCCCACCAAATCGAACGTATCCAAAAGGAAATACCGGAGTTACGAACACGGGTGATCTCGGATTCCCTAAGCACTTGTTGCGAGCTTTTGCTCGAAGGGGCGGTGGATATCATGTTGGTCTATTACCATCAGTATGTATCGCCAAAAATTGATGACACAGGCTTTGAGCGCAAAGATCTCTTGTCAGATAAATTGATTCCGGTTGCCGCCCGTGATGCGGCCCAGCAGCAAGGCTGGCACCTGTCCAATCGCGATGGCGCGCCGATCCCCCATCTGGCCTATGAGCAATCGTCTTTTTTGGGTCAAGTTATTGAAAATTCAATTTCTATTGAGGCTTTGAATATCGAAACCATCTATATTGATGGGCTGGTCGAAACCATCCGCCGGCGCCTTTTACAGGGCAGCGGCTTTGCCTGGATGCCACAAACCGCCGTTGAAACTGAGTTGCAAAATGGCAGTCTGGTCGCCATTGGCGACCAGAGCTTGAATATCTCTGTGACCATTTCCGCCCTAGCCAATCCCACATATTTTGACGATAGCGCCCGTAAGATGTGGTCTTTGCTCTAGCCGCTTTTATACGGTGACCCAATTGTTGGAGAAATCGAAGGCAAAATCATAGCCCCCCAAGGCCGCCGCACCACCGGTGTGCAAAAATACGATACGCTCGCCCTCGAAAGCCCCTTTGCGCGCCAGATCAATCAGGCCCGCAGCTCCCTTGGCAGAATAACAAGGATCGAGCAGAATGCCTTCCAGTTCCGCAAACATTTTGATCGCCTCAAGACCGCTTTGTGTCGGCAGGCCATAGCCCTCTCCAACATAATCGGTATTTGCCATGACATCGCTGCGTTGGACCACGCCAGGACAGCCCAGCTTATCGGCCGTGCGGCAGGCCAAATCGAACACCATGGTTTCTTGTTTTTCGCGTGGCGCGCGTGTGCCGATGCCCAAAACTGGTAGCTGCGCGTTCATCGCGCAAAGACCTGTGACGAGCCCCGCCTGCGTGCCCGAAGACCCGGTTGCATGCACCAGGCGATCAAATTTAAGGTTGCGATCATTGGCCTGCCCCAGCAGCTCAAAAGCGGCATTCACATATCCCAAAGCACCCGTCGGATTTGAGCCGCCGCCGGGAATGACATAGACTTTATGACCTTCGGCACGCTTGGCCTCAGCCGCGCGTTCCATTTCGTCTGGCATATTGTGACCGGCTGGGAACTTCTGCGTTGTCGCGCCATGCAAATGGTCGAGCATAACATTGCCATTGGTGTTGTAATTGCCATCTTGGTAACCGGTACGATCTTCTAAAAGAATATGGCATTTCAGCCCAAGTTTCGCCGCAAATGCAGCGGTTTGGCGCCCATGATTGGTCTGGGTCGCCCCTTGGGTCATCACCATATCCGCGCCCTGCTCCAGCGCCTCCGCCATCAAAAATTCCAGCTTGCGCGTCTTATTTCCACCGGTCGACATGCCTGTGCAATCATCCCGTTTGATCCAAATCTCAACGCCCAATTCTTTTGACAAACGCTCCATTGGTTCCAAAGGCGTCGCGAGATGCGCAAGAAATACTCTTGGGAAACGGGCAAGATGCATGAAAAACTCCTCTGTTTGATTGCCACGAGACGTAGAGCCTATCGGCCGCATTATCCAATGCAAAAATTGCATCAAGGCATGTCAAACTTGCAATATCGTCGCGCCACATCTGGGATGCGCCCGAGCCCTTTCAGCACGAAAGTGATCTAATGAAGCGGCCTGTGCGTAATGATTGCAAATCATTAGAGAGTGTTGCATCTATGAAAGAAATGATCACCGCCATTTGCTTGAGCCTCTTGGCCACCAGCGCCATGGCGCTAGAAACCCTGACCCAAAGGCCCGAGTTTGTGAATGCCGTGGCCGGTCATATCCTTGAGATTCCCCTGTTGCGCATCCAGCTGAGAGTTGCGGATACCGGCGAAATTGCAGGCAAAGGCTTCGGTCGTGACGTCACTGGAACCTGGGAGTGGGCAGATGGGTTTTTCTGCCGCAGCATGACGTGGGGAGAGCGCGAGCTGGAGTATAATTGTCAGCAGGTTGCGACCGATGGATCATCACTGATTTTCATCAGCGACAAGGGCACAGGCCGCAGTGCCAAATTCGCTCTTCGGCCCGCAACGCAGTAAGCCTTGAGCCGCAAACAGCGCGATCTATGCACCGAGATTGGATATCAAACGAGAGTGTTATTGAGGCTCCCATCAGCGGTATTTGACACCATCGGTATGCCCCCATATCCTTTCAGTCAGTTTCGCCATTGGACGTCTGGGCTTCAAAGCCAAGAACATCGTCACAGGACTGGTAGATTGCAACGTAGCCCGAACATCGGCATCCGTGGGGATTGGACATGAAAACCTCTATTGCAACCGTTTCTATCTCTGGCAACTTCGAAGAAAAGCTCGAAGCAATCGCAGCCGCCGGTTTCCACGGGCTGGAAATTTTTGAACAAGACTTGATCGCCCATGACGCCAACCCGCGCGAAGTGGGGGAGATGATCCGAGCGATGGGACTTGAAATCACCATTTTTCAACCCTTTCGTGATTTTGAGGGGCTGCCAGGTCATCTGCGCGCAAAGGCCTTCGATCGAGCCGAGCACAAGTTTGACCTGATCCAAGAATTGGGAACGGATCTCATGTTGATTTGCTCCTCCTGTCACCCAGAGGCGATTGGCGGCATAGATCGCGCCGCGGCAGATTTTCACGAGCTCGGAGACCGCGCGAAAAAGCGGGGGCTTCGCGTTGGCTATGAGGCGCTGGCCTGGGGCCATTATGTCAACGATCACCGGGACGCTTGGGAGGTCGTTCGGCGCGCTGACCATGACAATATCGGGCTTATTCTAGACAGCTTTCACACTTTGGTGCGCAAGATTGATCCCGACACAATCCGCCGTATTCCCGGCAATAAAATTTTCTTTGTCCATTTTGCTGATGCACCAGCCGTTGAAATGGACATGCTTTATAGATCGCGTCACTTTCGCAATATGCCCGGCGAAGGTGACCTTGATATGATCGGGTTCACGCGCGCGGTGATGGCGACTGGATATTCGGGTCCAATTTCGCTGGAGATATTTAACGATCAATTCAGGGCCGGCCAACCCAAAACCATTGCAAAAGACGGCTATCGCTCTCTTTTGGCGCTGATGGATGACGTCAACCGCGCGGAGCCAGCGCTGGCGTTAAATGTACCGGATGCGCCAGCTCGAATTCAGGCAAAGGGCCTATCCTTCATTGAGTTTGCCAGCAATGCGGATGAGGCGGAGTCCCTTGATGCGCTACTTGCAAGCCTCGGGTTCACACATTCTGCCGATCATGAGACTTTGGACCTCGCCCTATGGGCGCAAGGTGATATCCGCATCTTGGTAAACCGCGAAACCAAAGGCTACGCCAGCAGCGCATTTACACTCCATGGCACCAATGTCTGCGATATAGGCATTGCGGTGGAAGATGCGCAGGCAGCCGCAGCGCGCGCAAAATTCTTGGGTGCGGACCTGTTTCAGCAGGCGATTGATCCCAAGCAACTAAAAATTCCTGCAATCCACAGCCAAAGTAGCGGGATTTTGCATTATGTTGACGATAAGAACGGGCTGTCGGATGTGTGGGACGTCGAGTTTACCGCGCGAGCCAAGCCCGCGCCCGGAGCAGGTCTGACCGGTGTCGATCATATTGGCCATACGATGAATTATGAGGATATGCTCAGCTGGTCTCTTTTTTTCACCACACTTTTTGATATGAAAAAATCGGCGATGGTTGACGTGGTGGATCCCGAAGGGCTGGTGAGATCACAGGCGCTCGAATCATCCGACGGTAAGCTACGCATCACCCTGAATGGGGCTGAAACGCATAAAACGATGGCCGGTAGTTTCTTAGCGGAAAGTTCCAACGCCTCGGTTCAGCACATTGCCTTTGCGACAGATGATATCTTTGCGTCAGCCCAAAGGTTGGAGGCCTCTGGCTTTGCCCTCTTGCCTATTGCGAACAATTATTACGCCGACCTGACCGCACGTTTCGATATTGATGACGCGATGTTGGAGCGCCTGCGGAGGCAAAATATTCTTTATGATGAGGATGCGCGGGGGACATTCTTCCAACTCTACTCGCGCCCCTTTGCCGACGGTATGTTTTTTGAAATCGTACAACGCACAGGGGGTTATGAAGGATATGGTGGCCCCAATGCCCCATTTCGGATCGCCGCACAAAAGCGCCTGATGCGGCCAAAAGGAATGCCTAAGATATAGGCCTGCGGGCCAGACCTGGGCATTTGAATGAGGCATATGCCCAGCCCTTGAAGGCTGAAATTTCTCCAGTTGTGCGCAGTCTGCGACTGAGCGGGCCATGGAAAAGATCTCTGCGGCACGCCATGTCAACAAAGACATGCGGGCAAAGTGGTGTGGCTTGGTGGCTAGATTATGCAAAGGTCTTTGACATTCAACGCCCCGCGCCTAATAGCCTTGCTGATTTGGCATAAAACTTCTGTGGCTTACGGCAGGATTATGGTGAGGGCTGCCAATCTGGGTCACCTTTGATTTTGTGTCCTGGCCAGGTGACAAGCCATGAAGTTTAAGCTGCTCTTGTTGGTAATTCCAGATCAAGCTTCAGTCTGCATAAGCGCAATGAGCAATTCACGCCGCAAAACACCCCTGACTGAGCTGAGATCACTTAGTCGCATTATTAGACGAATAATTTCTTGCTTGCATAAGATTTAAGCGCGAAGACATGCGCCTGAAGCATATCGGAAATGCAATCTTGTTTCTTGTTGCGCTGCAGCATTTTGCGCTAAAAGGGACGTATCTTAAATTTCCTCCCGAAATTGTAGTGATTACTGGCGGTGTCCTTTGACACCGCCTTTTTTTGCGACGCATGGCGCGAAAAGCAGTGCCAGACATGCATCAATCGCATAGCAGGAATGCAGCTCTGTATGATGAAATTTATAGTAAAGAGCGCTATACTATATTGAGCAAACGAAAAGGATTAAAAATGTTTAAACATCTATTACGAACAATGATAGCGGCCCGTCAGGCCTCTGCAGCAATGCAAGCACTGCAATACATGAGTGATCGCCAGTTAGAAGATATTGGCTTCACCCGCGAGACTTTTGTCGAGAAAATCAAAGCAGATGTATTCGCCGAGCTGGATGCTGCACAAGCAGAAAAAATTCAGGCCGTACCGGTCAACCCAAATTTAGTAGGCGCTGTGTAAGCAGCGTTTACCTAAGTCACATATCGGCACTCTGGGTTTTAACTAAAATCCAACATCAACTCGCCTGCAGTGGTTGCAGTGGCTTTTGTATCGGTCATGTCCATCGCGGCTGCTCGTAAACCATCAATAGCAGCCTGTGCGGTCGCCGCATCTGGCCACACAATCATGGTTCGCGCAGTGTTCGCGCCGGTTGCAGTGGCTTTAAAGCTAAGTGCGCCCGCAGACTGCACCTTTGGCCACATTGCGGTGCCGGTCGACACCATCGCATCCATATCCGCAAATTCCCAATCTGTAAAAGTAGCAAACATTCTAGTTTTCCTTTTGAATTAGTTCATGCCGGTATATAGATACAAGTGAAAACAGAGCGCCGCTTAAGATCACTTTACTGAACAGCTCGCCAAGTAAGTCTTGATCCATCAGCAACTCACAATATGCCAGTAATATGAGAAATAGGAGAAAACTATGAAGACGATTGCAGCATCTCTGTCTATTCTCTTTCTGACCCTCTTAAATAGTGGTGCAATGGCGAATAATCTCATCAAAACAGGGCAATGGGTTTATTTAGCAGATAGGGTGATGGGTGGAATTTCCGACGGGATTGCACAGTTTGAAGATCAAGGAATAGACCAGGTCATACGGCTAAGCGGTGAAGTTTCTACAGCTAATAACGGTGGTTTCATTCAAGTTCGCTCACCGGTGCTGTGGGAGGCGGCGAAGGGCAAGACAGGGATAAGACTGACGGTTAAAGGTAACGGCGATCAGTATTTTTTGCACATCCGGAGTACCGACACTCGCTTGCCTTGGCACTATTATCAGCACAGTTTTCAAGCAAGTGGCACATGGAGTGAGATAAGTTTGCCGTTTGAGGCTTTTGAAAAGTCGTCGTCGCTTTTGAGAGCGACACTCGACCAAAGCGAGATTAAAACTATCGGTATTGTCGCTTACGGTAAAGATTATTCTGCTGATGTATCGGTGAAGCGCCTGGAGTTTTATTGATTGGACAACGTTTTAAATCCAGCCAACGCGCACCAGCAGCGATGCCCCAGATGTCAGGCACCACTGAATACTGTTGTTGTGCATGGCCATGAACAATGCGTGATCTGTAAGTCTAATATCTTTGAGTGCTGCTCCGGGGATACCTGTGAAACCGATCATAATTTAGCCGTTGGGTATAAAAGAGGGTGATGATGTACGTATCAGTTACCGGCCTTAAAACTCACAGCCTATACGCCTCTATGAAGTTTTGGTTCCTAACAATCCCTGCACTTAGGGCAGCCCAAAGGGCAGATGGTATATTGCTCTGTGAGAACAAGAGCCGGAACGGCTGTCACCATACGCTTACTGTTTGGAAATCAAGGGCACATATGCTGGAATACGTCAGATAGCCAAAACATGTGAAAGCAATAAGATCTTTTTCATCAATAGCTGTTGGCGGATTGCTAAGTTACGAAAGTAACATCATTCCCAGTTGGGAAGAGGCACTGCTGAAGTGGGACTAAGAAGCACGAAACGGTTGAACCACGCATCACGGGCTAATACTTGAGTAAAGCTACGCTACCGCGCATGTATGAGCGATTCTATATGACCCTCAAATGGACCCTTAAATAGAACCCCATGAACTCTTGTGAGATTTATTTATAATCGATCGACTTTACGCAGATGATTTGTTGCATGCCGCGGCCAGTAGCAACAAAATGCGGGTTGTAAATATCCTATCTAAAAGCGCAGCTTTGTTGCTTTTTTTGTCGATCACGGGTCTCGCTATGACTCAAATCTCATCAATTCGCCGGATGTTTCGCTGGTCAGTTAAGATGTCACATCCAATTTACCTGGCCCACTTAGTGTTCGTTATCAGCCTTGGTGAAACTTTAATGTTTTTTGGTTTTACCTCAGGTATTTGGGGCCCGTTGGTCATCTACTGCGCAATCATCTCATGGGCACCGTTTGATTGGGTCTTCAATGGGCGCAAATTTTCCAGGTGTCAGTCGACTGGCAAAGTGCGTTTAGACCAAGGCGCCACGTCAAAGTGCCAGATGCCGTCACTGCGGCGTGAAAAATAACACCACGCATCAGATCAAACATCGGCTCTCAGGTTTTATCGTCGGCAATCCAAAGATGTGCCATGTAGTTTGGTGACATGGCTCAGGGGTTAGCAGTACTCCAAGCCCCAAAGTTTTTTGCAGATACAGTAACTTCATAGCCGATAAATTCGATATCGCCATTCACCCAGCCATCGTGACCCGGAGCGAAGGTGTATGCGTCACCCGCATGTACTGTTATTTCGGATCCGTCATCGTGTGCAACGGTCATTGAGCCTTGAATTACGACGCCAACATGAGCTGCCTGACAGCTATGACCACCCACCAAAGGTTTGACGCATTCTGACCACTTCCAGCCTGGTTGCAGCACCAATTTGGTGGCCGTCGCGACACCTAAATCAACCGATGCTGAATGAGTTTTGTCAGGCTCTTTCAAAACATCGGGATTGGTGAATGACTTACTTGCTAAGGATTTCGACATTACGTTTCTCCGAACTTTTTGTTGACATGATTAATGTGCGGCAGCTCATAGCGAAAATCTATATCAAATTATGGAGTGGTTTTGTCTCAAACGCCACAACTTATAAGATGCGTCAGGAAGCCAGTTGTCACAATTGCATTTCCGAAGGTAAGATACTGTCACGAAAGTTTATACAGGCAATTATGATGTTGCGATGGATAGGGTTGGGGTCGTGGTTAGTTTAGCTACGACTTGACATGCAATGTTGCTCTAACGTCAAAAATACGACTACTGCATCCGTTGATGACGGGTGGGTAAATAGCTGTTGTGTTCGCTCAAAAACTCAATCTCAGCGTTTTTATCCAAATAGTTTTTCATTTGTCTTGCATTTGTGAATTGCATTTCGAATGCACTACCATTGCTTGTGTTAAACAAAATTACTTTCATTTTACGTCTCCTCTAAGCATCAATATAGAGCCCAATGCAAAAAAAGAAAACGAATACAATTGAATACAATTGAATGTGAGTATTTTCATGCAATTAGACACAGCCTATCGCCGCAGGAAGCGGCGACACGACGGCCCATCAAGCCTCTTAGCCCCCTCAACCGGTTAGCAAAATAAGCCCGCCCGTCTCAACTAGGTTTCCTCAGCCAAGAGCGCTTGCACAACTCTTGGTTGGAAAAGCTTTGAAGGTGAACTTTTTGTAGGCAATTATCTGATATATTTCCATCGAGATAGCTCCTGTTCCTGTAGTCTCACAGTGACGGAAAGTGACTTTAAACACTTGATTAAATGTAAAAATCTGATCGCCAGCTTCAATTCACAAAAACGTAGTGCTTGTCCTGGGAAAGAGTTTTTCGCTCCACTTTAGTCAGCACCACAATTGTATCATCGATGCTTAAGCCATTGGTTCGTGCCTTGTCCCAAATGCGTTTGCACGACTTCGGTGACCATGGAAGCGCGGCTTCCGCGAGCCAACTTCGAAGGGGTTGAGGAAGCGTGTCGTATGTCATCATCGGGTTTGTTGCGCGGCGCCGTCTCTTAAGTGCTGTAGATCCGAGATTGCCAGTCATTTGGAATGATCCTTATACGATTTAGGTAGCTTGATGGGTGCGCAGCATCTCAAAGCTATAGACAAGTTCTGAGCGGGTGATGTCACGGCCAATAACAACGATGCGCGATTGACAGGTTTTGCCCTGCCAGTCGTGAAGGGGCACTGGTGGATCAAAAATATGCTGCACACCGTGAAACACGAACGGCATCTCAATGCCGATCAGATGTACGATCCCTTTTACGCGCAAGATATCGGGCCCGCGCAGACTGATGAGTGTGTCGAGCCAACGATCAAACGCATCAGGAGGAATTGGGTCGTTCAGGACAATAAACGCCGATCCAATCCGCGCATCGTGTTTGGGCAGTGGGGCTGTGGGTACCGAAGACGGGGCTAGACCTGAAAGATTATTAAATGGATCTTTGGAAACAAATGGAGGTGCAGGTGGTATCAACCATGCCATGGCCTGTTTTGATGTTCCATAAGGGCGCATGCCACTCAAATCCCAAAGGGCTGCGGTTGGTACTACACCGTGATCTGCCTGCAGAATATCTGCTGTTGGATTGAGAGTTTGCAGCCGTATTTTGAGTGCACCTGACATGCTCTTGGACACCAGATCGATCTTACTTAGGACAAGCAAATCTGCCATCGCGACTTGCGAAACGGCTTCGAATTGACGGTCAAGCGTGTCCGGACCTGTTGCTGCATCCACCACCGTGACAACCCCATCTATGCGAAAATTCCGTGCCAGATAAGGATCAACCAAGAACGTATGTAGAATGGGGGCGGGATCCGCGAGGCCCGTTGTCTCGATTACCACGCGGTCAAAGGTCAGACGACTTTCTTGTTTGCGGGCAGCCAAATCTTGCAGGGTGCGAGACAGGTCACCAAGAATGGAACAGCACAGGCAGCCGGATTTCATCAAGACAACTTCTTCGTCCACGGTCTCGATCAGATCATGGTCAAGCCCCGCTTCTCCGAATTCATTCACGATAACAGCGATCTTAGGTCCGGTTGACTGAGCTATAATTGCATTGAGAAGTGTTGTTTTTCCCGCACCAAGAAATCCTGTCAGTAGGGTAATAGGTAAGCGAGTGTCGTTTGCATCTAATTTATTTCCCATTTTACTCATGCTTTTTCATATTAATGCATTATCATACAACAACTATTTAATAGTAAAACTCTGTGGTCCAACTAGGGCAACAGCATACTAACGCTGATTGCTATGATCATGAATCCTACGGTCAGATGCAGCGCTGCAGAGATGGCTTGCATACCTTTGTGATCGCGAGCACCGAAACCGATCAACCGCCGCGCGGCAACGCCGGAGGTCGCTACCATCTGGTTAAAAACTGCGGTTCCAAGGCCCATCGCGACCACTGCTAGACACCCGACCACGAAAGCATCAAAACGGGCTGCAATCACCAGGACAAATAACGCTCCGGTACACGGTCTTACCGCGATGCTAGCGATCAATGCGACGGCGTCGCGTGTTGAAGTGAGTGTTGCCACATCATTGAAGCTTGGGCCATGCGAGTGACCACAACAGCCGTGTGTGTCCTGCTTGACATGGCTGATTTGATACCAACAGCGTGCGCCACGAAATATTAACACAGCTCCAATTGCGGCAATGGCTACGTAACTCGCAGGTGCAAGCCAGGTCTCCGTAAGGTCAGTCAAATCAGCAGACCCTATTTGCAGAATAAAGTAGAGACCACCGACCAAAAAGATTGCTGTCACGGCCTGTGCTAAACTGGATAAAAAAGTCAGGATACTCAACCGTTTCAGGGTTGCGCCACTGGCAAGGGACGCTCCGCCAATCAGGACTTTCCCATGCCCGGGTCCCAGAGCGTGGAAGAAGCCATACGCGGCCGTTGCACTGCACAATGTCCAGACACCCTGTGGATTGCCTGCTTGAATACCCCTAAGCGCACCAGCCATCGCGTTCTGAAACGTGCGTTGTCCACCAACCGCCCATCGTTGAATTTCAAACCATGGCACAATATCCCAGACTGCGGCAGCGATAGCCAAGATAAAGAGAACGGTCACACCAAACCTTAACCACATGTTAACTGCACCTCATCGGAGAAGAGTCGACCAGCATTTTCTATTTCCAGCCTGTCTTCACGCCCCAGTGCGGCCAGCTTGTCTTGTATGACGCTTTCTGCTGCCGTTGGCTCAAAAAGTACAATTTGCGCTTTACAATCTTCAGGCAGCTCAGGCGAAGCTTTCGCAGATACAATCGTGTAGGCGAAATAAAAAAACGGGTCATAGAGGCGCAAAAATATGGGCGTGCTATCAACTCTGACCGGTTGCGACAATGGCAGATCAAATGAGACCTCAATTTGATTGGCATTTAGCATCACAGCAGCGGCTTTAGGGCGTCCCAGCGGATAGTCCTGTCCTAAAACTTCAAGGTAGATGTCACCCTTATAACCTTTAGGCCAGTTAGTTTCACCTTCTAGAATTTTAACGCGATCAGCATCATTCAATTGACCGTCTTGATCCTGGTCCAATTCTAAAGTTTCAAACAAAACGAGCGTTGTAAACTCATCATAACGCCACGAAATTTTGATCGTTTCCAACTGCTGATCGCTTCCAAAAATAAAGCCAGTGCGCGCATCAACAAAAATATGTGGATGTGCCTTGGTGACGCCACCAAGGCACATCGCAGACAGCGTTATGACCCAAAACTTATGTAACACTAAGAACTTGCACTTCAATTTTCAGCCCTGACGCTTATTAACTAGATGCTCTTACATGCAACTTGCAAGAGTGGTTGACAAGTTTCGGATCAGTTCAGGGTATAGAGATGAACCCGGTTCCAGATCAGATCCAAGCGGATCAAGAATCCCCGTCTGAGTATTTGTACCGTCGAGAACAGTTGCAATCAGATCAGGGTTGAACTGCGGTTCGGCAAGAACGCAATCTATTCCTTGCTGGGCAATTCGGTCTCGGATTTCTGTGATACGCGCGGGACTTGGATCAGAGGCATCGCTGACTGAAATAGCACCAGATGCAGGAAAGTTAAAATCCATTTCAAAATACTGATACGCGTCATGGAACACTATGAAGCTACCCCCACGGACACCGTCAAGAGTTGCTGTGACTTCACCAATTAACAAGTCAATCTCTGTACGACCTGCCGCGGCGTTTGCAAAATAAGCACCTGCGTTGTCAGGGTCTACAGCAGAAAGCTGACCTGCGATTACGTTCAGCCAAGTCATTGCATTTTTTGGTGACAACCATGCATGTGGATCATGGTCACCATGATCGTGTGTATCATGTCCAGCCGTTCCATCGTGATCGTCATGGTCATCATGGTCATCATGGTCATCGTGATCGTCATGATCATGGACTTCGAATAACGCACTTTCTCTGAAATCTAATTGAACCGTTCCATCTAGGTCTAATAAAGAAGTGACAGAGGCGTCTTTGGCTAACGTTTCAATCGTATCTGTCAGCCACGGGGTCAAGTCAGGTCCAATCCAAAACACAAGATCAGAGTTTTGTAATGCGGCAGCCTCAGACGGACGTAAACTATACTCATGTGGGCTTGCACCAGGCTGAATAATTAAATCAGGCGTGCCTGCACCATCCATAACCCGCGCGACCAAGGAATGCACAGGAGCAATATCCACTGCGACCTGCGGCGTATCTGCGTATGCACTACCCCCCATCAAAGTGGCAGTAAGGGAAAGAGTAAAAAGTTTTCTCGACATCAAGGCCTCCATGTGATTTTATAACATAATAATCCCCTTAGACGAAATGTAATAACATGACAAGCGAGACAAGAAATTTGAATGCGGCAAAATATCCATTGGGATTTGCGCAGCACGATCATAGCACATGTATGAGTGATGCGCTTGCTGCAGCTGACGCGCGTTGCGCAGAGGACGGTCTTCGTTTTACTCCTGTGAGACGCAAGGTGCTAGAGATCTTACTTCAAGATCATTGCGCCTTGGGCGCTTACACTATTTTGGACAGGCTACGCGAAGATGGATTTGGGTCGCAACCTCCAATAGCGTATCGAGCCTTGGATTTTCTTGTAACAAATGGTTTAGCCCATAAAATCGAACGCTTAAATGCCTTCATAGCATGTGCCAATACTAACCATTCTCATACACCAGCATTTATGATCTGTCGGTTGTGCGATGCTGTTGCCGAAGAGTTATCTTCCTCAGCACGAAGTGCATTGCGCGAGGTGGCACGCGCCACCGGCTTTAAGATTGAGCGAACTATCATTGAGGCTGAAGGTATCTGCCCATCATGTATAAATAAGACCGATTCATGAGCCTTATTCAGGTTGAGGGACTTAACGTTCGATACGGCTCAAGGATGGCACTATCAGATGTGTCGTTGCGTATCGAGCCTAATGAAATTGTAACAATTGTTGGGCCAAACGGATCAGGTAAAACTAGTTTGCTCAGGGCGATCATAGGTGCGATCAAACCGTCAGAAGGCCATATCGTTCAGGCTAGCAGCCTCACGATCGGGTATGTCCCACAAAGGCTCCACATTGATGATACCTTACCGATCACAGTTTCACGATTCTTGAAACTACCAGGAGGTGTTGCAGTTGCAGATATTGATTATGCACTGAAACAAGCAGGTGTGCCAGAATTGAAGAAAGAGCAACTTTCACAGCTTTCTGGCGGTCAATTTCAAAGGGTCTTGCTTGCCCGGGCGTTAATAGGAAAACCTGATTTGTTGCTTTTAGATGAAGCGACACAGGGGCTTGATCAACGCGGTTCTGCGTCTTTTTACCAGCAGATCGAAACTGTGCGAAAGGCCACTGGCTGCGCAGTCCTTATGATCAGCCATGAATTACATGTTGTGATGAGTGCATCTGACCGTGTTATCTGCCTTAATGGTCATGTTTGCTGTGAAGGAGCACCGGCAGCAGTAGCATCAGCACCAGAATATAGGGCTTTGTTCGGTACGGGAACCGGAGGCGCTCTAGCACTTTACCGCCATGAACACGACCATGGCCACGATCATGGCGATCATCGTCATAATCACAACCAGGGCGCAGAGTAATGTTCGATGATTTTATGGTGCGTGCCGCGCTTGCAGGAATTGGTGTGGCTTTTGCCTCAGCACCTTTAGGCTGCTTTGTAGTCTGGCGTCGCATGGCCTATTTTGGAGATGCCACTGCGCATGCAGCAATTCTTGGTGTTGCACTGTCGTTGGCGTTCTCGCTGTCAGTGTTCGTGGGGACGGTAGTTGTAGCCTTGCTAATGGCGCTTGTTGTCAGCGTGTTGTCTGGGAAAGGCTATGCTATGGACACTTTGCTGGGGGTCCTTGCGCATTCTGCACTCGCATTTGGACTTGTGGCGGTGTCCTTTCTCTCCGGCATACGGATTGACCTAATGGCCTATCTCTTTGGTGATATTCTTGCCGTCTCACGCGGGGACCTTTCGGTCATCTGGGGGGGAGCATCACTTGTTGTCGCACTGATCGGCTGGCGCTGGTCAACCCTGCTAACCTCGACGTTAAACGAGGATCTGGCTTACGCGAGCGGAATCAACCCAAAACGCGAGCAACTGGTGCTAACGATTGCACTGGCAATTACGGTTGCGGTTGCAATCAAAGTGGTCGGTGTCCTGCTTATTGCTGCCATGTTGATTATTCCAGCAGCCGCAGCACGTCCTTTGTCCCGGACACCTGAAGGCATGGCCATCGCGGCCGGTTTGATCGGAATGCTGTCCGCTATTATTGGTCTACGCGCGGCCTATGTACTTGATACCCCTGCGGGCCCTTCCATTGTGTGCGTCGCTGCTATTATATTTCTTGCAACCAGCGTTCTAAAGAGTCTTAGACACCAGAGGTAAGGAAGCCACTCAGCAAGAGCAGCGGCACGGTCTAGCTTGAAATTATTGCCTGCCTAGCGATGTAGGCCCCCACAAAACCACCTGGATGAATCTACGCCCCAAACTCTAAAGTCCTGATCTTCAGGACGCTGTGCCCAAGATCCTAGGTCCGGGGTCCTACGTCCTGCGGCTCAGCTGTAGAAATTAGGAACAGTAACCCCTGCTGTCGGTCCACGGTCCGCGGCTCGAGCAAAACCATCCAACACCGATTGGGCACAGGTAACGCTGAAGGCGGAAACGTGGGTGGGTGCTATACTATCCGTGGACCTTGGCTCTTGATCCGCGGGCCTAAGCAAGATGAACCAGGAACCCCGGGCCAGGTTTCATGTACCTGAATGGGGAGTGTTTTGTAATACGGCGAAGCTACGAAACCGCACGACCCGTCTCAAGTTAGATTTGTCTGACAGCACCCCCGGGGATGGTCAAATTCACTCAATTAATACCAGCCAATTGCATGGAATGCAGAAGATTTCATGAAGTATTTTAGATAACCACCCTTGCCAAAGTAAATCAAATTAGCAGATGTTTCCATAACTAAAACCGATGGAAAGCTTCCACCTATACAAAGGGAGAGCAAATGAATTAAGGTAACCCATAGGAAAAACTGAGGGAATACCACCAATGAACCTGCGTCAGCTAGAAGCATTCAGAGCGACCATCCGCTGTGGCTCCATCACCGAAGCAGCCAAGATGATGCATATCTCTCAGCCCAGTGTCAGCAGGCTGA
>Ga0206127_1001276_pt1 | contig 27865 bp, 24 predicted proteins | sample Helgoland_Spring_6_FD_148646 | JGI IMG/M metagenome (GOLD analysis project Ga0206127, IMG submission 148646) | Pelagic subsurface seawater microbial communities from Kabeltonne, Helgoland, North Sea - Helgoland_Spring_Bloom_20160419_1 | ecosystem: Environmental > Aquatic > Marine > Epipelagic ...
AGTATATCAATGGCTTCTATAATCCACGCCGACGTCACTCATCGCTCGGCGGGAAAAGCCCCTTGGCATTCGAACGAAAGGCCGCATAAATGAGTTGAGAGACCGGAACGTAACCGTGACAAGACCAGTTCTGGATGCTGGTGTCAGGATCCTGTTGCCGGATCTCGAAACCTCAACGCCAACCGAAACAGCGCAGCTATGGGGCTGACGGACTTCCGGCCGCTGGTTCAGGTCACGATTAACGGCATCCCGCTGTCGGGGTTCGTGTTCTCTCAGCTGAGTTCGGTGCGCGTGTCGGACACGGCCGGGTTTATCTCGGATACTGCCGAGATCACCTTCGTCAACACGTCGCCAGTTTCCCGGTTTGCGATGCCCGAACCTGGGGCCGAGGTCGAGATCGCGCTCGGCTACCTGGGGGCGTTCCTGCGCATGGGTCTGTATATCGCCGATGAGGTTGAGGAGAGCTCCCCCCCTCGCATGATCACGGCCGTGTGCCGCGCGAAAGCGCAGGGGGAGACGCAGAGCGGGTTCGCGCCCATCAGTCAGCAAAAGTCGCGATCATGGCCAGCCGGGATGACATTGAAGGCTATCGTCACGATCATCGCGGGCGACAATGGGCTTGAACCGGGCGTGACCGAGGCCGCGGGCTCGATCGTGCCTGGTCACATCGATCAGCTGGATGAAAGCGACCTGTCGGTTCTGACGCGGATCGCGGTGCTGCATGACCTGGTCGCCAAACCGGCCGGGGGCGTTCTCTTTGTCGGCCGCAGGGCCGATGGCGTCAAAGCATCGGGCCAGCCGACGCCCATCGTGACGCTGCTCGAGACAGACGTGAGCCGCTGGTCCATGCGCCGGGGGCTCAGCGATGCCACGGGCACGATAATTGCCACCTATCGGGATCTCGAAAACGCCGAGGATGTCGAGGTGAAGATCGGGGACGCCGAGCCGGTGCGCCGGTTGCGGCAGCGTTTCCGGTCGGAGGAGGAGGCGCGCGCCGTCGCCGTAGCCGAGTCGCGCCGCGCCAGCCGTGCAAAGGAGACGCTCGATCTCGAGCTGCCTGGCAATCCAACGATTGCTGCCGAGGGGCGCATCGTGCCGATCGGGTTCAGCTCGGCCGCTTCAGGCGAGTGGATTGTGAAAACCGCGACCCATGAAGTGTCGGAAGCGGGCTATCGAACGATGGCCCAATGCGAGCGGCCGGAGTAGGGAACCCGCCAGAGGCAACCAGCCGGGCGCTTGGCCATTTTAGACGGAATGTCTGCCTCTGGAGCCTGTCTGAATGCCTGAAGAAGAAAGCCCGCGCGTGGGTCTGATCAACTGGTCAGAATGGAAAAAAGACGGGGGCAAATTCTTCCGCATCACGGTCATCGGCGCATTTGCCGCGTGGGTCGGAGCGTATGTGCCTGTGATCAACGAGCTGGTATTCTCCCCCTGGCGATTGGGCGACAAGGTCGATGCCAACACCGCAACGCTCGCGCACCTGGTCGAGGACGTGAAGATCCTGCAGCGGCCGGATGTCATTTTTCGGATCACGCGATCGCAAGTGCTCGGGCCTCCCTGTGGCGGTGGTCGCAGCTGCGCGATCGAGCTGGAAATTGAACGCACCGAGCAGGGCAGAACCTGCCAGGTTGTCCCTGGCGAAACGCAGTATTCGTTCCGGAACCCGCGCAACGATGCCAGCCTGTTTGTGAGGCTCGATCGGCCGGTGCAAACCCAGAATGTCGGTTCAAAGCCGGTCACGTTCCAGTATCAGGTCACCGCGCCGTATGGGCTCGAGCCGAACGCTGAGTTCTGTCTCGAGCCTCTCTACATCGGGTGTCCTGGTATGACTGAGGGCGATTCCCCGATAAGGGCTACACGGAGCTGTACGGCAGTGCCGGTTGAGCCTTAGCGCCGAATTACCCAAGTGCCCCAAGTTTTGGCCCATGAAGCACAGGCTGTCGCTACATGGGCCGAAACGCCCAGTTGCAGCATTCTACGCTTGTGGCTTGGGCAAAAACCGCTTGCGCAACAAGCAGTTTGAAGGAAGGCTGGTCGAGTGCGTTGCGCCATCTTCGGGAGAGACAGTCTAGATGTTTATTCGAATTTTTACATATATTTTTATGGCTATAAGCCCAGCAATTTGCTTTTCACAGGAAAGTTTTACTCACAATTCTTGTAATTTCCATTTTCAGGATCAACCTACCGCGGTCAGTTGGGCGAGAATTAAGGGCTCAATTGGTCTTGATGGATATTCCGGCGTGGACAAAATAGTATTCAACTTTCTTTGCAAAAATAATGCTGGTCAAAATATCTATCTAAAAGAGAAAAGTACGCCATTTAATGGACCATGGGTCTTCGATCTGTCAGTAAAAAACTGCACAATGGATTTTAGATTTTCATTAAACAGATCGAACGGTAACGTGGACTTGAGTACATCGAAAGCTCAGTGTAGCAGAATGAAACCAAACCAAAGAACTATCGAAGCTTGCCAAAGTGCTGTCGTATCTTCGGGCAAGGATTCCAGTTATGCTCGTGGGTTTTGTAGAAACGCTGACCGAGATGTTAGCTTCTGGAATTGCGTTCAAAGACAGACAAGGCAAGGGCGAGACGTAGCTTATGGCAGAGGTTTTTGCCGGTAGCCTTATCTATAGATCTCCTAACTCATCGACTTGCCCCCCATTTCGCCGCACACACGCGGTATCAGCTTCAACTGCGACTAAATCGAAGGGCGAGCGCCTATGCAGTCTTGAGTCTTAGTGCTTTTCATTCAAAGGATTAGGTTTAAGCTTGAGGCCGACGATACAATGGAGTTCGACTATCGTCTTAAAGCGTAAGCTACACATCAATAAGTATATGGAGTGTTATATGTTTGCTGTATCTACCCGTATTTGGTTCTGTTTTATTTTAGGAGTGATTGGGGCCGGTTCTGCGTTTGCGCAAAGTGTTACAAGCATCGAGAAGCAATCCACGGGGGATGCTTACTCAATATTTTGTTCAGATCGTTCATATGGAACTGTGACAGTCGAAGGAAGTATTGTTTGCGGAGTTCCTATCAATGGTCGTTCAGCCAGTTGTAAAGCAGGCTGGCAGGTAACCTCTGCCGCGCAGTATGTTTGTAGTGGCGCGGGCACTCAAAGATCTGGTGGGCAAGAAGCGCGTCGGACATGGGCTGCTATTATGGAGCTTTACCGAGGCGGCATAAGTAGTCCACTAATAACAGAGAGCAGTAGGGTTTCGTATAATTTTAATGAACGTGACGGCTGTTTGCTGACCGAAATCGATAAATCGAACGATGGCATCAACACTACTACTGTGAGGTTTTCTGAACTGTCAGGGGAAATCAAAAAGAACTTTTACAATCACTATCTTCAGTGCAGTTCTGGTAAAAAGTGTGTCAAAAGAAATACTGACTTGAATGTTAATCTCTACTGGGATGAGTACCCCGCATTGATTGCGTCAGGCAGTGAGAGAGACCGGCGCTTGCTATCGCTATATCGCAAACTTATCAACCAATGTAGATAATATCTCTGCTGATACGACCGGCTATTCCACAGAACACAATGAGCTATCGTTTTTTCGGCAAGCTAATTACGTTAGCTAAATCCACTTCATCTTTGGCTGGTTCGAGCTACACCACGACTAAACGGTTTTTGAAAAGTGCAATCACAACTTCGCGGAACTCTCTGGAGATCTTGATAATACTTCACATAACGTGTTGAGCATTGCCAGATGCTTCTGCCGCACATTCCTGATACGTTTCTGATATGTTCTGCGAGTTTGTTGCACAGAAAACCGTTTAAAATCAGTTAAAAACGTGCGGATTGCAAATCCGTGTACAGGAGTTCGATTCTCCTACTCGCCTCCATTTTATTCTAAATCAAAGGGTTGGCGGCTGAACGCTCGAGTGTGACCCAAAGTGGGACACACCTTCTATGATGCTGAGGCAACGGAACATCCTACGCACCGAAAAGACGGGGCGATGCTTTGCCACAAACGCGTCCTTCATCTTGCATCTTGGGCGAAGTACGCGGCTGCCTTGCTTAAGAAATCGCGCTCCTCGGTCATCCGCGCCAGTTCCCGTTCGAGCCGTCGGTTCTCGGCTTCATGATCCACCGACACAGCCTGTGACGTGGCCTTCGCGTACAGCTTCATCCATTTTTACAGCGAATGTGTGCTGACACCCAAACGCTCTGAGACCTCACGAACGCCATACCCCCGCACCGTGATCTGATGCACAGCATCACGCTTGGAATCTTCACTGAAATTTGGCTTCCCCATAACGGCCTCCTTACCTCAAAATTAGGAAAAAAAGCGTCTACAACGCTAGGGGCTATTCAGTATCTCATTGCCATTGCCGCCATTCATTTATTGCGTCACGGAGTTTGTTAGGGTCTATTTGACCAAAACAAGCCCGTTCAGGGCAAATACGGGATAGGGCAGGGCATGAACACGAAGAACAAGGTCGTTGCGACCTATCACGGGGTCGAGGTTTTGGATGCACCGCATCTGGGGCCGACCATGATCAACAATATGATCGAGGGCAGCTATGAACGCCGCGAGGTCTTGTCTGCGCTGGCGTTCATCAAGAAAGGCGATGTTGTCATCGAAATGGGCGCGGGGGCAGGGGTTGTAGGAGCCGTTGCCGCGAAAAACTGCGCGCCCGCCAAGATCGTGTCCTTCGAGGCGAACCACAAGCTGATAGACCCGATCAAAGCGCTTTATGCCCATAACGGCATCAAGAACAAAATCGAGGTGCGCAACAAGATCGTCATCTCTGATCCTGATGCGCCAAAATCGGTTGATTTCTATATCCGGGGCAACTTTCTGGGGTCCGGCATGACGATCACAAAGGGGATCGAGCGGGCCGAAAAGGTCGCCGTACCCGTCGTGAAATGGGCAACAATCAAGAAACAGATCAAACCGACGGTGTTGCTAATGGATATCGAAGGGGCCGAGCTGGAGTTCTTTCGTCACGCGGATTTAAGCGGGATCAGAGTCATTATCGCCGAGCTGCACCGCCATATCTATCACCGCCCCGGCATGCGCGAAATCAGGGACGGCATCGCTGCCAAAGGCTTTGTCGAGGACAAGGAAGCGTCGGGTGGTGGGGTGTTTGTGTTCACCGCAGTTTGATGTCTGTCAATTCTGAACTGTTAAAATCTGCTAAGGTGTCCAAATTCAACATTGAAAACACTGTGCGATAATACATCATTCGCGGGCGAAATTGCCTCAGTTCAAGGTAAACGGGCATCTTGGCGTTGCTGGAAGGCTTGTGGTGTGGCATTGCAGAGAAAAATATCTGAACGAAAGAGTTTCGCGAATGTCCGACTTTTCCGCCCGCCGCACGATGATGGTTGATACCCAAGTTCGCCCGTCTGATGTGACAAAATTCCCCATTATCGACGCGATGCTGCATGTCGCCCGCGAAGATTTTGTGCCCGCCGCACAGCGCGAGGCCGCATATCTGGGCGAAAACCTGAACCTGGGGGAGGGACGTATCCTGCTTGAGCCGCGGACCTTGGCGAAAATGCTGGATGTGCTGGCGATCAACAATGGTGATCTGGTTCTCGATATCGGCTGCGCTTACGGATATTCGTCCGCTGTCATTGCCCATATCGCCGAAGCGGTGGTTGCTGTCGAAGAAGACGAAGCCATGGCGAAAGAAGCACAGGAAATTCTGATGACTTCGGGGGCCGACAATGCGATCGTTCAGGCTGGCGCGTTGGTCGAGGGTGCCCCGCAGCACGGTCCCTATGATGTGATCCTGATTCAAGGCGGCGTAGAGACGGTGCCGGAGGCAATTCTGAGCCAGTTGAAAACAGGCGGCCGGATCGCGTGTATCTTCATGGACGGTGCCTTGGGTGAAGTGCGGGTCGGATATAAAGACGACCATGGCGTCAGCTGGCGCGCAGATTTCAATGCCGGTGCGCCGGTACTTAAGGGGTTTGCCCGCGAAAAGGCATTCCAACTTTAAAACTTATTAGCCTTATCTCCGGTGAAACGGGGCCCGGCTTGACGGAGTGGATTAGATGGATCTGAAAAAACAAACCCAAGGGTTGCGCCGTACGGTCGTGGCCGCTGTTCTGGGCTTTACCATGTTGGTTCCGGTCGCTTCCGCTGCCGAGACATTGGCCGATGCTTTGGTGGGGGCGTATAACAACTCCGGTTTGCTGGATCAGAACCGCGCCGTACTGCGTGCCGCTGACGAAGATGTTGGCATCGCGAAAGCGGCGTTGAAGCCAGTGGTGCAATGGACAGGCAGCCTGTCGCAGAACGTTAACCGTTCTGTCAGTGCCGGATCGACATTCGTTCCTGCGGGGACGCGCACAAGCACGAATTCGCTCTCTACCACGGTGAACCTGATTGCATCGCTTCTGGTCTATGATTTCGGCGCGACGCGCTATGCGGTCGAGGCCACCAAGGAAACCGTTCTGGCAACCCGCGAAAGCCTTGTCAGCGTGGAGCAGCAAATTCTGTTGCGCGCTGTTGATGCCTATATGACGGTGATCCAGACGCGCGACATCGTGGCGTTGCGCGAAAACAACGTACGGCTTTTGATCCAGGAATTGCGTGCTGCCCGTGACCGTTTCGAGGTGGGCGAAGTGACACGCACTGACGTCGCTCTGGCCGAGGCGCAACTGGCGCAAGCCCGCAGTGGTCTGGCCGGAGCGCAAGGGAACCTGATTTCGGCGAAAGCCTATTACAAGGTTGCCGTCGGCCGCGAGCCGGGAAATCTGAGCAAGCCACCGCGTTTGCCCGCCGTGTCAAATTCTATCAAAACAGCCAAAGCGCTGGCCGTGCGCAGCCACCCTGATATCCGGGCTGTCCAGCATCAGGTCGCCGCTGCCGAACTTCTGATCCGCCGCAGCGAAGCCGCCATGCAGCCGCAGGTTTCTGTTCAGGGGTCTGTGGGTATTTCCGATACGTTCCGCTCAGAAGCCTCAACCCGCAGCGGCGCGGTTGGTGTGCAGATCGGCCAGACATTGTATCAGGGCGGTGCCTTGTCTGCCGGGGTGCGCAAGAACCGTGCGCAGCGCGACGCACAACGCGGCAACCTGCATGTCGTGGTCAAAGATGTCGAACGCGCGGTCAGTGATGCCTATGCTGGGCTTGCCTCGGCACGTGCGCAGATCGAAGCGTCGCAACGCCAGGTGCGTGCCGCCAGAATCGCGTTTCAGGGTGTCCGCGAAGAAGCGGCATTGGGCGCGCGTACGACACTTGACGTGTTGGATGCCGAACAATCCTTGCTGGATGCGCAATCTGCCAGCGTGAACGCGCAGACCCAGATCTATGTCGCGGCCTATTCGGTGTTGCAGGCAACCGGCCAGCTGACGGCCAGTAAGCTGAAGCTGCCCGTGCAGATTTATGACCCTGCTGCCTATTACAATCTGGTAAAAGAAAGCCCGGCCAAGCTGTCGAAAGAGGGCAAGAAACTGGACCGTGTGTTGCGGGCACTGCAAAAAGACTGACAATTTTCACGGCACCATTGTGAGAATCTTTTGTGTCGTCTAGGTTTTGTTTGAGGAACGAGTGGTGGTTGAATTATGTCTGACGCTGTAACCAACGCAGAAGTTGAAGATGTTCTGTCTTCGATCCGTCGATTGGTGTCCGAGGACAGACGTCCCGTAAGCCGGCCCAAGGCCGATGCACCTTCGGAGGATAAACTGGTCCTGACACCGTCTTTGCGGGTGTCCAATGACGCACCTTTGGTCGATGCCTATCGCAAGCCCGAGCCTGTAAAACCGACAGAATGGGACGATGAACAGGCCGCCGTGGAGGATGATCTGGTCGGCGGCGATGCCCTTGATACAGGTTTTGGCGCTGCGGATGATGACAGCATGCACAATCCTTCGGTTGATGGCGGGCAAGACGATCAGGCGCTGTTCCACGATCTTGATGAATTGGAGGACGAGGGCCTGATCCGCGACGCAATGTCAGACCGTTCTGCGGATCGTGACGCGGTTGACCGCCAGACTGAAACGCTTCGGGATACGGATCGCCCCAACACCGTAAGCAGCATCACTGCGCGCGCAGGGATGTTGAACCTTGGCGCATCCGAATTGGTTGAAAGCAAGTCAGCGCCCGGCGGGTCGGATCTGCTTAGCGCCAAGATTGCGGCGCTTGAAACGGCCATCGGGCGTATCCCCGGCGGCTGGGACGCCGAAGAACCCGAAACGCCGAAATTTTCTGTGCCCGAGCCTTTGGCGATGGCATGGGAGGACGATGTGGAACGGGATGCAACCGGTGCGCCGATCCTTGCATCCAGGAAACCAGACCCCAAGCAGCCCCCCCTGAGACAGGTTGAAGCCCCGGTTGAAACTGCGTCTTACGCTGATGCGGATGCCTTTGAGGACAAGGACGCATCCGAGGTTCAGGAGGATCTCAAGGCTTTGGGCGGGGAAGAGTATTTCGACGAGGAAATGCTGCGTGATCTGGTCGGAGAGATCGTACGCGCAGAATTGCAGGGCGCATTGGGCGAACGGATCACGCGCAACGTGCGCAAGTTGGTCCGCCGTGAAATTCACCGTGCGCTCACGTCACAAGAGCTGGAATAAAACGTCGGTTCAGATGATTTAAGGTCGGTTGAAAAGGCATCTGCGCGGGCAGGTGCTTTTTTTTCTGGGGTAACCCCCCGTCCGTGTGGGCCAGTGAAACCGGAACCGGCCGACCCCAACGCCCAATCCCGAAACGGCACAAAAAAACGCGGCCCGAAGACCGCGTTATTTAATTCTGGAACCTTGGGCTGACTTAGGCAGCTTCGGCTTGCTGTGCCGCATGGCGACGCTCTGACTCTTCACGAGACAGGGCAACGGATGTACGGACACCTTTGCCAACAAAATCCATCAGGCCGGATACAACGCGCTCGTTCGGGTCGATACCCGCGCAGCTCAGGACCTCACGACCGTCGCGCGACCGCGCCCAGCGTGCAATCTGTTCAGGGCCATTACCGTATTTCTTATCGTCTGCAATTGCATCGTCCAATGCTGCCAGTACCACGGCGGCAAAAAGTTTCCGGGCACGGTTGCCTTGTTCATTGTTAAAGGCAGTGCCATCAACGAAATCTTTCATCTCGTCGTCCTTTCTATTATTCTTGCTCTTGTCATTTAGGCGTGGAGTTCCTTATGACTGAAAGAGCGCGATTCGGATACACATTTATTGCATATCACCTATGCATTTTACGCATGGCTCTTTGCCGCTGCAGCAGGGGCTAGCCCGCCTTGCGTGACCACGTCGTAGTAGATATAGGTCGCGCTAGTTAATCTTCAACATTTTGCCATGGTGCCACCCTATGCCTAAGATCAATGGAAACGAAATTCGTCCCGGAAACGTGCTGGAACATAACGGCGGGCTTTGGGCCGCGGTCAAGGTCGATCACGTGAAGCCGGGCAAGGGCGGTGCCTTTGCGCAAGTCGAGATGCGCAACCTGCGCAACGGATCAAAACTGAACGAACGCTTCCGCAGCGCCGATAAGGTTGAAAAGGTCCGTCTTGTACAAAAAGACCAACAATTCCTGTATGAAGACGCAGGAATGCTGGTTCTGATGGACACCGAAACCTATGATCAGGTGCAACTGTCCGCCGAACTTTTGGGCGAACGCCGCCCGTTCTTGCAAGACGGTATGATGGTCGTGGTCGAGTATCACGAGGACGAGGCGCTGAACGCATCCTTGCCGCAAAAAGTGACCTGCAAGATCGTCGAGACAGAGCCGGTCGTCAAAGGCCAGACTGCCGCCAACTCCTTCAAGCCGGCGATCCTGGATAATGGTGTCAAAGTGATGGTGCCGCCTTTCGTCGGACCAGACGAAGATATCATCGTAAACACCGAAACGATGGAATATTCCGAACGCGCATAAGGCCCAGCATTGACGTATCGTCATGCCTTTGCTGCAGCGCAGAGCCCCGGGATAACCGGGGCTTTATGCGTTCTGGGATAGGCGTCCCTAGCCGAGGTAAGAACAGGTGCCCCCGTGATCGTTGCGATTTTGCAACGCCGGCTTTTCCTGACGGCACCTGTCGCGCGCCTTTGGCCAGCGCGTGGCAAAGGCACTGCCCTTGAGCGGGTTGATCGGGCTGGGCGGGTTGCCCTTGACCTGCATGGCGCGGGCGGACCCCTGGCTTTTGCGCCGGTTCAACGATCTGCCCCAGATACATCACCGCCTCGCCCCGGCGGGGGCAGGCCACCAGCCCATCCAAAGCTGGTGGCGGGGTGCCCAACCCAAAAAAGGACTGGCCTGCCTCGAACAGGATCGCAACACCGATGGTCAGGGTCGCCGAGACGATCAAGGGCGGGGCGGCAGTTGGCAGGATCACCTTTCAGATAATGCGCCTGTTCGCTCGGCACCACGGCGTCAAAATTCGGATATTTCACGCCTGTCCTCCTTCATTTTGCCAAGTAAACTCCGGGGGTTTGGGGGCTGGCCCCCAAGGGCCGTTTTGTCTGGGTACCGCCCCCCAATCAATGTCCCGTCCGGATACCGGCCTCAACGCCCCCTTCATCTGGGTTCCGCCCAACGATCGCTCAGGTCGGTGATGATATTGACCACGACCACCATAGCCGCCGCGAAAAACAGCACGCCCAGAACCAAGTGGATCTGAGGCACTTAACCCGCGATGCCTGGCCGCAGCTCCAGACTGTCGAATTGTCCTTCGCGCACCAAGTCGTCCGAGATTTTCAGCACCGCTTGCAGCACGGCAGATTTCTCGTTTCCGGCACGATAGGCAAGGCCAAAGTCGGGTTCTTCGAGGTCGCCCAACAAAGGTCTCGTGACATAGCCCGACAGATATTCGGCATCCCCACGGTTGTGAATATTCATCAACGTATAACCCAACCCCGCTGCCACCATGCCGCGCAAGACCGAAGATGATTTTGAGGTATGCACGATTTTCGGGCGCAGGCCCTGACTGGTGAACAGCCGGTTGAAATAGCTTTGCGAGGCGGGCAGATCCAGCATCAGCATGGGCAGGTCGGCCAAATCGTCTAGGGTCAGGCCGGGTTTGGCGGCCAAGGGCCAGTCCGCGGGCAGCAACGCAAAGGGCCGGGCAAAGAACAAGGACCGGAACGGCTGATCCGCCGCCAGCCCGACGTTATAGGTCAATGCCATATCCACCCCGCCATCTTTCAACAGCTGCGAAATTTCCTGCATGTCGCCTTCTTTCAGGTCGATGCGGATAGACGGGTAAAGCGCCGAGATCCGTTTCAGGATCGGCGGCAGGACATAGGGGGCGGAGGGTTCGAAACAGGCCACGCGCAAGGTGCCGGTGGGGCTGCCTTGCAGGCTCATCAGCTCGCTTTCGAAATGGCGGCAGTGCTCAAGAAAGGCGACGACCCGCTTGCCCACTTCGCGCCCCGCATCTGTGGCAACGATGCCTTTGGCGGGGATACGGCGGAACAGGGCGGTGCCGATATTGCCCTCCATCAGGTCAATCGCCGCGGTGATGGATGATTGCGAGATATTCATTTCCTCGGCCGCCCGCGCGATGGAGCCATAGCGCAGCGCCGCATCGAAGTAGCGCAATTGTTTGAAGGTAAAGCGCATCGGTCATTCCCCTAAAATTGTGGGCTTTTCTAGACAGTAAATCTATTTTTCCGCTGAACCAAGCTGCGATAGCTGTGGAACGGAACATAGGGGGCATCATGTCGGATATCGTTGTTTTTTCAGCCAAAAAGATCATCACAATGGACATCAACCGGATGGAGGCGACCCATGTCGCGGTTCGAGACGGGGAGATTTTGGCCGTGGGTGATGCGACCTGTGCGGATCAATGGGGGGTGGTCACCCATGATGACGCCTTCAAAGGTGCCGTGCTGATGCCCGGTTTCATCGAAGGCCACGCGCATATGATGGCGGGCGCGATGTGGGAATATGCCTATGCCGGTTTTCACGACCGGATCGACCCGGATGGCAAGCTGTGGCCGGGGTTAACGGATATTGACGCGGTGATTGGCGGGCTTGCGGCATATGCCGAAACGCTGGAGGACGGCGCACCGCTGGTCGGCTGGGGGTTTGACCCGATCTTTCTGACCTCCGAACGGCTGAGCAAAAAGCATCTGGACCAGATCAGCCCCACGCGGCCCATCGCGATCATGTTCTCGAATTTTCATCTGATGTGCGTCAACTCGGCAGCGCTTGAACTGGCCGGGTTCGACCAGACCACCAATGCCGAAGGGGTGATCAAAGGCCCAGACGGCCTGCCCACGGGCGAGTTGCAGGAAATGGCCGCGATGTTCCCGGTCATGCGGCGTCTGGGGATCGATTTTCGCGGTCTCAGCCAGAAAGAAGCATCCATTCGCGCCTATGCCGATGTGTCGCGCCGGGCGGGGGTGACCACGGTGACCGACTTGTATTCCCAGATGGAGGAAGACGACGTGGCCACCATGTTGCGGGTCACGGGGGCGGATGATTTCCCCTTGCGTGTGGTGCCTGCCTTGGGGGCGATGGACGGGCCGAAAGCCATTGCCGACAAGGCGCAAGCGCTGGCCAAACGCAGCACCGACAAGCTGCGACTGGGCGCGGTCAAGCTGATGACCGACGGGTCGATCCAAGGCTGGACGGCTCGGGTGAAATCGCCCGGTTATGTGGGCGGCCAACCCAATGGCATCTGGAACACCCCGCCCGAAACGATCTTTGCGCTGGTTGACGAATTGCACAGCCGTGGCATCCAGATGCATATCCATGTCAATGGCGACGAGGCCGCCGAGGTGTCGCTGAACGCGATCGAGGCAGCCCTGCGCAAACACCCGTGGACCGGCCACCGCCATGTCTTGCAGCACTGCCAGATGATGGGCCGCGATCTGTTCACGCGGGCCGCTGATATGGGGGTGTGCTGCAATATCTTTGCCAACCACATCTACTATTTCGGGGATCAGCACGCCGCCTTGACCATCGGCACTGACCGCGCTGAACGCATGGACGGTTCGCGCAGCGCGATTGATGCGGGCGCAAATATCGCGATCCATTCGGATGCGCCGGTAACGCCGATGGCCCCGCTGTTCACTGCGTGGTGTGCCGTGAACCGGCAGACCATGTCGGGGCGCACCTTGGGGGCCGCGCAATGCATCGACGTCGAAGAAGCGCTGTTCGCGATCACCATGGGGGCGGCCTATACGTTGAAGCTGGACAGCGAGATCGGCAGCATCGAGACAGGCAAACGCGCGGATTTCGTCGCCTTGGGTGATGATCCCTTGGCCGTTGACCCGATGGCGTTGAAAGACGTGCCGGTCCTTGGGACGGTGTTCGGGGGGCGTGTGCATCTGCTATGAGATCACGGCTGCCACTGACCGTGATCTCGGGCTATTTGGGGGCCGGTAAAACCACCCTGATCAACCGTTTGCTGGCCGAGGACCACGGGCTAAAGCTGATGGTCATGGTCAATGATTTCGGCGCAATCAACATTGATGCCGCCCTGATTGCCGATGCGGGCGACGATACGATGACCCTGACCAATGGCTGCGTGTGCTGCACCATGGGGGCGGATCTGTTCATGGCCATCGGGGATGTTCTGGACCGCCCGCAGCGCCCCGACCATCTGGTGATCGAAGCGTCCGGCATTGCGGACCCTGCCCGGATTGCCCAAGTGGCGCAGGCGGAACCGGAACTGGTCTATGGCGGCATTGCGACCGTGGTGGACGGCCAAAGCTATGATCGTTTGCTGCGCGATGACCAGATCGGGGCGCAGGTGGCGGGGCAGGTCAGTGCTGCCGATCTGGTGTTGATCAGCAAGCAGGATGCGCCCGATCCGGGGCTGGCATTGCGGCTGGGGGTGCAGTCGCGGGCGCTGGTGGTTGATCTGGCGCAGGTCGATGATGTGGCACCGGTTGTTTTCGGGGTCACGGAACGCTCTGTCCCCGCTGTAACGCTGGCCCGGCACGCGGCCTATGTGGGGTGGAGCGATCACAGTGATCTGGCGCTGGACCATGCGACCTTGCGGGCGAAACTGGAAAGCCGCCCAAAAGGGGTGTTTCGTTTCAAAGGGTTCGTCGGTCACGATGGGGTCAGCAGCTGGGAAGTGCACTGCGTCGGGCCCAGCGTGAACATCAAGCCGGTCAAGACAGCGCAAGCCACCAGGGTCGTAGCGATCGGACTAAAGGCCGACACCAGCGCAGCAGAGATTTCAGCGTGGTGGCACGGCTGAGGCGCGGGCGGAATTTTTCAAAAATTCCGGTCCAAAATTTTTGGAAAATTTTGATCCCCGCCTCAGCCGTCTGTTACCATCGTCACCGTGGCACCCTCGGCCTGCATTGCCGCTGTGGCCCGGTCATAGCGCAGATAGGCCAGCGCATGGTCCCCCGCTTGGGTGAACACGGTGCCCGCCGGTTTGCCATCCGCCGAGATTTCGGTGCCTGCCTCGACCGGCGCGCTGATCCTGACCTTGGCCAGCCCCTTGCGCAGTTCTGTCTTGTGCTTCATCCGCGCTGTGACCTCTTGGCCCACATAGCAGCCTTTGCGGAAATCAACGCCATTCAGGCGTTCGAATCCCATCTCTAGGATGAAGCTGTCGGGGGTCAGTTCGGCACCTGTTTCTGGGATCATATATGCCACGCGCAAGGCATCCCAATCTGTCGTGTCATCGGCCTGTGGCGCATCGCGGTAGGCACGCCAGCCCATATTCGCATCGCGCGGATCGGCATAGCCGTCGGCGGGCGCTTCGCCCAAACCGCGGTGCAGATGCAGGCCGCTGGCCTCGATCTTCACGTCGGCGCGCAGTTTGTACATGCTCAGCCGTTGCACCAGCGCATCGGCGCTGTCGCCCGCGACATCCAAAAGCACATCATCGCCTTGCGCGGACAAAAAGAAATCGACGATGAACTTGCCTTGCGGCGTCAGGATCGCGGCATAGATCGGCCCTTGATCCAGTTTGTTCACGTCATTGGTGACCAGACCCTGCAAAAAGCTGCGGGTATCTGCGCCAGAGAGTTTCAGGATGCGGCGGTCGTTCATATCGCTTTTCCTTGCGTTTGATGGCATGACATATATCAGGCCGACCAAAAGCCGAAAGGGGCAACCATGCCTGCGCCAATAACCGTGATCATTCCGACGCTGAATGCGGAGCACAGTCTGACGGACTGTCTGACCGCTTTGATGGAAGGGGTCGATGCGGGGTTGATCTGCGAATTGATCGTGTCGGATGGCGGGTCAGAGGATGCCACGCGGATCGTCGCCGACGCTTGGGGGGCGCAGATCATCGAAGGGGCGGCATCGCGGGGCGGGCAGTTGCGCCGCGGCTGCGCCAAGGCCAAGGGCGAGTGGTTGTTGATCCTGCATGCCGACACGCAGTTGGCGCAAGGATGGACAGGCCCGGTGATTTCCCATCTCAAGGGGCGCAAGGCCGGATGGTTTCAACTGCGTTTTGACAGCACCGGATTTGCCGCGCGGTTTGTGGCGGGCTGGGCGAATCTGCGCAGCCGCTTGGGGCTGCCTTACGGCGATCAGGGGCTTTTGCTGCCGCGCACGCTCTACCAGTCGCTGGGTGGCTATCCCGATCAACCCTTGATGGAGGATGTGGCCATGGCCCGCCTGCTAAAAGGGCATCTGACGCGCATCGACTGCGCTGCGATCACCTCGGCCGACAAATATCACAAGGCGGGGTGGCTGCGCCGCGGGGGGCGCAACTTGTGGAGCTTGATCCGGTATTTTGCAGGGGTATCCCCGCAAGACCTGGCAAAGGCCTATAGCAAATAAACCCGCGCCGATTTACCCGCAGCCCCGATTTACCCGAACAGACGCAGGCCAATCCGTTGCAGAAGGTTTGGCTCAGTCGGCTTGAGCCCCTTTTCCAACGCGCGCAAGGCATTCGAATTGCGCCGGTCCGAAATGGTTTTGCCATCCTCGAATTGCAGCCGGTACAGATCGGCATAGATGCCGCCGCGTGCCAGCAGTTCTTCGTGTTTGCCTTCGTCCATGATGCGGCCACGGTCCATCACCACGATCTTGTCCGCGCCGCGAATGGTGGACAGGCGGTGCGCGATGACGATTGTGGTGCGCCCTTGGGACAGACGGTCCAGCGCTTGTTGCACAACCTGTTCCGACTGGGCGTCCAATGCGCTGGTGGCTTCGTCCAGCAGCAGGATCGGCGTGTTGCGCAGCAGCGCGCGGGCGATCACGACCCGTTGACGTTGCCCGCCAGACAGCGCGGAGCCACGCGGGCCGACGCGGGTGTCCAGCCCGTGTTCCAGCTTGGGAATGAAATCGGCAACATGGGCCGCCTCAAGCACCGATTGCAATTCTTCCTCCGACACGTTTTCACGGCCCAACACGATGTTTTCGCGCAGGGTTTCATCGAACAACAACGCCTCTTGGGTCACGACAGAGAAAAGGCCGCGCAGGTCTGAAATGTTCATGTCCTTTAGGGCGACGCCGCCAATGGTAACGGTCCCCGATTGCGGATCAATCAGCCGTGTCAGCAGGTTAAAGATCGTGGATTTACCGGCACCCGATGCCCCCACCAGCGCCGTGGTCTGGCCCGCAATAGCGGTCAAGGACAGATCGTCCAGCACCTTTGCCTCGCCATAAGACAGGCTGACCCCGTCCAGCACGATGTCAGACGATCCCGCAGGAAGCGCCACCGGGTTTTTCGGGGATTTCAGTGTAACCGGCGCATCCATCAATTCCTTGATCCGCTCAAGGGCTGCCGCCGCCGTTTGCCACAAGCCGCTGATGCCGCCCAGGCGGCGCAACGGGCTAAAGGTGAAACCCATCGCGGTAAAGAAAGTCATGAACTGGCCGATGGTCTTGTCGCCGGAAATGATCTCGGAACCGCCGTACAGGATCACGGCCATGAAACCGATGCCCGACATGATGTCGATCATCCCCGGAATGGCGGAGTTGCCAAAGGCGGCGCGGACTTCGGTTTTCACATAGGTCTTTGTCAGGTCGCGGTATTGGTCGGATTGATAGCGTTCCAGCGCGTTCAGTTTGATCTGCACGATGCCGTGGAACACCTCGTCCAGACGGGTTGACAGATGCGCCCCCAGATCGCGCGCCTCGCGCGAGCGTGCGCGCACAAACCGTTGCGCAAGGGCGGCAGGCATCACCATCAACGGCACGCCGACGCAGGCCAGCAAGGCCCAGACCGGATCAATGGAAATCGCGACGCCCAGCAAGACAAACAACCCGATCAGGTCGCGCCCCGTGCCTGTGATGATCGCACGCCACACGTCATTGACCGCATTCACATCCGATTGCACCCGCTGGATCAGAAACCCCGGCGGGTGGGCCTGATGAAAGGCCCCGTCCTGCATCATCATACGGTTCAGCATATCAATCCGCATATCCGCAGCCGAGGTCTGGGCGATCCGCGTCAAAAGCACCTTTTGACCAATGCCAGCCGCAGCGCGTAGAACAAAAATTCCTACCAGCACCAGCCCGACCCATAGAAGCGCTGATTCATTGCCGGCGACAAAAACCTGATCGAACATGGGCTGCATCAGTTTGGCCAATGCCCCAAGGGTCGACCCTTCGACCGACATGAAAACAACGGCCAAAGCCAGCAGCCACAAGTGCTTTTTCAGGTAGTCGTGCCAAAGCCACGTAAGCAGCTCTTTGGAAGTATAGGTTACATCACTCATAAAAGCGGCCACGGTCCTTTGGGCTAGGTCCTGTATGGTTTACGCAGCCCGGCGGCGCAGGGCAAGCGTGCGGGCCTGAATTGGGGATCGGATTGTCCGATTGACCTCGCGGCGCACAGGGATAAGTTGCCAGTTAACACAGTCCCTGAAAGGCGCATTCCTGATGTCATCCCACCCCAATCTGTCGCATGGGCGCGGCTATCTTGCCATTCCTGGCCCCTCGATCATGCCAGAGGCCGTGTTGAACGCGATGCACCGGCCCGCGCCGAACATCTATGCGGGTGAATTGGTGGATATGATGCCGCCCATGATGCAGGATTTGCGCGCGATTGCGAAGACGAAACACAACGTTGCCATGTATATCGGCAATGGCCACGCAGCTTGGGAGGCATCGCTGGCCAATGTGATAAGTCCCGGTGACAAGGTGCTGGTGCCTGCGACGGGCCGCTTTGGCCTTGGCTGGGGGGAAATGGCCACCGCTTTGGGTGCAGATGTCGAGGTGATGGATTTCGGCAAGCAATCCCCGATGGATCTGGCCCGCATCGCGGAACGCCTGAAAGCCGATACTGCTCACGAGATCAAGGCCGTGCTGGCCGTGCATGTCGATACCTCGACCTCTGTTCTGAACGATGTGGCCGGGGTGCGCGCTGCCCTGGACGCCGCCGGACACCCGGCGCTTTTGATGGCCGATTGCATCGCCTCCTTTGCCTGCGACCGTTTTGAAATGGACGCATGGGGTGTCGATATCATGGTGACGGGCTGCCAAAAGGGGCTGATGGTGCCCCCCGGCGTCAGCTTTGTGTTTTTCAATGACCGCGCCGCACAGGTGCGCGCCAAGATGCCACGCGTCAGCATGTTCTGGGATTGGGCCCCGCGCGCGAACCCGCAAGAGTTCTATCAATACCACTGCGGCACCGCCCCCACGCACCACATTTACGGCTTGCGGGCCGCACTTGATATGATCCATGCCGAAACGATCGAAGGGGTCTGGGACCGTCACACCGTTCTGGCCCGCGCCGTCTGGGCCGCCTGCGAGGCATGGGGCACCGACGGCACGCTTGCCTTGAATATCAGCGATCCGGCCCTGCGCAGCCATGCGGTAACGGCCCTGCGTCTTGAGGCCCCCCAAGCCACGCAATTGCGTGAATGGGTGCAGGCAAACATCGGTCTGACCTTGGGCATCGGCCTTGGCATGGCCGCGCCGGGCAGTGCGGAAAGCCACGGGTTCTTCCGGCTGGGCCACATGGGCCATGTGAATGGCCAGATGATCATGGGCCTGCTCGGCGGGATGGAGGCGGGAATGGCATCGCTTGGCATCAAGCGGGGCTCAGGCGCGCTGGATGCAGCGGCCAGGGTGATCGGCGGGGCATAACCCCGCCGCCGCGCGATCCGGCAGGTCTGCGGGTGCAGGCTGCTCAGGCCTTGCCCGCGTCCGCCAAGGCAAGGGGCAGGGCAGCGGCAAAGGCATCCAGATTTTCAGGTGTGCCACAGCTGACGCGGATGCAGCGGTTTTGCGGGGCGGCAAAGGGCATGCGCACAAAGATGCCCCGCGCAACCAACCCGTCAAGAACAGCCTTGGCAAAGACCCCGTCGCGCCCGCAGTCAATCGCCACAAAATTCGCGGCAGAGGGCAGCGGCACCAGGCCGTTGTCACGCGCGATCTCGGCAATCCGGGCGCGCGATGTGGCAATCTGCGCTTTCACATGCTCCAGCCAACCGCCATCTTCCAGGGCTGCCAGCGCGCCAGCCTGGGCCGCGCGGTTCATGCCAAAGTGATTGCGCACTTTGCCAAAGGCGGTGATCAGATCAGGGGCCGCAATCGCATAGCCGACCCTTGCACCCGCCAGCCCGTATGCCTTGGAAAATGTGCGCATCCGGATCAGTCGCGGGTCATCTGCCTCCAACACCGGCGCAGTCCCCTCCGGCGCGCAGTCCACATAGGCTTCGTCCAGCACCAGCAGACAGCCATCGGGCAGCGCGTCCATCGCCTCGACCAGATCGCTGCCGGAATGCCAACTGCCCATTGGATTGTCGGGGTTTGCCAGATAGACCAGCTTTGCATCGACCTCGGCTGCTTTGGCAAACAGCGCGGCAGGGTCCTCAAGGTCGCCGCGATACGGCACCTTGTGCAGCACGCCGCCAAATCCGGCCACATGATAGTTGAACGTCGGGTATGCCCCATCCGAGGTGACCACAGCATCGCCCTGCGCCACCATCAACCGCACCAGATAGCCCAGCAAACCGTCAATGCCTTCGCCCACGATAATATGGTCGGGTGTCACCGCGTGATGGGCCGCCAGCGCCTGGCGCAAATCAAAGCTTTCGGGGTCACCGTACATCCATTGCTGGGCCGCGGCCATTGCCTCGACCGCGCGGGGCGAGGGGCCGAATACGTTTTCATTGGCACCCAGCCGCGCGACAAAGGCACTGCCACGGGCACGCTCCTGCGTTTCAGGGCCCACAAACGGCACGGTCGAGGGCAGGGATTGGGCAAGCGGGGTAAGGCGAACATGTGTCATGCCACCCGATTACTGCATCCCTGGCCGCTTGGGCAAGCATTGAAAAACCGGCGCGAGACGCTTAGCTTCTCACCATTCGGAATTGGAGGGCTGGATGATGGCCAAACTCACCCGTCGCGGTTTTGTCGTGACAGCGCTGGCCGCCGGTGCCATCCGGACGGTCCCCCTTGCCGGGGCCAAGCTGGGCGGACGGCGTATCCTCACATTGGTCTACGATAAATCGCTTGGCATGATGCGCGCGGTCGAACGCTGGGTGCCGTAGCGTTTTGCTTTGCACGCCGGCTGATATAGGGCCAGATGCTGAAAAACCTCCGGAGGAACCTATGGCCCGCGTAACAGTCACTTATGAAAACCACATTGCCCATGTGCGCCTGACCCGCGCCGACAAGATGAATGCCGTGGATCAGGATATGATCGACGCCATCATCGCGGCAGGAACCGAAGTCGCCGCGTCTGATGCGCGGGTTGTTGTGCTATCGGGCGAGGGCAAGGCATTTTGCGCCGGCATCGACATCAGCGCGATGGGCGGCCTGGCCGGGGGCGATCCGTCCGAAAAGATGATGCCGCGCACCCATGGCAACGGGACCACCAACCAATGGCAAGAAGTCCCGATGATCTGGACCCGCGTGGGTATTCCGGTGATTGCTGCGCTGCATGGCAAGGTCTACGGCGCAGGGCTGCAATTGGCCCTCGGGGCCGATATCCGCATCGCGGGCCCCGATGCCGAAATGGCAGTGATGGAAATGAAATGGGGCATCGTGCCCGACATGGGCGGCATGGTGCTGCTGCCCAAACTGGTGCGCGGCGATGTCTTGCGGCTGATGACCTATACCGCACAGCCGATTGACGCCGCACAAGCCGAACGCTGGGGGCTGGTCACCCAGCTTGCCGATGACCCGCTGGCCGCCGCAATGGAACTGGCCGCGACCATCGCCGGCAAAAGCCCGAGCGCCATCAAAGCGGCAAAACGCCTGACGGCTTTTGCCGAAACAAACGGTGCCGACGAGGTCCTGCTGGAGGAATCCCGCGAACAGGCAGATCTGCTGGGCCGTCCACACCAGTTGGAAGTCATCGCCGCCGAATTCGGCAAACGCCCCGCGGTTTTCAAAGACTAGAAAACATTCAAAGACCAAAATACGGGCAGCCCCGCCTGAACGAACAGACGGGGCCTTCCAAATGGACGATCTTCGCTTCCCAGCTAGGACCGCAGATCAAAGATCACTGATCTTGGTTTCCAAATGGTAAAAAATCCTCGCCGAAGGCAAAAAATCTCTTTTGGGGCTCCAGAAGAGAAAAATGCCTTCGGCGAGGATTTAAGTCCATTTGGAATTAAGACCGGTTCCTATCCCAATTCGGCCAGACGATCCAAAGCGGCCTGAAGCTGGTCTGCTTCTTCCTGGCGCGCATCCAGATTTCCTTGGGCTTCGGCGACGACATCGGCAGGGGCCGAGGCGGCGAATTTGGGGTTGTTCAGACGTCCCTTGAGGCCGCCGATTTCCTTGCCCAGTTTGTCCAGTGATTTTTGCAGGCGGGCTTTTTCCGCGTCGATGTCGATCAACCCGGCCAGAGGCAGGCCAAAGGTCGCGCCGGGGGTCCCGATGGAGACGGTGCCTTTTGGGAAGTCATCTGTGCTTTCAAGGCTTTCAACGCGGGCGAGGCGTTTGATCATGGCCTCGTTACCATCCCATGCCGCTTTGGCAGCGGCGTCCATCGCGGTGCAGAGCATGGGCACTTTGAGGCCTGCAGGCACGTGCATTTGCGCCCGCGCCGAGCGGATCGATTCAATCAGTCCGATCACCCAGTTCAATTCGCGGTCGGCATCTGCGTCCAGCATGTCGGCCACGGTATAGGTTGGCCAATCGCCGTGGATCAGCATTTTGCCGCGCGCATCGGTATTTTGCCACAGATCTTCGGTGACGAAGGGCATGATCGGGTGCAGCAGGGTCAGGCATTGGTCCAGCACCCATTTCAGGGTCTGGCGGGTTTCGGCCCCTTCCGGTGCATCGTCTTGCAGCAGGGGTTTGGAAAGTTCCACGTACCAGTCGCAGACCTTGCCCCAGACAAAGGCATAAAGCGCGTTGGCGGCATCATTGAAGCGGTAGTTTTCCAGCGCCGCATCGACTTCCTCGCGCACGCGGGCGGTTTCGCCGATGATCCATTTGTTCAGCGTGTGGCTGACCTGGGTGTGGCTGGTGTAGTTCACCGCTGGCACGTTGTCTTCGAACACGCCGTTCATTTCGGCAAAGCGGTGCGCGTTCCAGATTTTGGTGCCAAAGTTGCGGTAGCCTGCGATACGCGCGGTATCAAGTTTGAGCGCGCCGCCCAAGGACGCCATCGCCGCATTGGTAAAGCGCAGGGCATCGGCCCCGTATTCATCAATGATTTCAAGCGGGTCGATCACGTTGCCCACGGATTTCGACATTTTCTTGCCCTTGGCATCGCGCACGAGGCCGTGGAGGTAGACGGTGTTGAAGGGGATCTGTTTCACCACGTCAAGCTGCATCATCATCATGCGGGCAACCCAGAAGAACAGGATGTCCTGACCCGTGATCAGATCGGAGGTGGGGAAGTACTTTTTCAGTTCCGGCGTGTCTTCGGGCCAGCCAAGCGTGCCGATCGGCCAGAGGCCGGAGGAGAACCACGTGTCCAGCACATCGGGGTCGCGGGTCAGCGACTTGTTCGGAGCCATTGCTTGCGCGTCGGCCTCGGATTCAGCGCAGTATTCATTGCCTTCATCGTCAAACCAGACCGGAATCTGGTGACCCCACCACAGCTGGCGCGAGATGCACCAGGGTTCGATATTGTCGAGCCAGTTGTAGTACACTTTCTCGCCGCTTTCGGGCATGATCTTGACGTCGCCATTGCGCACCGCGTCCAGCGCGGGGCCGACGATCTGGTCGGTGTCGACGAACCACTGATCCGTCAGCATCGGTTCGATCACCACTTTCGAGCGGTCGCCGAAGGGCTGCATGATCGGTTTGTTTTCGACGTAGGGGACGGTTTCGGTGACTTCGGATTTGTTGCCGTCTTCGTCCTTCACCGTGCGCGTCACGTCGTGCATGACCGCGAGGCCTTCGGCATTGATCTCGGCGACAACTTTGTCGCGGGCCTCGAACCGGTCGAGGCCACGATAGTCGTCGGGAACAAGGTTCATCGCGGCGATCATGGCCTCGTCGAATTCCAGTTCTCCGTTCGCGATTTTTTGGGCGGTTGCGGCTTCTTCGGCATAGGGTTTGCCATCGGTGCGCAGGGCGGCGCGTGTGTCCATGAGGTTGTACATGGGGATGCCGTTGCGCTTGGCGACCTGATAGTCGTTGAAATCATGCGCGCCGGTGATCTTGACCGCACCCGAGCCGAAATTCTTGTCGGGGTATTCATCGGTGATGATCGGGATCAGGCGGCGGTGTTCTTTGGGGCCAACCGGAATTTCGCACAGTTTCCCGATGATGGGCGCATAGCGTTCGTCCGAGGGGTGCACAGCCACGGCACCGTCACCCAGCATGGTTTCGGGGCGGGTTGTGGCGATGGCGATATAGTCGCGGGTTTCGCGCAGGGTCTCGTTGCCGTCTTCGTCTTTTTCGACGTATTCATAGGTCGCACCGCCCGCGAGGGGGTATTTGAAGTGCCACATATGGCCGGGCACTTCGGTGTTTTCGACCTCGAGGTCAGAAATCGCGGTTTCAAAGCGCGGGTCCCAGTTGACCAGACGTTTGCCGCGATAGATTTTGCCTTCGTTGTACATTTGCACAAAGACTTTGATCACGGCGTCATGGAAGTTTGGCGAATTCTCGTGGCCCACGCGGGTGTCGCCGGGGGCACCGGACATGGTGAAGGCGTTGCGTGACCAATCGCAGGAGGACCCCAGACGCTTGAGCTGGCCCACGATGGTGTCAGCGGTGCTTTCCTTGTAGGCCCAAGCGTGTTTCAGGAATTCTTCGCGCGACAGGTCTGTGCGTTTGATGCCGCTTTCGGCCAGCTTGTTTTCGACGGCCAGTTGCAAGGCGATGCCTGCGTGATCCTGGCCGGGCTGCCAGAGCGTGTCAAAGCCGCGCATACGGTGCCAGCGCACCAGAATATCCTGAAGCGTGTTGTTGAAGGCGTGACCGACGTGCAGCGACCCGTTGACGTTGGGGGGCGGGATCATCACGCAATAGGTCTCGTCGCGGCTGGCGTTTGCGCCGGCTTTGAAGGCACCTGCGGCCTCCCATGCTTTGTACAAACGGGTTTCGGCCTGGGCGGCGTCAAAATTCTTGTCGAGTGCCATGATCAGCGTCCTTCTTTAAACTTGAGGATGATCTAGCCGAGCAAGGCGCAAAGGGGAAGGCTGGCGCGTGGAAAACTTGGGCGCGCGCACAGGACGCGGGGTTTTGCCTGTGGTCGTCTGGACATCGCGGGTTTCAGGGCTAATGTCGGGCGCAACACTAGATGAATTTCCAAAGGATGCGCGCAAATGGATAAGTTCGGTAAAAGCCAGGCGGTCAAACGGGTCGAAGATGTGCGGTTTTTGACGGGCGAAGGGCGCTATGTCGATGACATCACGCCTGAAAATTCGCTGCACGCTTATTTCTTTCGCTCGCCTGTCGGGCATGGGGTGATTACATCTCTTGATGTATCTGACGCGCGCGAGGCCGATGGCGTGCACGCAGTGCTGACCGTCGAAGATCTGGAAGCGGCAGGCATGGATATTTCCATGTCCGGTGCGATTTTGAAAAACCGTGACGGAACAGACGGGGCCAAGCCGTTGCGTCCGTTGTTGGCCAAGGGGCGCGTGCGCTATGTGGGCGAGCCAGTGGCGGCCGTGATTGCCGATACGCTGGAACAGGCCCGCGATGCGGCCGAACTGATCCTGCTCGAGGTCGAAGACCTGCCCACCCACATGGCGCTGGAACGGGGCGGAGAGGCGCTGCACCCCGAGGCACCGGATAATCTGGCGTTTGACTGGGGCATGGGCGACGAGGCCGCAACGCAAAAAGCGTTCGATGCGGCGGCCAAGACCATCAGCCTTGATGTGGGTGACAACCGGATCATCGTCAATTCACTGGAGCCGCGCGGCTGCTATGCCGAATGGACGAAGGACAAGCTGCATGTGGCCAACAACGCCCAAGGTGTCTGGGTGCACAAGGGGCACCTGAAACGTGCGTTTGGTCTGGATGACGACCATGTGCAGGTTACCAACCCCGATACCGGCGGCGGTTTCGGGATGAAGGCAGCGGCATATCCCGAATATTTCGCGGTCGCGCAGGCGTCGCGGGCCCTGGGGCGTCCGGTGCGCTGGATGTCCGATCGCACCGAAGCCATGTTGAGCGATAATGGCGGGCGCGATCTGACCTCGCTGGCCGAATTTGCCTTTGACGAGAACAACAAGATCACCGCCTATCGGGTGCGCACCAAATGCAACCTCGGGGCCTATAACAGCCAGTTCGGCCAGCCCATTCAGGCAACCCTGTTCAGCAAGGTCTTGATGGGGGTTTATGACGTGCAGACCACGTGGTTGCAGGTCGAGGGCTATTATACCAACACGGTGCAGGTTGACGCCTATCGCGGTGCGGGCCGTCCCGAAGCGATCTATGTGCTGGAACGCCTGATGGACCGTGCGGCGCGTGAATTGGGTGTGGACCCGTGGGAGCTGCGCCGGATCAACTTTATCAAACCCGAACAGTTTCCCTATACCTCTGCCACGGGCGAATTGTATGACGTCGGTGAGTTCGACCGCCTGCTGACCCGCGCTGCGCTTGAGGCCGACAACAACGGTTTTGCCGCGCGCAAGGCTGCGGATGCGGCCAAGGGGCTGCTGCGGGGGCAGGGGCTGTGTTATTACATCGAGAGCATTCTGGGCGATCCGTCCGAGGGGGCCAAGGTCGCGTTCAACGAAGACGGCACCGTGTTTATCTATGTCGGCACACAATCGAACGGGCAGGGCCACGAGACGGTCTATGCGCAGTTCCTGTCCGACATGACGGGCATTCCGGCTGATCTGATCCACGTGATCCAGGGAGACAGCGACCTGATCGCCCAAGGTGGCGGGACAGGCGGATCACGGTCTGTGACAACGCAGAGCACGGCGACACTGGCCACGGTGGCCAAGATGACCGAAGCCTTTACCGCGTTTCTGGCCGATGAAATGGGGGTGCCTGCCTCCGAGATCAGCTTTGACGATGAACGGTTCCGCGCCGAAGGGTCGAACATGACCCCCACCATGCTGGAGGTCGCTGATATGGCCCGTGAAAAGGGCCGCAACGATCTGCTGGTCCATCACGAACGCGCGACCTTGCCAGGGCGCAGCTATCCCAATGGCGCGCATGTATCCGAGGTGGTGATCGACCCTGAAACCGGCGTTGTCGTGGTGGACCGCTATACGGTGGTGGATGATTTCGGCAATCTGATCAACCCGATGCTGGCCGAGGGCCAGGTGCATGGCGGGGTTGTGCAGGGCATCGGACAGGCGATTCAGGAGCATGTGGTCTATGACGAGGATGGCCAGCTTTTGACGGCATCCTTTATGGATTACGCGATCCCGCGTGCGGCGGATGTGCCGTTTATCACGTTCAATTCGGAGCCGGTGCCCTCGACCGCGAACCTGATGGGGATGAAGGGCTGTGGCGAGGCCGGCACTGTTGGTGCCCTGGCCGCGATTTCGAATGCGGTACAGGACGCGCTGTGGGATCAGGGGGTGCGTCAGGCCGATATGCCATTCACACCGCATAAGGTCTGGGAATTGCTGAACAATCAGGCGATTGCTGCTGAATAGCTGTTGGTCTGACCGGGTGTAGGCGGGGAGGGGGCGCTGCCCCCGGCCCTGACGGGCCACCCCCGGGATATTTTCGAGCCAGAGAAGCTGCGGGTTATTTCACGATCTGCATAACGATGCAGGTGGTGGAGCCTGTGGCGTAAAGGCGGCCGTCTTCGACACCGCGTATTTCGCCATGGGCGACACCTGTGGATCGGCCAACGTGGTCGGTGGTGCCGATGCATTCGATCTGGGTGCCCAGGGGAATGCCGCGCAGGATGTTGATTTTATATTCCAGCGTTGTGTAGATCGAGCCGCGCGGAACCTTTGTTTGCACAGCGCAGGCCATCGCGGAATCGAGCAGCGTGCCGTACCAGCCGCCGTGGACTGTGCCCAAGGGGTTGGTCACGTTGAATTCAGGAGCACCGCGAAAGACGGCGCGCCCTTCGGAGACGTCGTGAAGCACGTAGCCCATGGTTTGACCGATGGGCGGGCCGGGGTTGGTGCCGTCGAGAATTTTCTGCATGAATTCAAGGCCTGAAAGCTTTAGCGCTTCGGCTTGGGGCAGCAGGTCTTGGGGGCCTTGGGCGACACGTGGCATAAAAAATCTCCGGCAATTGCGTGCCGGAGAAGCTTGTTGAATTTGCCGCCCGAGGGCAAGGCGAGTTTGGTCTTACGCCACGTCCGAAAGCGCGGTCTGTGCTGTGACGCCAAGGGCGCGGCAGACGCTGCGGGTCAGTTCGGGGCGGTTGAGCGTGTAGAAATGCAGGTTCTCGATGCCTTCATCGACCAGTTTGCTGCACATTTCGGTGCACAGGGCGGTGGAGAGCAGATCGTGGCGGTCATCGCGGATTGCGGTTTCAAAGGCGTCATCCAGCCATGCGGGAACCGAGGTGCCGCAGCGCGTTGCAAAGCCGCGGGCGGATTTCCAGTTGGTGATGGGCATGATGCCTGGGGTGATCGTCTTGGTGATGCCAGCCGCCGCGCAGTCATCGCGGAACCGCAGGAAGGTATCGGCGTCAAAAAAGAACTGGGTGATCGCTTCGTCTGCGCCGGCGTCGAACTTGCGCTT
>Ga0206127_1001279_pt1 | contig 27814 bp, 25 predicted proteins | sample Helgoland_Spring_6_FD_148646 | JGI IMG/M metagenome (GOLD analysis project Ga0206127, IMG submission 148646) | Pelagic subsurface seawater microbial communities from Kabeltonne, Helgoland, North Sea - Helgoland_Spring_Bloom_20160419_1 | ecosystem: Environmental > Aquatic > Marine > Epipelagic ...
TTGAGATCCTTGAGATTTGCCATCTACCAGATCCCCTTACGCGAAGTCGTTGGCGAATTCGGCGATTGCGGACTTCAACTTCTCTTCGATCTCACCTTTGATCTTTTGATCTTTGTTGGTGATTTCGTCGAGTACAGCGGAATGCTTGGAGTGCATGTGCGCAAGCAGGCCTTTTTCAAAACGACCAACAGCTGAGACCTCGATTTTGTCGAGGAAGCCGTTTGTACCAGCATAGATGACAGTCACGATTTCCGCGTTCGTCAGCGGAGAATACTGTGGCTGCTTCATCAGCTCTGTCAAACGTGCACCACGGCTCAAGAGCTGCTGAGTGGATGCATCAAGGTCGGAACCGAACTGAGCAAACGCCGCCATTTCGCGGTACTGAGCCAAGGAAAGCTTAACCGGACCAGCAACAGAAGACATCGCTTTTGTTTGTGCAGAGGAACCAACGCGAGAAACAGAAAGACCTGTGTTCACAGCTGGACGGATACCTTGGAAGAACAATTCTGTTTCCAAGAAGATCTGACCGTCTGTAATCGAAATCACGTTTGTCGGAATAAACGCAGAAACGTCACCGCCCTGTGTTTCAATGATCGGCAGAGCCGTCAAAGAACCGGAACCGTTGTCTTCGTTCAGCTTCGCGGAACGCTCAAGCAAACGGGAGTGAAGATAGAAAACGTCGCCTGGATACGCTTCACGGCCTGGTGGGCGGCGAAGAAGCAAGGACATTTGACGATATGCAACCGCTTGCTTGGAGAGGTCATCATAGATGATCAGCGCGTGACGGCCATTGTCGCGGAAGTGCTCTGCCATGGATGTCGCAGCGTATGGTGCGAGGAACTGCAAAGGTGCAGGCTCGGACGCAGTTGCAGCCACAACGATGGAATATTCCATCGCGCCAGCTTCTTCGAGTTTCTTAACCAACTGCGCCACTGTGGAACGCTTTTGGCCAATCGCGACGTAAACGCAGTACAATTTCTTGTTCTCGTCGTCGCCAGCAGCTTCGTTGTAGGATTTTTGGTTCAGGATCGCGTCCAGAGCAACGGCAGTTTTGCCTGTCTGACGGTCACCAATGATCAGCTCTCGCTGGCCACGACCAATTGGGATCATCGCGTCAACGGACTTCAGGCCAGTTGCCATCGGCTCGTGAACGGATTTGCGTGGGATAATGCCCGGCGCTTTGACTTCCGCAACAACACGCTTGGTTGTTTTGATCGGGCCTTTGCCGTCAAGCGGGTTACCAAGGCCATCAACAACGCGGCCAAGCAGCTCGTCACCGACTGGAACGTCAACGATAGAGTTGGTACGCTTGACAGTGTCACCCTCTTTAATGTCACGGTCGGAACCGAAGATAACAACACCAACGTTGTCCGCTTCTAGGTTCAAGGCCATGCCCTGAATACCGCCAGGGAATTCGACCATTTCACCGGCCTGAACATTGTCCAGACCGTGAACACGCGCAATACCGTCACCGACGGACAATACGCGGCCAACCTCGGCCACTTCAGCGTCTTTGCCGAAGTTCTTAATCTGGTCCTTAAGGATCGCAGAAATTTCTGCAGCTTGGATACCCATTTATCCGACCTCTTTCATTGTATTCTGGAGGGAATTGAGCTTGGAGCGGATCGACGTATCGATCATCTTCGAGCCAACTTTTACAACAAGACCGCCGATGAGACTTTCATCAACGGTCGCATTAATCTTCACGTCTTTGCCCACATTGGCCTTCAGCGTTTTCGCCAGTTTATCTGACTGCGCCTTGGTCATTTTAGTTGCAGAGGTAACTTCCGCCGTCACTTCGCCTTTGTCCTGTGCGATCAGATCACGCAGCTGGGACACAAGTTGCGGCAAAACGAACAAACGCCGCTTAGAGGCCATAAGGCTCAGCGTGTTTGCCATGATTGGCTGCAACTTCATTTTTTTGGAGATCGCATTGATAGCCGCGCCCTGAACATCGCGGGAATACACCGGCGAAGAAATCAAATCGCGCATCTCAGCGCTGGAATCGAGCGCCGCTGCTAAATCGTCTACATTAGTTTCGAGTTTTGCGATGGCCTTGCCGTCTTTGGCAAGATCGAAAACTGCCGAAGCATAGCGCGCAGCGATACCTGAAGAAATCGAAGCTGTTTCGGACACGTCCACCCTTTCGATATTCTGGCTCTTTTCCTGAAATCGAAGAATCAGGTCGAGAGCGATGGAGCTCCAACTGACGTTGGTGCGTGAAATTCTGGGCCGATGTAGCAGAGGGTTTGCCGCATCGCAACATATCTCGATACAATTGCGTGAACGCATAACTCCTTATTTTTAGGGCTTTGACGCAAGTGCGACGAGATGCGCAGGCAAATCACTGACAAAAATTGAAGGATTCCGTGACTTTACGTGATTCCTTGAGAGAACCTGACGCTTTATCGACGCTCGCAGCGCAATCCTACCGCCGTTTCTGGCGCGGGCTTAGGGCTTAACACTTCCATCGGACTTGGCACACGTAGCCGCGTCCCTGGTCCAAGTGGCGCATGCACACGTTTGGACGCCTCAACCATCAATACGCCTGATGGGAATATTGCTGGGATTTTGCCACCCATCCGTTCCAATACCCTGCCGGACTTCATCCACGCGCGCTTGGCGCTTGGTGGTTGATAAAGCGCGGCCGCGTGGCGCTCTGGCAAAAATCCGTGACGTTTCAGTTGCGTTTCAAGTTGGGTGATCGTGTAAGGCCGCCCGAAACCAAATGGCGTCGCATCACTACGCGACCACAATCCCGCACGGTTAGGCACTATAAACAACGCACGCCCCCCAGGCCCTAAAACGCGCCAACATTCATCTAAAACAGCAGTCGGATTCTCCGAGGTCTCCAACCCGTGCATCACAACCAGACGATCCACACGTCCCGTTTCAATCGGCCACAGCATTTCTTCACACAGCACAGACACGTTAGGCAGACCCGCAGGCCACGGGATCACCCCCTGAGGTCCAGGCATCAAGGCCAGTACACGGCGCGCATCCTTGAGGTAGGGTCGCAACAAAGGCGCAGCAAAGCCAAAGCCCGCAACGGTTTGCCCTTTCGCTTCCGGCCAAAGTTTGACCACGCGATCGCGCACAGCGCGTTGCGCCGCACGCCCCAAAGCGGAGCGATAATAGAAATTTCGTAGGTCCTGCACATCAAGATGCATTGCAGCCCCTCTCTCGATCAGCCAAGCTTGACTTGCAACATAGTGAGCCGGAGCCAATTTGCCATGCCTTATGAAATCGTGACGATCCCCTGCCTTGAGGACAACTATGCATTTCTGATCGGCAATCTCGACACAGGCGAAGCGGCAATCGTCGATGTCCCAGAGGCTGCGCCGATCAATGAGATGCTCAAAACCAAGGGCTGGGCATTGAGCACTGTTCTACTGACCCATCATCATTGGGATCATGTGGAGGGGCTTGATGGTCTCACAGGGCGCGAACGCTTGAGCGTTATTGGCGCAACAGCCGATGAACATCGCCTACCAAAGTTGTCAAAAGCTGTGAACGAAGGTAACATCATCGATGTCCTAGGCACACAGACTCACATCATTGACGTTTCCGGTCACACGCTTGGCCATATCGCATTTCATATGCCCGATCTTGATGCCGCGTTTACCGCTGATAGCTTGATGGCCCTCGGTTGTGGCCGCCTGTTTGAGGGCACCCCGGCGCAAATGTTTGAGAGCCTAGCAAAGCTTAATGCGCTGCCAGACGACACCATTCTTTATTCTGGTCACGAGTACACATCGACCAATGCTAGATTTGCCCTGACTATTGAACCCGAGAACGCGGTGCTTATCTCTAGGCGAGAAGCGACGAAACTGGAGCGTGCCGCAGGATCGCCGACTGTGCCCTCATCCCTCAAACGTGAACGCGCGACAAATCCATTCCTGCGTGCCCACGTTCCCGAAATCGCAGTGCATCTAGGTATGCCAAACGCCGCACCGGTGGATGTCTTCACCGAAATTAGAAAACGCCGTGACAAATTTTGAGCAGGCCCTAAATCAAAGTCAATCGCCTCAATCATCCTTGATACGTGCCAGTCACATCAAAGTTGATTGAGAAAAGTCAGAATTCGCTTGAAGCTGGTCAGATATCGACCAAACTCTAAGACATATGGCCTAGAGCTTCGGCATCCCCGAGCAGGGTCCAAGAAAAGGAGCACGCCCGTGCCATCATTTTCGAAAACACTTGAGCAGGCAATCCATGCTGCACTGGAGCTTGCAAATGCGCGCCGCCACGAATTCGCGACACTAGAGCATCTGTTGCTCGCGCTTGTCGATGAACCCGATGCAGAGCGCGTGATGAAAGCCTGCTCCGTCGACACAGAAGAGCTGCGCCAAACATTAGCAGGTTTCATCGACGATGATCTCAGCAATCTGATTACTGACATCGAAGGGTCAGAGGCAGTTCCGACAGCAGCCTTCCAGCGCGTAATCCAACGCGCCGCAATCCATGTACAAAGCTCTGGCCGCTCTGAAGTCACAGGTGCAAATGTTTTGGTCGCGATGTTTGCGGAACGCGAAAGCAACGCCGCCTATTTCCTGCAAGAACAAGATATGACGCGCTATGATGCGGTGAACTACATCGCGCACGGCGTGGCCAAAGACCCTGCGTTTGGCGATTCTCGTCCTGTCACCGGATCTAGTGCGATGGATGAAGACAGTGCTGCCGAAGCGATAGAGGGCGAAGAGAAAAAAGAAAGTGCTCTCGCGAAATACTGTGTGGACCTTAATGTAAAGGCCGCGAAAGGCGATGTTGATCCGCTGATCGGTCGCGACAGCGAAGTGGAGCGTTGCATTCAGGTTCTATGCCGTCGTCGCAAGAACAACCCGCTTTTGGTGGGTGATCCGGGAGTTGGCAAAACGGCAATTGCTGAGGGCCTCGCGCGCAAGATTGTGCAAGGCGAAACACCTGAAGTCCTATCGCAAACGACGATCTTCTCGCTCGACATGGGCGCATTGCTGGCGGGCACACGCTATCGCGGTGATTTTGAGGAACGTCTCAAAGCGGTTGTGTCCGAGATTGAAGAACATCCCGACAGCGTCTTGTTTATCGACGAGATTCACACGGTGATCGGCGCTGGTGCCACGTCTGGTGGTGCAATGGATGCGTCCAACCTTTTGAAGCCTGCGCTTCAGGGCGGCAAACTGCGCACCATGGGATCGACCACGTATAAGGAGTTCCGTCAGCATTTTGAGAAAGACCGCGCGCTCAGCCGTCGGTTCCAAAAGATCGACGTGAATGAACCTTCTATCGAAGATTCAATCAAAATCCTCAAAGGCCTGAAGCCTTATTTCGAGGATCATCACTCCGTCAAATACACCGCAGATGCGATCAAGACCGCCGTTGAACTGGCCGCGCGCTATATCAATGACCGCAAGCTGCCTGACAAAGCAATCGATGTGATTGACGAAGCAGGTGCCGCACAGCGTTTGGTTGTGGAAAGCAAACGTCGCAAAACGCTGGGCGCTAAGGAGATCGAAGCAGTCGTCGCCAAGATCGCCCGCATCCCTCCGAAAAGCGTTTCCAAGAGCGATGCAGAGGTGCTTAAAGACTTGGAGGCGAGCCTTAAGCGCGTCGTCTTCGGTCAGGACAATGCGATCGAAGCACTCAGCTCTGCAATCAAACTCGCGCGTGCGGGTCTTCGTGAGCCTGAAAAGCCCATTGGTAACTACCTCTTCGCTGGTCCAACTGGCGTGGGTAAAACCGAAGTGGCCAAGCAGCTTGCAGATACGCTTGGTGTTGAGATGTTGCGCTTTGATATGTCCGAGTACATGGAAAAACACGCGGTTTCGCGTCTAATCGGTGCCCCTCCCGGCTATGTTGGGTTCGATCAGGGTGGCCTTTTGACAGATGGCGTGGATCAACATCCCCACTGCGTTCTGTTGCTGGACGAGATCGAAAAAGCCCATCCCGATGTGTTCAACATTCTGTTGCAAGTAATGGATCACGGTAAACTCACGGATCACAATGGCCGCGCGGTTGATTTCCGCAATGTTGTGTTGATAATGACATCGAATGCTGGTGCCGCCGAGCAAGCGAAGGAAGCCTTGGGCTTTGGCCGTTCCGCACGCGAGGGTGAAGACACCGCCGCGGTCGAGCGCACATTCACGCCAGAGTTCCGCAACCGTCTTGATGCAATCATCAGCTTCGGTGCATTGCCGAAAAAAGTTATCATGCAAGTGGTCGAAAAGTTCGTGCTCCAGCTTGAAGCACAACTGATGGACCGTAATGTGACCTTCGAGTTATCCAAAGCAGCTACTGAATGGATCTCGGATAAAGGCTACGACAGTAAGATGGGTGCGCGTCCGTTGGCCCGTGTGATCCAAGAGCACATCAAAAAGCCGCTCGCAGAAGAACTGCTGTTTGGCAAGCTCGCCAAAGGCGGCGTCGTTAAGGTTGGTGTCATAGACGGGAAAATCTCGCTTAAGGTCGAAGGCCCATACAAACCGCGCTTGTCTGGTAAAAAACCACCGCTGATTACTGCAGAGTAATACTTCAGACCTTCGCACTCATTGCCTGCGCCGCATCTCCACTTACGGCGCAGGGTTTGCAGTTTTCGCAACCGATTGACTGCACGTTGGGCGCGGATTTCTTCATCGAAGACTATGTGGACACCAATCCTTTTGAGAAGAAACCCCAAGACCATAGATGCGACCTGAACACACATGATGGTCACACAGGAAACGATTTTGCGCTGATTGATTTTGCCTCTGTTGAGCAGGGCGTAGACGTTTTGGCCGCTGCGCCCGATCGCGTTTTCCGGCTCCGCGACAGCTTGCCCGATAATCGTTTGCGAAGAGGTGTGGCCTCCCAAAATGCTTGCAGAAATGCCGTTTTTCTGGCGTATGCAGACGGTTACCAGACCAGCTATTACCATTTGAAACATGGCTCAATCAACGTCTCGATAGGTGATAGCCTGGAACGCAGCCAACCCATTGGAAAAGTAGGGCTGTCCGGCCGCACGTCCCATCCCCATGTACATTTTGGTATCAAAAAAAACGACACGCAACTCAACCCGTTCAGACCTGAAGCGAACGGTCAATGCGCAACGGAACCAAGCCCTACTCTCTGGCTGCACCCGCCAGAGTATCACGCCACGATTCTGCGCTTAGCCGGCTTTAGCCAGCACGGCGATATCTTGGACATTTGTGCAAGAGTTCCTCTTGGCGAGGCGTTTCACCATCGCGTCTTGCTGAAATAACTGAAGAAAAGTACGCGCTGTGCCTTTGGTAAGCGCGCACCTCAAGAATGTTGGCCGCTCGGGGAATATCGAGGACAGATCATACTCAAACGCAAAGGGCAGATCATCGCCAATCGCTTTGAGCATGTCCCTGTCGCGCACTAACTGCCACTATTTTTCGGTAAATTTCAGCTCGATACGACGGTTCTGTGCGCGCGCTTCATCGCTATCTTCAAGGTTCACAGGTTGAAACTGACCAAACCCGTTCGCCGCTAAACGTGTCGGCGGGATGCCTAGGAAATTCACCATATATTTCACGACCGACAAAGCCCGCGCTTGGCTAAGCTCCCAATTGTCTGCAAACTCACCCAGACCGGACAGGGGGACATTGTCTGTGTGACCGTCCACACGAATGATCCAATCGATGCCGTCGGGAATGTCATCAGCGACCGCACGCAAGATCGAGGCAACTTTGGCTACTTCACCGCGCCCTTCAGGCGATAACGCAGCACGTCCAGGCGGGAACAAAACCTCGGATGAGAAAACGAAACGATCGCCCTCAATACGAACACCATCTTGGCGGCCAAGAACGTCCCTCAAACGACCAAAGAACTCTGAACGATAGCGCTCCAAATCTTTGGTTTGTTCCTGCAAAGCCAGCGCTTCAACCTCCAGCCTTTTGCGCTCGGCCTCTTCCAACTCCCGCCTTTTGCGTTCCTCTGCAGCGACCCGCGCAAGTGCTGCATTAAGCTCGGACCCGAGGTTTTGAAGCTGGACTTGGGACGCATCGTCTTGAATTTTAGCTTCATCCAGAATGGCTTGCAAGCTGCCCAATTGCGCGCGGAGCGCTGCGACTTGTTGGTTTAGCGCCTCTGTTTGCAGTTGCGCTTGCGAGGTTCGTTCTTGTTCTTGCGATAGTTCATCTCGCGCCGCCGCCAGCAAAATCGCTTGCTGCGTTGCATCATCCAGACGCGTTTCAGCTTGTTGTTCCGCTTCAAGTTTCGCCGCCAATGCTGCCGCCAACTGGCGCTGAACTTCTTCGCGCTCAAGCTCTACAGCGGTGCGCGCAGCTAAAGCGGCGGCCAACGTTTGCTCTATCTCGCTATCATCCATTGCTACGGTCAAATTCGCTTCTGCCAGCGCAAGATCATCACGTGTGCGCGCCAGTTCCGATGTCAGCGCCGCGATGATTTCTGCTGATTTTTCCTGCGCCGATACGATCTCCGCCAGTTCGGCCTCAGCCTTGCTCAGCTGGCGTGTGGTTTGGCTCAGTTGCGCGCGCGTTTCGTCCAATTCCCCCTCTGCACTTGCTAAGGCGGAATTGGTCTGTGTACTCGTGGCGGTCACAGTCTCAAGTTTCGCGTTCGTTTCAGCCAGCAGCGCTTCCGCCACGGCCTGTGCAGCCCTGAGCGCGGCAATCCGTTCCGCCGCTTCTTCCTCAGCGGTGAGTTTGCTTGCCTCTGTCAATTCCTGTTTTTCGCGCGCCGCGTCCAAATCAGAGCGCGCCAATGCAAGCTGTGCGAGGACTTGCGTCAGCTCTTTCTCGACCGCTGCCTTCGCCGCATCCGTATCCTGACCGGAACTGACAGCCGCCGCCAATTGCGCCGTCAAGTCTTCGCTCGCAGAGCGCGCAGCCGCCAATAGCGTCAGTGTGTCTTCCGCAGCTTTGCGTTCCGCTTCAAGCGTAAGGGTCATCGCCGTCAATTCGGCATCAGCAGTTTCAAGTCGCGCGCGCAGAGCCTTTGCGGCTTCTGCCTCAAGCAAACGCGCTTCTTCCTCTGCGCTCAAGGCCTCTTGCAACTCTGCCAGTTCCAAGGCGCGCGCGCTGATCACTGCGTCTTTGTCTTCGCCTTGAGCACGTAAATCCGCAATCAACGCATCCATTGCCTCGCGTTGCGCAGCCGCCAAACGCGCCGCTTCAACCTGTTCATCAATCTCAGAGCGCGCAGTTGCGAGAGCGAGATCAAGCACTTCTTTCTCGCTCAACAACTCTGATTGCGCCTGCTCCAAAGCCGCAACACTGTCCAAAGCGTTATTACGTTGCGACAAAAGCGATGCGACTTGCGCTTCAAAACTGGTTATTTGGGCCTGCGCCGCCGATAGCGCACTATCTTGATCTGCGCGCTCTTGCTGCAAAGATGCGATCAACGCGGATTGCGCTTCGGCTCGCGTTGTTGCGTCATCAAGGGTGGCGTTCAAAGTGCCAAGGTCGTTTTCCAAGCGCTCGCTGCGATCACGTTCCAAACCAAGCGCTTGCGCGAGGGCTGCGATTTCTTGGCCAAGATCGTCCAACTCGCTTTCTTGGCCCGTGATCGTCTCGCGCAGCACGAATTGCATCACCATGAACATGGTGAGCACGAACATCAAAACCAGTAAAAGGCCGGTCATCGCGTCGACAAATCCGGGCCAGATAGAGCCTTGGAACCTCTGACCTGTGCGCCGCGAGAGTGCCATTAGCCGCCATCACGCGTGCGCGTTGCACGTGCTTTCGCCGCCCCGGCTGGCGCTTTGCGCGGTTGCGTCAATAAACGCCCCAAAGCGCCGATATCGCTGCGTAGTTCTGCCATGGTTTCAGCACGACCCGCTGACATTTCTTCAAGGATTTTCAACAGTTGAACATCCATCGAGCGCAATCGCATCCGGCTTTCCGCATCCATCCCCTCGCCACCGCCAAGCACGCCACCATCAAGTTTAGCGATCAACTGCTCCTGTCCTTCGGCAACACGAATGAGCGCATCAGTGGCCGTGCCCGTGGCTTCCATTCGTTCGGTCATGCTTGAAATCGCATCCGTTAACGCACCAAGTTTGTTGTCCACCATGGAGCGGCTCACGTCGCTTTGCGTGAACATCAACTGCAGCGCTTCCATCTGCTCGGCCATGTGATCGACAACCGCACCCATCGCAGAATTTTCAACGCGGCCTTCGCCGTCGCCTGTCGAAAATCCGAGGCGCGTGATACTTGAGAGCCACTCTTCGAGTTCACGGTAAAAACGGTTTTGACCGTGCCCTGCGAATAATTCCAACAGGCCAACAACAAGCGATCCCGCCAGTCCCAACAGCGACGAACCAAACGCAACACCCATGCCACCCATTTGCGCCTCAAGCCCTGATTGCAGGCGTTTGAACACGTCTGCGCCTGTCTCGCCTTCCGCTGCGCTGAGGTTGCGGATAGTATCGACAATGGCAGGAACGGTGGTCGCAAGGCCATAGAACGTTCCAAGAAGTCCTAAAAAAATCAATAAGTTAACAAGATATCGCGTAATTTCGCGGGCTTCATCAACCCGCGTCGCAACTGAATCCAAGATTGAGCGCGTCGAGCTGGAAGAGATCTGCATTCTCGCCCCGCGCGAGCGCAACAAAGTCGCGAGCGGAGCCAGCAATTGCGGCGCTTTAATGCTCGGATCTTCGCGGTTCTCTGAGGCAAACGCTTCTAACCAGCGGACAGAATTGATCAATTGTCCAACCTGATAAAAACAGGCCATGACACCGATGAAGAACACAAACAGGATGAACCCGTTCAACCATGGATTGGCTAAAAACACAGGCAGCACGCGCGGCAGCGCGACAAATGCACCAGCCCCGACAAGACCTATAACAATCAGCATCGACAGGATCTGTCGAATAGGCTGAGAAAACTGCGCGCGTACCTCGCGGTCTGGCTTGTCCAAGGGGACTGCTCCTGACACGTTTCTTATTGGAAAACAGTCTACTCAGATTGAACCCTTAAGCCAAGAGTTATGAGCACAGCGCTTTTACGCGCTCTGAGAGCCAGTTCAGATCCGTGTCTTCTATGCCCAATTCCACAAGATGACCCGCAGTATTGTGCAGATAGTCCGTGTTCGGTCCGCGGTCCCCGACGGCGCGCGCAATTACCTGCGCTTGCTCTTCCAAATCGAGATGACAGTATTGAACATGATCGGGATCGATCACGTATGTCACCGCCTCGATCACCTCACCCGAGTTCAGATGCACATCGAGATTTTTCTCTAGATAGGCCGATGAGATCAGCTCGCGTTCACGCAAATATGCCAGCGTTTCCGCTTCTGTGCCCGCTTTCACGCGCAAAGCAACGCCTTTACAGCGCGCGTCCTTCGTTTCATCCAGCGCGAGCACCAGCCCTGGATGTTCAGACGTGCCGCGATGATGGATCGAGCGCATACAAAAACTGCGCGCATAACCGTGCATGACGCCTACGTGCTGCGCATCCACCTCAAAGCCCGGATTCCACAAAAGAGAGCCGTAGCCAAACACCCACATCGTCATCGCACTGGTCCTTTTCTGATGCCTGCCTTAGATACGAGCCAAGCCTTAAGGAAAAGCCATGAAACGACTGTTATTTGTGATTATTGCCGCTGCTGCGCTTTATGCGGGCTATTGGTTTGTCGGCTCGAACGGAGCCACTGCAGGCTTTGAGCGCTGGTTCGAAGGCCGCCGCGCAGAGGGCTGGGTAGCGGACATCGAGAGCATCGAAACACGCGGTTTCCCAAGTCGCTTTGACACGACCTTAACTGGGATTTCTTTGGCTGATCCTGATACGGGCGTCGCTTATTCCGCGCCTTTTCTACAAATTTTTGCGCTCAGCTATAAACCGGAACACCTGATCGCCGTCTGGCCAAAGGAACAAAGCGTCAGCAGCCCGTTCGGCAAGGCGGAGATCACAAGCAACGACATGCGTGCCTCTTTGATTGTGAAGAAAAACACATCGCTTGCTTTGGAAAAGGCAAATTTCACGACTGATGCAGTGACGCTTCAAATGGACAACGGTGAAGCCTTCGGGGCTGCAAAGGCCTTGATGGCTATAGAATTGGTTCCTGCGGCGCAAAGCACCTATCATTTCGGGGTGAACCTGAAGGACGTTTTATTGCCTGGACCAAGAGGGATACGTCTTGAAGCGGGTATACTGCCCAAAACGCTAGAGTACGCGCGCGGCGATGTCACCGCCGCCTTTGATGCGCCTTGGGATTTGAACGCTTTGCAAAGCGCTCGTCCGCAACCCACACGCATTGATGTGAAATTGATCGAGGCGAAGTGGGGCCAACTAGAACTACGTCTCGCAGGTGGGTTTGAAGTGGACACTACAGGGCGTGCGACGGGTCTAATTACGATAAAGGCGCAGAACTGGCGCGATATTTTGGCGGTAAGTGCCGCGACGGGCGCAATCCCGACGCAACTGGTGCGACCGATTGAGCAAGGATTATCATTGCTGTCAGGCCTATCTGGCAATCGCAACACGCTTGATTTGCCATTGGCGCTAGATCAAGGCCAGATGAAACTGGGGCCGATCTCTATTGGACCCGCCCCGCTGTTTCGCCTTCGTTAAGCGTAGTGCTCTAACGTTGCGCGCACTGCTTGCGCAGCCTCTGCGCCTTTTTTGACAAAGTGATCAGTGTAAAAGCCGATGTGCTCTGCGCTTGGTTGAAAATGATGCGGCGTGAGAGAGACTGAGAAGGTAGGCACACCCGTGCTCATCTGCGCCTCCATCAGCCCATTCACCACGGCAGCAGCCACAAAATCATGGCGATAGATCCCGCCATCAACAACCAGAGCTGTACAAATAACGGCATCAAATTCCCCTGATGCCCCCAATTTTTTCGCCAAAAGCGGCATTTCAAACGCCCCCGGCACATCGAACGGTGTGATCTGAACAGTCGCGTCAACGCTGTCCATATCCGCCTCGAAGCCGACAAGAGCTTGATCGACGATCTCGCTGTGCCAACGCGCTTTGATAAACGCAATTTTAAGTAGTTTTGTCATTTTGGAACCTTTGTTTTAAACGTCACAAAAGTCCCAGAGCATCGCATTAGCCTACCTGCCCCGAAGGACATGCAAACCGCTCTCTTTCATCCGGACTTTCACCGTCGGCTCTGGAATTCCACCAAATCTGCTGTCCCAATGATCCGCCTTAGGGTCACTAGCGCTCGCGGGCTATCACCGCCGGTAGGGACTTTCACCCTGCCCTGAGAACATCGCCTTGGTGACATGCGCGCGTGGGTCTTGCAAGAGCGCGTTCGCCACGTCACTTTGAACCGCAAACGGGAGAGCGACATGAGCGATTTACAGACGCGGCTGGCTAAACGCATTGAAGACAAACGCGACGATCTGATCGCGCTCACGCAGGACTTGATCCGCATTCCAACGCTCAATCCCCCCGGTGAAAACTACCGCGAGATCTGCACATTCTTGGGCGAGCGCTTGGCGCGAAGTGGGTTCACAATGGAAATGGTGCGCGCAGAGGGTGCGCCCGGAGATTGCACGAAATATCCACGCTGGAACGTTGTGTGCCGCCGTGAAGGCAAACGCCCGGGTGAATGTGTCCATTTCAACTCTCATATCGATGTGGTGGAGGTCGGCGCAGGCTGGACCTTTGATCCGTTTGGCGGGGAATTGAGCGACGGTAAAATCTATGGGCGGGGTGCCTGCGACATGAAAGGCGGTCTCGCCGCCTCGATTATCGCAGCGGAAGCCTTCGTAGAGGAATGCCCCGACTACGCGGGCGCGATAGAAATCAGCGGGACCGCGGATGAGGAATCAGGCGGCTATGGCGGCGTTGCTTATCTAGCAGAAAAGGGGTTTTACGGTCCGAACCGCGTGCAGCATGTGATTATTCCTGAACCTCTCGGCGTCGATTCAATCTGCCTTGGTCATCGCGGTGGTTGGTGGGCTGAGATCGAAACATTCGGTGAAATCGCCCATGGTTGCATGCCGTTCTTAGGGGACTGCGCGGTTCGCCACATGGGGGCGGTGCTCGATAAATTCGAAGATACGCTTTATCCCGCGATGGCCGCGCGCCATACAGAAATGCCCGTGATTCCAGAGGGCGCACGCCAGTCGACAATGAACATTAACTCGATTCATGGCGGGCAGAATGAGCAGGCAGAAGATAGCACTGCTCTCCCTTCGCACTGCGTTCCTGACAGCTGCCGCATCGTCATTGATCGTCGCTATTTGGCGGAGGAAAACTATGATGGTGTCAGCGGTGAGGTGAAAAATCTTCTAGAAGACTTGCGCGTGACGCGGCCTAATTTTGAATATGAGATGCGCGAATTGAACCATGTCGCCCCCTCCATGACCGATAAAGAAGCACCAGTTGTGCAAACCGTTGCCCGCGCGATTGAGGCAGTGATGGGCAAGAAAGTGCGCTACGTCGCGTCGCCCGGAACCTATGATCAAAAGCACATTGACCGGATTGGGAAGCTAAAGAACTGCATTGCATATGGTCCCGGCATTCTGGAACTGGCGCATAAACCTGACGAATATGTCGGGGTTGAAGATATGCTCGAGAGCGCGAAGGTCATGGCGCATACACTAGCGCAACTTTTGAATGGTGAGGTTTGATCATAGGTCTTGCGTGGCGAGTGTGAGACCTTCGATGATGCCCGTGAGCGCCGCACCGTGATGGATTTTTGCGTTTGGAAATGCGTTGGCCGTTGCAGTTTGAACCGCTTGCATTAAGCTGGATCCGCCCACGAAAATAAGATGCGTGACGTTATCGGGCGCATGATCTGCTTGGGCGGTGCAATGTAGTGCTGTCTGCGCAATTTGCTCGGCTGATGCATGAAGCGAATGGGCAAGCGCGAGCGCATAAAGCGGCGCGCTCAGCCCTTTTTCCAAAGGATCAAGGTTGATGTCTACGCTTGCGAGTGGTTTCGTGTTCAGCCTTATCTTTGCCGCTTCAACGGCGAAGGCAAGATCGTGGCCGCGCTCATCCTCCAACACGCGCGCGAGGCGTTTGAGTTTGACTGGTTCCACTGCATATTGCAGCAGATCCTTTGCCGCACGGCGCGTATCAGGCGCGTAAAGGAACGGAATTTTCTGCCACGTAGCGAGATCCGCAAAGATGCCATTCGGTGCAAGATGCGTTTCCTTGCCAAACGCATGGCGAATTCGGCTGCCACGTCCCATCAAAGGCATCACATGATCAAAGCTGAGCAGGCGATCAAAATCTGTACCGCCAAGGCGCAGACCCTCGCTTTGGACAATCTCAATCGCACCATTCCCTTGACTGCGAAACAGCGTGAAATCCGACGTACCGCCGCCAATATCTATGACAAGACCAAGATCATTGGGCTGCAAGACATGGCCCTGCGCGCGCGCCGCAGCCTCCGGTTCGTTCATGAAATGGACGTTTCGGAAGCCGGCGATCTGGTAGCATTCAGTCAGGTCCGCAAGCGCCTGGGCGTCGCGTTTGAAATCGCCGTGAAACTTAACGGGCCGACCAGCGAGAGCGCGCGTGTAGCTTTGCCCTGTCTGCGCCTCTGTGCGGTGCTTCATCTCGGACAAAAAACGCGCGACGATGTCGATGTAACTCATCCGTTTGCCGAGAACCGTGCTGCTTTCACGGATAAGCGGCGTGCCAAGCAGGGATTTGAGCGCGCGCATATAGCGCCCCCAAGCACCTTCGAACAGGGCCTGTTCCGCCGCGGACCCAAAAGCGATTTGCTTTTCTTCAAAATCAAAGAACAGAGCTGTGGGCAACGTTTGCTCGCCGCTCTCAAGCTCGATGAGCCGGATTTTGCCATTCTCAAACACACCAACGGCCGAGTTAGACGTGCCAAAGTCGATGGCTAAAACTGCATCTTGCTGCCCCATATCAACACCCTGCATGATCCAAAAGCAGCGCAGTACGAAGTCAAAGCAGCGCTTGCAAGCCCCGAATTCTCAGCAATCCTCCCTAGCCAGCTCCAATTGAAATGGCTAACGTCGTCGCTAATCAATCTTCGGGAGACAGACTATGACCAATTTTCGCACCCTTTTGCTAAGCGCAAGCGCCGCTGCTTTGTTGGCTGGCGCCGCTTTCGCGAAATCTGATATCACGGTTGCCTTGCAACTTGAGCCACCGCATCTGGACCCAACATCTGCTGCAGCTGGCGCGATTGACAGCGTGCTCTACTCCAACGTCTTTGAAGGCCTGACGCGGTTTATGGCAGACGGATCTGTCGTTGCGGGTCTTGCCGAAAGCTGGGAGATCTCGGACGACGGCCTAAGCTACACATTCAAGTTGCGCGACGGCGTAACCTTCCATGACGGCTCCGCAATGGATGCGGAGGATGTGAAATTCTCACTTGACCGTGCGCGCGCTGAGGACAGCACAAACGCACAAAAGGCGCTCTACGCGGGCATCACAGACGTAAGCGTAATGGATCCGATGACTGTGAAACTGACGTTGGCAGAAGCCAACGGTTCCATGCTGTTCAACCTCGCTTGGGGGGATGCGGTGATCGTCGCACCTGAGAGCATCGAGAACATCAAGCAAATGCCAATCGGCACAGGCGCGTTCAAATTTGTGAACTGGGTGCAGGGCGACAAGATCGAACTTGCGCGCAATAATTCCTATTGGGGCGACGCCCCCGCGCTAGAAGCGGCGACGTTCAAGTTTATCTCCGATCCGACTGCCGCCTTCGCAGCTGTAATGGCGCAAGACGTCGATGTATTCGCGGGCTTTCCCGCGCCAGAGAATCTGCCGCAGTTCGAAGCAGACCCACGTTTCCAAGTGCTCGTGGGCAGTTCCGAGGGTGAAACGATCCTCTCCACCAACAATAAGATGCCGCCTTTTGACAACGTGAAAGTCCGCCAAGCTGTGGCCCACGCGATTGATCGTCAAGCGATCATTGATGGCGCGATGTTTGGTTACGGCACCCCGATTGGTACGCATTTCGCGCCGCACAATCCTGACTATGTAGATCTGACTGCAAGTTCCACACACGACCCAGCAAAGGCAAAAGCGTTGTTGGCCGAAGCAGGCATGGCTGACGGATTTGAGACAACCTTGCACTTGCCACCCCCCTCATACGCCCGTCGTGGCGGTGAGATCATTGCCGCGCAGCTGGCGGAAGTCGGTATCAAAGCCGAGATTATCAACGTCGAATGGGCGCAATGGCTTGAAACTGTGTTTCGCGGCAAGGATTTTGGCCTTACGATTGTCAGCCACACGGAACCTTTCGACATTGGCATCTATGCGCGTCCTGATTACTACTTCCAGTACGACAATCCAGAGTTTCAGGCGCTGATGACAAAGTTGAATGCGACAGCGGATCCGTCGATGCGCACGGATATGATCGCACAGGCGCAAACGACGATTTCACAGGACTATGTGAACGGGTATTTGTTCCAATTGGCCTTCCCGACAGTCGCGGATGCGAAGGTTCAAGGCCTTTGGGAGAACGCACCCACACAAGCGACCGACCTTACAGGGGTCAGCTGGTCGAATTAAGCAGCAGTCCGAATTTTCTAGAAAATTCGACGTCGTTCTAAATACGCGCGCGCAATATTCCAATGCGCGTGCGTACTTCATCGCGCACATCGCCTTCTCGTGGTGTATCGGCAAGCGTCTTGAACCAAGTCTCCGGCGGATTACGGCCACGTGAGTTCCCCTCGAACCGCAGATCTCTCAGGAAATTCTCGGCTTCTGCGTCCAGAATTTTAGGTGCGTCAAACCCGTTCAGCACGCCCCAAATCCGCGTCCAACAGCGACCCACGCTCCAAGGGTTATATCCACCACCACCCAGCACCATCAACGTCGATGTTATCTCCATAGCAGCGCGCACGACAGCGACATGCGCATTATTAGACAGCGAAAGCCGCGAAAGCGGATCCTCATCCAGCGCATCAGAGCCGCATTGCAGAACAATAGCATCAGGTTCGAAATCCGTGATCAAAGGCAGGATTAATTCCTCTAGGATCACGCGCATCTCGGTGTCGTTCAGCCCGCGCGGGGCGGGCAGGTTGAACGCGCTACCCCCCGCACTGTCCATAAGATCGCCCGTGAACGGCCAACGCTTTTCCTCGTGTACAGAGATCATTCGCACATCAGGATCGCCGCGAAATCCGACCTCGACCCCATCTGGATGATGCGCATCGATATCAAGGTAAAGGACGCGCGTCGCGCCATGGTGTTGCAGCGATTTGATTGCCAGCACAGGGTCATTCAAATAGCAAAACCCGTTGGCGCGATCTGGCATGCCATGATGGGTGCCCCCACCCGGTACATGAACGATGCCGCCATCTTTTAACAATTCGCCTGCCAAGATCACACCACCTGCACCCGTCGCGGGGCGGCGAAACATTTCGCTAAACACGGGGTTAGAATGCGTGCCAAGCTGGAACTGCGCACGCTCGGTATCGCTGACAGCGCCACGCCGCTCTGCACGTGCAAGGGCAGAGATATATTCAGGTGTATGAAACGACCACAGCGCCCTTGGCTTGGCGCGCGGCGAGGTCACATATTGCGCATCAGGCAGCCAGTTCAACGCGCGGGCAAGGTCCATCACCGTCGACACACGCGGAACGCGCAAGGGATGCGCAGGGCCATAGGACGAACCACGATAGATTTCTGAGCCGATAAAAAGCGGGCGATGCAACATGTCCCACCACATACAACGTCGTCACGCCACGACAAGCCCTCTGGACCCTTCGTCCCCTCTCGCCTAGCGTAGAAAAATGCTGCGCTACTCTCTCAAACGCTTGCTGTCGCTTGCGATCAGCTTGGTCATCGCCAGCCTCGTCATTTTTCTGGTGATTGAGGTCGCGCCGGGTGATCCTGCGTCCTTTATGCTTGGCATCAATGCACAAGAAGACACGCTGAATGCTCTGCGCGAGGAACTTGGCCTGAACCAAAGCAAGCTGGAGCGCTATCTGTCGTGGACTTTCGGGATGCTTCAGGGCGATTTTGGCACGTCCTATACCTATCGAACGCCCGTTGCGGATATGGTGCAAGATCGGCTTTGGGTATCGCTGCCGTTGGCGATATACGCGCTCGCGCTCTCCACCTTGATCGCTTTTCCAGCGGGCATCTATGCAGCCTCGCGACGCGGTGGTTTTGGCGATGTCAGCATCATGGGGGCCACACAGCTTGGCGTCGCGATCCCGAATTTCTGGTTCGCGATGATGTTGGTTCTGGTTTTCGCGATCAACCTGCGTTGGTTCTCCGCAGGTGGTTTTCCAGGTTGGGAGGACGGCCTGTTCACTGGCCTCAAAGCCTTGACGCTTCCCGCAATCGCCCTCGCGCTCCCCCAAGCGGCGATCCTTGCGCGCGTGATGCGTTCCTCCTTGCTTGATATCCTCAACGAGGATTTCATCCGCACCGCCCGCGCCAAAGGCCTCACACCCCGACAAGCGCTTTGGCGACATGCGCTGCGCAACGCGCTTATTCCTGTGCTCACAATCATCGGGTTACAGTTTTCTTTCCTGCTTGCAGGCTCGATCATTATTGAGCAGGTTTTTTATCTTCCCGGCCTTGGACGGTTGGTCTTTCAATCCATTTCCCAACGCGATCTAATCGTGGTGGAAAGCGTCGTGATGCTTTTGGTATTCGCGGTCATTTTGGTGAACTTCATCGTTGATCTCGCATATGCATGGGTCGATCCGCGCTTGAGGTCGCGCACATGAAAACCTCGCGCAATCTTGTCATTGGCGCAGCGCTGAGCACGCTTTTTATCACCGCCGCGCTCATCAGCTTCATCTGGACGCCGTTTGATGTGACTGAGATGAATATCCCCTCGAAATTGCAAACCCCAAACGGCACCAACTGGCTTGGCACCGATCATTTTGGCCGCGATATTTTCTCGATGATCATGGTCGGCGCACGCACCTCGATTGCGGTGGCGTTGGTTGCCGTTGGCATCGGAATGGGCGTTGGCGTGCCGCTTGGCCTGGCCGCCGCCGCGCGTCAGGGAAGTCTACTTGATGAGGTTATCATGCGCGGCAATGATTTGGTTTTTGCGTTCCCCTCCCTCGTTATCGCGATCCTAATCACTGCTGTGTTCGGCCCCGGCGCGATCAATGCGATCATCGCGATTGGCATCTTTAATATCCCCGTGTTCGCGCGGCTCACTCGCAGCGCAGCACTCCCCCTATGGCAGCGCGAGTTCATCATGGCAGCGCGTGTTTCTGGCAAGGGCAACGCGTGTATTTCAATGGAACATATCCTGCCCAACGTCACCAACCTGTTGATCGTTCAGGGCACGATCCAGTTCTCCCTCGGCATCCTCGCAGAAGCCGGTCTTTCCTACGTCGGCCTTGGCGCGCAACCACCACTGCCAAGCTGGGGACGTATGCTGGCCGATGCGCAAACAATGGTCAGCTTTGCACCACATCTCGCGCTCATTCCCGGCGGGGCAATAATTCTCACTGTCCTTGGCCTTAACCTTATGGGCGATGGCCTACGCGACCTGCTGGATCCACGCATCAGAGTGGAGCGCACATGAGCTTACTCACGATCAAAGACCTCTCTTTATCCATTCATGGAACACCCATCCTAAAGGATGTCAGTCTCGGCGTCGCCCAAGGGGAGATCGTGGTGATCACGGGTGAAAGCGGCTCTGGTAAATCGCTTACCGCGTTTTCAGTAATGCAACTTTTGCCACGGGGAACTCAGACAACAGGTTCGATCAAACTTGATGGCAAAGAGCTACTGAATGCACCCGACGGCGACATGTGTGCGCTGCGCGGCAATGATATCGGTATGGTTTTTCAAGAACCCATGACAGCGCTGAACCCGTTGATGAGCATTGGCGATCAGGTCATGGAAACCATCCTGCTCCATACAGACAACTCCCGCGAACAGGCGCGCCAGCGTGCAGAGGAAACCCTTGCGCGCGTCGGCTTACCCCCTGAAAAATACAGCCTCGCGCGTTTTCCACATCATCTCTCTGGCGGGCAACGTCAGCGCGTTGTGATCGCAATGGCCATCGCTTTACGCCCACGCTTGTTGATCGCCGATGAACCCACGACCGCGCTTGATGTGACGACCCAAGCACAGATCCTTGATCTGCTGAAAGATCTTGTGCAGGACTTTGGCATGGGGCTTTTGATGATCACCCATGATCTCGCTGTTGTGTCCGACATGGCCGAACGCATCGTTGTGATGCGTTACGGTGAGGTGGTAGAAACCGGTGCGACCAGGGCGCTGTTTGCCAATATGCAGCACGACTATACCAAGGCGCTATTCGCGGCTTCCGCCCATCAGGTGGCACTGCCCGAAAACACGCCGAAAGATGCGCTTTTAATTGTTAAAGAAGCGATCCGCGATTACCCGAAACCCCGCACGGAATTATTCGCTCCACGCACCTACACACGCGCAGTCAACGCGGTTAGCTTCGCTTTGCGCAAAGGTGAACGCATAGGCCTCGTTGGAAAAAGCGGGTGCGGTAAGTCTACCTTGACCCGCGCGATCCTTGGGCTTGAGCCACTTCAAGGGGGCAGCATAACGGCGTTCAATCAAAAGGTTGCCCCCGACATGCCAGCGGCGTTGCGCTCTGGCCTGCAGGTGGTGTTCCAAGATCCCTACGGCAGCTTCAACCCACGCCATAAAGTCGCGCGCATCATCACGGAACCCTTTCATTTGATGCCCAATCCACCCCGCGGGCAAGAGCGCGAGAACCGCATTTCGCAAGTGCTAACCGCCGTTGGTTTGCACCCTACTGATGCAAACAAATACATCCACGCATTCTCGGGTGGACAGCGCCAACGCATCGCAATCGCGCGCGCTTTGATCATTAACCCCGAACTGATCATTTTCGATGAAGCTGTCAGCGCACTTGACGTGTCGATCCGCGCACAAATCCTTGATCTCATCGCTGAACTGACACGGACCCATGATCTCAGTTATCTGTTCATCAGTCACGACCTCTCTGTCGTGCGTACGATTACTGATCGCGTGTTGGTGATGAAAGACGGCGAGATTGTTGAGGATGGTGAAACCGAACAAGTTTTCACCAACCCACGTCATCCCTATACTGCGAGCCTTATCAAAGCCGCCCCGACCCTTCCTGATGTGAAAGCGCTTGCCGATGTCTCTTCCTGATCTGCCCTTTAACCCAGCGCATTGCTTGATCAATGGCAAATGGCAAGCACCGCTCGATGGTCAAACGCTCGCGCTGATTGACCCGTCAGACGGCAGCGAACTGACCCAAATCGCGCGCGGCCAAAGCCGCGATATTAATACGGCTGTGGAGGCGGCTCAGAACGCCTTGAACGGCGAATGGGGCAACAAAACAGCGCTGGAGCGGGGGCGTATCTTGACGCGCATCGGCCAGCTGGTTCTGGAACACGTTGATCTTCTGGCCGAACTTGAGGCGCGCGATGTTGGCAAACCCCTAACTCAAGCGCGCGCGGACGCCATTGCGCTTGCGCGCTACATGGAATTCTATGGTAGCTCGGCGGACAAGATCCACGGTGAAACGATCCCTTATCTCGATGGCTACACCGTCTACACGTTGCGAGAACCACATGGGGTGACGGGCCACATCGTGCCTTGGAACTACCCGATGCAGATCATCGGCAGATCTGTTGGCGCTGCGCTAGCCATGGGCAACGCCGCCGTGCTGAAACCCGCGGAGGAAGCCTGCCTCACCGCATTGATGTTCGCCGAAATTGCATGCACTGCTGGTCTAACACATGGCGCTTTAAACGTTGTCCCAGGTCTTGGCGCAGAAGCGGGTGCAGCGCTCTCATCACATAAAGATGTGCAGCACATTTCGTTCACCGGCTCCGTCGCGACAGGTGCACTTGTTCAGCAAGCCGCAGGCACGAATGTTGTCCCCGTCACGCTGGAACTTGGTGGCAAATCCCCGCAATTGGTGTTTGAGGACGCAAATCTAGACGACGCGCTGCCCTTTCTTGTCAACGCGGGCATCCAGAACGCAGGTCAAACCTGCTCTGCTTCTTCGCGCATCCTTGTGCAGGAAAGCCGTTACGCGGAAGTCGTCGCAGCAATGTCAGAGCGTTACACTGCCCTCACCGTAGGTCCTGCAATGGATGATCTCAATCTTGGGCCATTGATATCCGCGCGCCAAAAAGAGATCGTCACAGGGTTTCTGGCGCAGGGCCAAGATCTGCAAATCGCAGCTACTGGCCAGATCGCTGAGGATGCCCCGAAACAAGGCGCGTATGTCGCGCCACATCTTCTTTTATGCAGCGATGCCAACCATCCTCTCGCACAAAAAGAAATCTTCGGCCCCGTCCAAATTGTCATCCCTTTCAAAGATGAAGAAGAGGCCGTCGCAATCGCCAACGGCACGGACTTTGGCCTTGTGGCAAGCGTCTGGACAGAGAATGGCGCGCGCCAAATGCGCCTTGCCAAAGCGTTGAAATCTGGCCAAGTCTTCATCAACAATTATGGTGCGGGTGGTGGTGTCGAACTTCCTTTCGGTGGTGTTGGAAAATCCGGCCATGGCCGGGAAAAAGGCTTCGAAGCCCTCTACGGCTTCTCAACCCTAAAGACGGTGGCCGCCAAACATGGCTAGGCTCGCGGTCTTCATATTTCTGTGCTTTTGCGCCATGTTCGCCGCTGCGATCTTTGGTATTTTGCACAATCAAATCAGCTTTGGGATTGGGGCGAGCTATTTTTACGACGTCAAATTTGCACAATTTGCGATTGATCCGGTTTTGCAAAATCGCATAGGGACGGGCGTTGTTGGTGCGCTGGCTACTTGGTGGATGGGCCTACTCATGGGCCTGCCGGCGTTCACACTTGGCTTGTTCACGCAAGCAGGTCGGCGGCGTTATTTCTATGCTGGTCTCAAATCGATCTGGATTGCCACTTCCATCGCTGCCATCGGCGCCTTCATCGGCCTCGCGTTTGCCCATATCGCTGACATCAATAGCCTCGTAGGTTACCTGCCAAACGTCGATGCGTTCTCCGATCCAGAAGGCTTCGTACGCGCAGCAATCATGCATGAGGCCAGTTATTTCGGCGGTGTTTTAGGCGCACTCGCCGCGCTCTACGTGATGTGGCGCGAACGTCCCAAAAAAGGAGAGAACCATGCGTCTACTCAATAAAACCGCCATCGTGACAGGTGCAGGCTCTGGCTTTGGCGCTGGCATCGCGCGCAAATTTGCAGCCGAAGGTGCAAAAGTTCTCGTTGCTGATATCAACGCCGGGGCCGCGCAAACGATTGCCACGGAAATCGACTGCGTGCCTTGTACGGTCGATGTCGCTGACGGGGCCAGCGTGCAAGCGATGGCAGAACTTGCAATGAAAGAAATGGGCCACGTGGATATCATCGTGAATAACGCAGGCGTCACCCATTTGCCTGCCCCGATGGAGACGATTTCCGAGCCGGATTTCGACCGCGTCTTCTCTGTGAACTGCAAATCTGTCTATCTCATCGCGCACGCGTTCAATACACATATGAAGACCCGAAAATCCGGTGCGATCTTGAACGTTGCCTCCACCGCAGGAGTCAGCCCGCGCCCCAATCTAAACTGGTACAATGCATCCAAAGGCTGGATGAACACCGCCACAAAAACCATGGCCGTTGAACTTGCCCCCTTCGGTATAAGGGTCAATGCATTGAACCCCGTGGCCGGCGAAACCCCCCTGCTGGCCTCTTTCATGGGCGAAGACACACCAGAACGGCGCGCGCAATTCCTCGCGACCATCCCAATTGGCCGCTTTTCCACCCCCGAAGACATGGGCAATGCCGCGTGCTATCTCTGCTCTGACGAAGCCAGCATGATCACCGGCGTTTGCATGGAAGTTGACGGTGGCCGCTGTATTTAGGCACCTCTTCATCTTGCCCCTTAAACTCTCGCCGAAGGCACCCGCGCTATGCAACCAGGCCCCCTAAATTTGATAACGGATGTGCAAGGCCTCAAAGTCGGCCACGCACAGGACCCAAACCTCAAATCCGGCACCACGGTTTTGACCGCCGATAGCCCGCTCACGTCCTCCGTACACGTGATGGGCGGTGCACCGGGCAGTCGCGAAACGGATCTGCTTGATCCCGACAAATCCGCGCCGGGTGTGGATGCATTCGTGCTGTCGGGTGGCTCCGCGTTTGGCCTTGATGCGGCCAGCGGCGTGGTTCAAGGACTGCGCCGTCAGGGTCGTGGCTTTCCCGTACACACGGCGCGTGTGCCAATCGTACCTGCTGCGATCATTTTCGATCTGATCAATGGTGGCAACAAAGATTGGCAACAAAGCCCCTACCCTAAGCTTGGTGAAGCAGCGCTTGAGAGCTCAAAAGCTGATTTCGCTCTCGGTTCTGTTGGTGCAGGCCTCGGCGCGATGAGTGCGTCTTTGATGGGGGGCGCAGGCTCTGCGTCGTTGGTCCTCGACAATGGCATTACAGTCGGTGCGCTGATGATTGCCAATCCCATTGGCGCAGTCACAACACCCGGTGGTCGCCACTTTTGGGCCGCCCCTTTTGAGATTGAAGGCGAGTTCGGTGGCCTTGGCCCCGATCCACGATCCGGCCTTGGGCGCGATATGAAATCCGACAAGATCACCGCAATGATGCGCCACGCAAACACAACCATCGGCATCGTCGCGACGGACGCAAAGCTCAGCAAAGCGCAGTGCAAACGCATGGCCATCGCCGCCCACGACGGGATCGGGCGGGCCTGCATGCCAGCACACACACCCATGGATGGTGATCTGATCTTCAGCACAACGACGAGTGCAAAGGAGCTAAGCGCACCCGATCTTGACATTGCAATGATAGGCCATGCCGCTTCGCTCTGCGTTGCCCGCGCAATCGCCCGTGCAATTTATGAGGCGACGCCTGCGAAAGGCAATCTGCTGCCCACATGGCGCGAAAAAAATGCGAGCTGAAGTATGCCGAACCTAAAGCTATCCGACATCACGCTGCACTATGAAATCGAAGGTTCCGGCCCACCGATCATTCTGATCGCAGGCATGCTCAGTGATAGCGCAAGCTGGGGTCCTTTGATCGCACCACTCGCTGAAAACCACACTGTTATTCGCCCCGACAATCGCACAACGGGTCGCACCGTGCCATCCACCGCACCCACCTCACCCGAACAAAACGCTACAGATATTCTTGCGCTAATGGACCATCTGAACCTAGCCCGCGCGCATATCATCGGCCATTCGATGGGCGGCTACATCACGGTAGAGCTTGCGGTTCTCGCACCGGACCGCATCCAATCGCTCACTCTATTATGCAGTGCTCCCATGAACTTGCCCCGCTCTTGGCATCTGTTCCAAAGCTTTTGCGATATTCGCGCACATGGTCCCGAAGGTCTGTGGCTGCGCAGTCTGTTTCCTTGGTTGTTCCATCACAGCTTTTTCGACACCCCCGAGCAAGTTGAGGGCGCAGTTGTCGCCAGCCTTGCCTACCCACATGCGCAGAGCCTGAACGCGATGCAGCATCAACTTGACGCACTGAAACGCTACAGACCGCTTGATCTGACAAGGCGGACCACCGCACCGACCCTCGCGCTTCTCGCTCAAAACGATCTGATCGTGCCCCATGACGAAGCCCTAGACCTGCTTTCAGAAATCCGCCAAGTTCGCGTCGAGACAATCGCGCAAGCAGGTCATTCCATCCATTGGGATGCATCTGCTGCGGTTCTGGCCCACCTTGCGCCCTTTTTGAAGGAGCACACATATGCACACTGATCGCTTCAGTAACGAAATATCCGCGTGTGATCCTGACACCGTGCAAGGCCTCGATGACTTCGTGCATGGCTTCTTGGCCTATCAACCCAAGGCCGCAAACATCCTCGAAACTGCGGATAATGCCAAAAACAATGCGCTTGCCAACGCATATGCGGGAATGCTTTGGATGTTCCTTGAAGCACCCGTCGCCGCTGATAAGGCCGCACCCTACATCGCACGCGCTAAAGCGGCACAAACCTCAAACCCGCGCGAACGCTCCACCCTGATGATCGCCGCGACATGGGCGTCGGGTGATGTGCCTGAAACCATGCAGATGTGCGAAGCTCATAGCGATCAATACCCACGCGATCTGGTGATCATCAAACTCGCCCAATACCTGCACTTCAATGCGGGCGACGCCCCTTCCATGCTGCGCACTTGCCCCAAAGCTCTGCCTGATGCGGCGCATGAACCCTACGTCCATGGTATGATCGCATTTGGGTATGAGCAGTGTCATCAACTCGCTCAAGCCGAAGCCAGCGCGCGCCACGCTGTAGAGTGAGCCAAAAGATGCATGGGCACATCACGCGATTGCCCATGTGATGCTAAGCGAAGGGCGCGTGGTTGAAGGCGCTAAATTCATGGAGGAGATGGCTCCGCGTTGGGAGGGTCTCAACAGCTTTATGTACAGCCACAATTGGTGGCATCTAGCGCTGTTTTACATCTCCATGGGTCAGCACGACGACGTGCTTGCTGCCTATGACACCCATGTGTGGGGGTTGGAGAAGAACTTCGCCCAAGATCAAATCGGCGCGGCATCCTTGCTCGCGCGGATGGAGCTTGCAGGCATAGACGTAGGCGATCGCTGGGCAGATGTGGCGGATCACATCGCGCAACGCGGCGCGGATACGACACTACCTTTCCTCACCATGCAATACCTCTACGCGCTTGGACGCTCGGACAACCCGATGGCTGATACGTTAATCAGCGCGATCAAACAAAAGGCGAGCGCGCCGGGTTTTGACCAAGAGGTTTGGCAAAACGTGGCGCTACCTGCGTGCGAAGGGCTGCTCGCCTACACGCGCGGGGATTTTGAAACAACGGTGAAACAGCTCGGCTTTTCCTTACCACGTATGGCTGAAATCGGCGGCAGCCACGCACAGCGCGATTTATTCGAACAGGTCCATCTTGATGCGTTGATGCAAACAGACCGTCTCGCGCAAGCGCAACAAGTCCTTGAAATGCGGCGCACTTTTGACCCCGACGGCGTGCCACTC
>Ga0206127_1001281_pt1 | contig 27775 bp, 23 predicted proteins | sample Helgoland_Spring_6_FD_148646 | JGI IMG/M metagenome (GOLD analysis project Ga0206127, IMG submission 148646) | Pelagic subsurface seawater microbial communities from Kabeltonne, Helgoland, North Sea - Helgoland_Spring_Bloom_20160419_1 | ecosystem: Environmental > Aquatic > Marine > Epipelagic ...
CTCTTAGCGCTGCTTTGGCTTCTGGATCAAGGCCGGCTTGCTTGGGGTTTGCCATGGTGAGGACTCCGCTCTTTCAATCTCATGATGTTTAAAGCATATCATGGGTAAGTGAGTCAGTCGGTGCTTGGGGTAGTCACATTTGATGTCAGATAGCCAAGGCCGAGCCAAGCCATGGCAATGCCGATGATGGGGTTCATCCAGTTGAGCAGCGCGAAGGGCGCATAGTCTAAGCTGCTGACGCCAAGAATGGCGCTGTAAAAAATGGCAGTGGTCGTCCAAGGGATGAGGGCGGCGGTCAGCGTGCTGCCCTCTTCAAGGGTTCTGGACAGCATGGCCCGGTCGATGTCATGCCGGTCATAGACGTCTTGAAAGACTTGGCCGTTGAGAATGATGGCAGCATAGGGCTCGGTTAAAGCGGCGTTGCTCGCCGCGGCCGCGGTGGTTGATGCCGTCAGCAGTTGCGCGGGCCGCTGAATACGTTGGGCAATGGGTTCAAGCAGCGCTCTGAGTAAGTTAAGTTGGCTCAGCAAGGCGCCCATGCCAATGGCGAGGATGGCAAGGGTTAAGGTCCAAGCCATGGCGCCGATCCCGCCGCGGTTGATGAGGGTATCCAGCAGTGGCGAGGCGGTTTCTCTTGAAACGCCGGCGTATAGACTGGTTAACAATGTCGCGAGGGTCACGCCTTGAAGGCCCCATGCGATCATCAGGGCAGAGAACGACGCTGCAATCAACACCGCCTCCGGGGGGACGCGCCGCCAGCCCAGGATCAACATGAGCGCAATGGGGATGAGGGTGATCCAGTGAACGGTAAAGGTTGCGTCAAGCGCCGCAAGCAGTGCGGACGCTGCTGTTGGGTCGGCAGGTGCGGCGCCATAGGCGCTGCCGAGTACCGCAAAAATAACGAGTGCGATGAGATAGCATGGCCCCGTCGTCAGGCTCATCGCATGAATGTGGCGGTACAGGTTTGTGCCGGCAGACATTGCAGCTAAATTCGTGGTATCAGACACTGGAGACATTTTATCGCCAAAACTGGCCCCCGCGATTACCATTCCAGCAGTGAGTGGCAGTGGAAAACCTAGGGATTGGCCAACACTCATTAAAACGATGCCGCAGGTTGCGACCGTGCCCCAGGACGTGCCCGTCGCAAACGACATAAAACTGCACAGTAGTAACCCCCCAGGTAAAAACAGCTCCGGACGAAGCAGTTGTAAGCCAAAGTAAACCAAGGTTCCAACGGTCCCGGATTGAATAAAAGACGCAATCACGACCCCGATCAATATGAAGATGATGAGCGCCGGCATGGCCGCGGCTAATCCGTCAAAAACGAATTTCCGGAGGGTGTGATAGGGCGTGCCCAACCACAATCCAAGACCCACAAGACTGACAAGTGCGGTGAGCAAAAGTCCATGTAAACCGGCTTCCAAGATAAACAAGCCGGCCACAAGCCAAGCAAGCAATATCGCAATGCTTGTCGCGGCCACGGTAAAACTGGGCAGGCTTTGCTGCAAGTTACGCTAGCCAGCGGGCGAGGTGAGAAGGCCCGTCCGCAGGCTTTGCAGCAGCCGTCCATTGCGTCATGGGGTCGATGCAGTCTTTGGGGGATTCAAAAAAGGCCCGTCCACACACAGTCTTTGGCCATCAGGGGTTGCGCAGGCGCCGCAGATCCCGACGCCGCATTTGGTTAAGTAGTCGATGGCGCTGAAAATCTGGTGGGGTTGCGCGTAGCGATTTTGCACGGCAACGGCGGCATGAACCATGGGTTCTGGTCCGCAATTGTAAAAAACGAGATCTTTAAGCTCTGCGCTCGGCAAGGTCTTTAGGTACTCCTCTAACAGCTCTGTTACCCGGCCTGAAAATCCAGCCGTGCCGTCATCGGTTGCAACGTGAACCGAGGCGATATCGCGGCATTCGTTGAGGTAATACAGGCGTTCGGCGGTTCGAGCCCCGGTGAAGACCTGCGAGCCCGGGTTGTCGCGCGCGATTTGATAGACCGCAGCCAGACCCGTGCCGCCGGCAACGGCAATAACTTTTTGCTGGGTTTGGGGCGCGACGGCCTGTCCATAGGGGCCGCGAAGGTAGGTCTCATGGCCCGGTTCAAGGCCCATTAAGGCCTCAGTAAATTCACCAACATTGATGGCCACGAGTTGCAGCGGTTTGTCACACAACACTGAAAATGGCTTTTCGCCTACGCCCGGGACCCAAAGAAACACAAATTCACCTGGCTTGATTTGAAAATCCTCTGCGAAGGTTAGCAGTACGATGTCATCGCATACCGTTTGATTCTCGATGAGGGTCACCGGTTTGAACGCCATATCAAGGTCATATCGAATTTTACTCTCAGCCGTGTTGGCGACATCAGGCTTAGGGCTTGCGAGCACCTTGAAATAATCTTTGATATCCGCGGTCGTCATCCCAGTCAGCGCCGAGCCAACACCGATGATCGACGCGCCAGCATCTTGCATCGCAAGGACGTCATGTGATGAGCTCACGCCGCCACAACCGATGATGGGCAGCTCGCAAACTGCGCGAATTTCGCGCACACATTTTAAGGCAATGGGCAGGATGCCTTTGCCCGACATGCCGCCGGCGCCATTGCTTAAAACCGGGTGACCATAGGCGCTGGTGTAGCCTGGCCCGACCGTGTTAACCGCGCAGAGCGCATCGGCGCCCGCGTCACAGGCCGCGCGCACGATATCCCCAAAGCGGTCCGTGTTCGGCGTAAGTTTGGGGATGACGGGAATATCGACCGCCGCCTTAACCGCTTTAATAATCTCGAAGACAAGTTCGGGGTCTTGCCCCATGGCCATCCCGAAACCTTTGGCGTGGGGGCAAGATAGATTGAGCTCTAAGCCATCAGAGAAGGGGGCCAGACATTTGGCGACAGCAACATACTCTTCCAGGCTGCCGCCAAAGATTGACGTCAGCAAAAACCGATCCTTCGGAATCGTTAAAGTTGCCAGTAATGCAGCGCTGGCACTCATGCCGGGATTGGTAAGGCCGACCGCGTTCACAAAGTTGCCGGGGGCATACTGACTCAATATCGGTTCTCGATTACCTTGTCTCGGATCCGGGCCGATGCTTTTGGTGGTCATGACCCCAACTTCAGGCACTTCATCGAAAAAGTGCTGAATGATCGAGGTGGCGGTCGTCACGATTCCGGAAGGAATGGTAAAGGGCCCGGAGAGTCGTTTGCCGAAGAAGTCCAAGGTAGCGTCCTGCGTTGGGGTCGATTGGGTGGCACGATTATAGGCCTGGCATGGGCCTGAAACAAATCCAAGCCCATATGCTCGCCCGTAAGGCCGCAGGTTGTGCTAGCTGGTTTGCAGCAGCTCCACCCAATTGCCCTCGGGGTCTTCGATCATCGCAATCTCAACGCCAGGCCGAATTTGGATGGGCCCAAGCGGGACGGTGTAGCCCGCTGATTGACAGGCCGTAACCATCTCTGCGAGGTTGCTGATACTGATCGTTAGGTATCGGATGCCGGTTGCGCCACGAGGCCCACCAGGTGCTGACCGAGTCTCAGGCGTTTTTGCATGCGTTAAGATTTTGATCACGGTGTCGCCGCAAGCCAGTCGGTACATGGTCGTGCCGCCTGGCATGTCAAGCGTGGCGTCGAGGGTGAGGCCCAGGGTCTCTGCGTAGAATTGCAGCATGGGTTCAATGGACTGTGCGACGATGCCAAGATCGATGGCGGATTTTGTCAGTTGTAAGGCGGGCATGGACAATCCTGATTGAAAAATAAGATCCCGGTTATCCCACAAACGGCGCGTTGGAACAAGCGTTGCGGCGAGGCCTCAAGTAATATGACCAAAGACAACGCAGAGCATGAATAGGATGATGAACTTAAATCACAAGGGCTGGGAGAGACCGGTTGTCAATGGCTTGCGCGTGGTGGGTGTGGTCAGCTTACTCTGCGTCCAAAGCATTTTTTTTGGCAGTGAGGCGGGGGCGCAATCGATGCGTGATGACAGTTTTGAAAAAACGGTAGAGGAGGCGAGAGTGCCGGCCTTCAAGCTGGCCGAGCCGGGTATTGCGCAACAGCTAACGTCAGTGGGTGAACGGTTTTCTCTGAAAATAAAGACGGTTAAGGATCCGGCGGCGCTCCGGCAACTGGCATTGGCCACGGGCCTAAACCTTTGGGCGCAGGCGCGGCAGGATATTCAGGCAGGCGCGGTGCTGGATGATCGGCCATTGTATTGGCAGCGGTTAGTTGTTGCGCCGATGATTCGGGCGCACGCCATGCAACTCGGCTGCAAACCGTTGGTCATTGCGCAGGTGATGGCGGCATTCGAGCAGGCCAGCCGGGGCCAGATGGATGTCCAGTGGACAGCCCCGAAAGCGCGCCGAGTCTTGATTACGGGTTTTGATCCGTTTTCGCTGGATAAGCAAATTTCTCAAAGCAATCCGTCCGGCGCGGTTGTTCTGGCATTGGATGGACAGGTCTTTGCGGTCGATGGGGTGATGGTTGAGATCAATGCTGCGGTATTTCCCGTGCGCTACCCGGACTTCGACGCGGGGGTTTTAGAGCAATGGCTCACGCCGCACCTCACCAGCGGCGGGCTTGATCTGTTTGTATCCGTTTCGATGGGGCGTGATCAATTCGATTTGGAGCGCTTTCCAGGACGGCGGCGGAGTTCGAGTGCACTGGGCAATTTGCAGGAGCATACGGGCGGCAGCGCCGCGTCACCCAAGCCCGGCTTGCTAGATGGCAAGCCTTTGCAAGGTCCTGAATTTGTCGAGTTCTCACTGCCGGCCGCGGTGATGCAGCAGGCACAGGGCGAGTTTGAAATTCGAGACAATCATCGCGTCAGCACACTTGAAGGTGGCGCCTTCGAGGCCGTGAGTTTGGCGGCATTGCACGGCCAGACTGCGGTGCAGGGTAGTGGGGGCGGCTATTTGTCGAACGAAATCTCGTACCGGTCGATTCGGTTGGCGAATGAACTGGGGGTTGCGCTGCCAATGGGGCATATCCACACGCCGAGAATTTCTGGCGAGGATTTGGACAAACGCCTTGGCATCTTGGCTCAGATAAAAGAGATGATCTTATTGGCAGCGTTAGAGGGGCCGGGATAATGTTTTGGGCCACGGTCGATGCAGGATCATGCGTTGCAAAGCGTTACCAAAAAACGCTTGGATGATATTTGTGCTACGAAGATTAGATAGGCAAATTGTCGGGTAGGGTCTATAAAGTCGCGATCAGGTAAAAGGGTGTGTCCCCGGTGATGGGTATTTGGCTGAATAGCCATTGACTACAAACGCGATGATGAGTTGGGTGTGATATGAAGAAAAGTGATGTTGGCTTGAGCCTAAAGCAAGCTCAGGATGCGTATGTAGCTGGCAATGATAAAATTGTGATCGAAACACTGAAGCCATTGGTCGCGCAGTTTAAAACGGATCAGCAGTTCTTGAAATTACTAGCGGCTTCTGCTTCACGAGGCGGTGATTCTAAGGTGGCCATTGAGGCGCTTGAGTATCTGGCAGTGTTGACGCCGCAAGATCCAGAAGTAAATGGGGCTTTAGGGGATCTGTATCGGCGCGCCGGAGCGTTTGAAGCTGCGTACCCTTTCTTGATTAAGAGTGTTGAGCAGGCGCCCGATCGGCCGGCATTTTTCTACAATTTGGGCTTGTACATGATGGACTTGGGCCAGTTTAGCAGGGCTGAGGGGATTTACCGTCAAGCCCTAGTTTTAAAAAGCAATTATGCAAAAGCAGCATTCGGCCTGACCAACGCGCTAGAAGCCCAGTTTGATTATGTTGGCGCGGCGCTTGTCCTAGACTCGATGCTGGTAGACCGGCTGAGTGATCCAGTTGTTTGGTTTAGGTTGGCTCGCATCCAGTTCAAGATCAATCAACCTGAAAAAGCCATTGAGTCCTTGCGAAAAACGAGAAATTTGACGCCGGAAGACGCCGGCATTGTCGTCGAATCTGCCCGATTGTTCTTAGCGCTAGGGCGAGTAGAGGAAGCGGAAGCTTGGCTAACGGAGTCCCTGGGTCGAGGCATGTTCGATAGGGCGCTGGTTAAGCTCTACGCGAGTCTCGCTTTTGAGTTAGGTTCCGATACCTTTCTTGCGCCCTATGAGCGCGTCGACTTCTTGAAGTTGTCTCAAGGGTTACAAGCAGATTATCTCAATTTTTTAGTTTCGACGGGGGATTATGCGCGTGCGGAGCAGTTGATTAATCTAATTTCAAAAGAATGGTTCGCCAATTCACGAGATTTAATGCTCGCGCAACTCAATTTGTGGCATAGCACTGGTTGCTTTTCTAAGATGGTTGCGCTGATTGAACCGCAATCAGGCGATTATGGAGAATGGTTGGCGGTTGCGCTGATGGGACAAGGTGATTTTACTGCGGCAGTAGGGGTTATTGATCAGTTGCTTGACCAAGATGCGAATCAGCAATACTGGTTGGCGCTGTTGGAAACAGCGTTAAGAGTTGTTGATGCGGAAAAGCATCAGAGGCTGTTTTTTGATAGCGTGCCCTTTCACGTGATAGATCTTGCTAGTAGTGTTGGTGATGCTGAGCTTTTTCGGCTGAATACGCTAATCGAAGCTTGGCTGCAAGATCAGCATTGCTTCCAAAGAGCGCCATTGGGACAAAGTGTTTTCGCGGGCACACAGACTGCCGGGAATCTTTTTGATCAAAGTTTCTCCCCTTTGAATCGGTTGTGGCGTGTGCTTGAGCAAGAAATCTTAAGTTTTATACAATCAACACCGGGGTTCGGCGGCGTTTATTTTGATGCCAGGAAAGCTGGGGGCGTAAAACTTGAATCGTCATGGTCGATTAAGGTTGCTGAAGGGGGACTTCATGTGCCCCATGTTCATAGTAAAGGCTGGTTGAGTTGCGTCTATTATGTCAGTGTTCCGGAAGTCATAGAGCAGCGCGATGTCGAAAGCGCTGGGTTCTTAGCGTTGGGCCGGCCCGGCGTTGCGCTGCCGATTGATTTTTCGCCCAGCGTGTTTGTTCAGCCAAAGCCTGGAAGATTAGTCGTATTCCCGAGTTACTTGTGGCATGAAACCTTAGCTTTTGTTGGGGATGGAGAGCGAATGGTGATTGCATTTGATCTCCTGCCAAGCGCTTGAACCCGCCGTTCAATGAAAAAGCCGCTTGATTATTGGGAAAAGAATCTTTTTTGAAAAGATTCAAAAGCATCAAATAAAGATTGAATTTGGCAGATTAGTGGCGATAAAATCTTCGGGTGCTGCTCCAATTGCTGGACGGGGGAAGTAGTCCTTGCAGGCTGAGCACAAAAAGTGGCTATCAACCGGGACTTTATTCTGAATTTATCAGGCAGCAATAGAGAGCGGTTTAAAGGGTTGATGGATAAAAAATGGGAAGTAACGTTAAAGAGAGTAAGTCTTATGTTTAGAAAAGATAGTCTTAGGACATGCGTTCGACTGGCACTAGGCCTTTCAACGGGTTTTGCAATGGGGCATAGCGGTCTGGTCCTCGCTGAGGAGGGAGACGATGCTGATGCTTTGGAAGAGGTGGTTGTAACCGGTTCACGGATCAAGCGAACTCTGAATTCGGCCTCTCAAGAAGTGATCACGATTACTGCTGAAGATATGCGTATCACCGGTGATATTTCGGTTGCGGATGCATTGAGATCGTCCAACTTGAACTCCTTTGGCTCTTTTCGCGAATCATCTGGTAACAGCGCGCAGTCAAATGCAACATTCAATCTTCGCGGGTTGGGCGCGTCTCGAGCACTGGTTCTTGTAAATGGCAAGCGCATTACAGGTTCGCCTTCTCTCGGCGGTGGTGGTTCTGTTAACTTGAACATGATTCCGTTCAGCGCAGTGGATCGAATAGAATTAATCGCAGATGGTGCGTCGGCCGTTTACGGGTCAGATGCGGTAACGGGCGTTATCAATATTATTATGCGAAAAGGCTATGATGGTTTTAGGCTCAATGCTCGCTACGGTGATCGGGACCGTGATGGTGGTGTTGAAGAGAGCTTGTCATTGCAAATAGGGGCATCGTCTGATCGAGGCAGCGTGTCGGTCGCGGTGGAATACGATTCACGAGACGAGGTCTACGACAGTGATCGCTCATTTACCGCTGCAAGAAAAAACGACGCAGACGGGGATGGCTACATTACGGGATATGCTGAAACAGAAGGCATATCATTCTATGGCTACACGTTGTTCCCGAACCCCGTTTATACTGGTGCGGCGTTTGATCCGACCGATGAGACGACCTGGCAAGTGCATCCTGGTGCAAACTGTACAGAAGAAAACGGTTTCCAAGGTCCGATGAAGTCTGATCTTGTCTTCGGTCCCGATACTGGATTCTACTGTGGTTATGCTTATGCGCTAGTGTCGGCGAACCGCGCGAGTGTGCAGCGCCTAAATACGTATGTAAACGCAGAGTATGAGTTGACGGATAGCATTGATGCCTCCGTTGACATCTTGTTTGCTAACAACGAGTCTTTTGGCCGTTATGCACCACCGGCAGCACCTGGCCCGACGATTCCTGGTGACCCAAGAAATTCCGTTGGTGCAACCCGTGGATATTTCCGTTGGACGGATATCGGAACCCGCGACAACGTGGTGAACGATGATTTGATCAACATTGATTTTGGATTAACGGGTGATATATCAGACGAAATTAGCTGGGAAGTGTATGCAACCTTTTCCGAATATCGTTCGGTCTCGGTCGGTCGATCCTACTTGAGCTATGCTGGTCTGGAATACAATATCGCTTATGATATTCAGGATTTCGATACCTTCGTTGCTAATTTGAAAGCAACAACGCTTGATGATAACAAGCAGAAGATGACGAAATATTTCGGTGGGATGCAGTGGGATCTTTTCGAAATGGGCGGTGGTACAGCACAGACCTATTGGGCGATGGAATACTTCGAAGTCGATTACGCAGCACTGGTTGATGCGCAGTCTGAAGCAGGCCTCATTGGTGGTTCTGCCGGAAACTCGGCGCAAGGCTATCGAGATGTAACGGCTTTTAGTGCTGAGGCAATTTTCCCAGTAACTGATTGGTTGGAGATTGATGCGGCGATTCGTTTTGACGACTATTCAGACTTTGGGAATGCTACTTCGCCGAGATTCGGTGCAATCGCACAAATCCCAAGTGTTGATGGATTGACTGTTAAAGCATCTTGGGGCGAAGGTTTCCGTGCGCCAAACCTGTCAGACATGTATGGCTTGACGTCTTTTTCAGCCTCAGGCGCCACGGATAATTGGGGTTGTCAGTTGGCCGGACAAGATCCCTGTCCTTCACGGCAGTTTGATACCTATATTGGTTCTAATCCAGACCTTGAAGCTGAAGAGTCCGAAACATTCTCTTTCGGTGTTGAGTATGCCTTCCTGGAAAATTGGAAAGCTTCTGTAAACTACTTTGACGTGACCTTGAGTAATGCAATCGAGAATATCTCGGCGCAGGATCAGTTGAACGTCGATTTTAACACTGGTGGTAATAACCCAGCGGTCCAGCGTGATTCGAATGGCTTGGTTATCGAAATTAGCGCGGGTTTCCAAAATGGCGGCACGGAGTTCAACTACAATGGGGTCGACTATCAAGTGTCTGGTATGTTTGAAACCGATTTTGGTGAATTCCGAGTTTCCATGAACGCAACGCAGTATATGACTTACGAGTACGAGCTGACTTATGGTGGTGGCGATCTAGCCGACGCGATTGGAACGTTAGGTACACCTGAATGGAAGTCAAACGCTGCCGTTAGCTATAACCTCGATAAGTTTTTTGCGAACTTAGCCATTGATTACATCGGTGAGTCGGGTGACCGAGTGAGTGATGAGCAGTACGATTCATGGCATATGCTGAATGCATCAGTAGGTTATGATCTTGACAAGATGGGGACCTTTAAAATTGGTGTCAACAACTTGACGGACGAAGACCCATTGTTGAATCAATTCGGTAGCATGGCTGATGAAAATCAGTACCCAATTACGGGTCGAGTGGTCTACGCGGATTACACGCTTGAGTTCTAATCAAGCTTAACGATGTACCTTGATAAGGAAGACTCACTCGAAAGAGTGGGTCTTTTTTTTTATGAAAAAACAAGACCATTGGACCGCGTTCTGGAAACAGGGCCATACGACAACTTTTGGTGATTTCTTTAAAGAGGGTTACCGGGGGGCGATTGGGCAATGGTTAGTTGATCAGCAAGAGCAATGGCCTAAAACTGGGACATTACTTGATATCGGCTGCGGTAATTGTGGGCTGTTGACTGGTTTGCTCGCGAGTAACAGTCGGCTTGACTATATCGGACTGGATCCTGCTGAAATTGCTATTAATGAGCACGCCAGTAGCTTCCTCATGACACGCAGTAATAGTGTGTCTTTAGTGACAGGAAGAGGGGCCGAAGAAACCGGGCTCGCAGATGTCGCAGTAGATGTCGCGGCCTCGGTATTCGGTTTCGAATATAGCGATACGAATGCGGCGGCAGAGGAGCTTGCCAGGGTGCTCAAGCCGCGAGCGCCCTTCTCATTCTTGCTGCACCACAGCGACTCAGTTGTGACGCGGATGTCCGGGCGTGCGCTGGCCGAATATCAAGAGGAAGATGTGAAAGCAGTGCTGGCCGCTTTGTATACCATAAGCGAGCGAGCAGAGCGTGTGGCCCTTGCCGAGCTCAAAAATGATGCCGCGGCCGAGGTTGCAAGGTTGCAGCTGAACGATCTCGCGAGCCGGTACTTGGGGCAACGGTCTCAGGATGGCACGAATGTCACGATGTTTGAGTTTATGACCTCGGCACTCCGATTTTTTCAGATCGTAAAAAAACCTTTGCAGGAACGATTAGCATTTATTTCAGACTTGCAAATGGAATATGATCATTATTGCGCTCGTTTTCGTCAAATGATCTCGGTTGCTGCCGACGAGACAGCGGTTCATCAACTTCGGGAGCACTTTGTAAAGCTCGGTTTTGAGGTTAAAGCACCACAAGCATTAATGGATGAAAGAGGGTTATTGGCATGGGAAATTTCTGGAAGAAAGTTAGCGGGATGATGCTTGCCTTTTCTTTATTGAGCGATGTTGCCGCCAGTGAAACGATCGTAGCGTGCGCCGCAATCAGTGACGTTACAAAACGGTTAGCTTGTTACGATGCCATGGCCGGCAGGGTTGAGAAAAAAATGGCTGAGGCCGACGGACCTGCTGTCTCAACGCAGAAAAGAGAAGTTATTCGACAAGCTGCTGCCGCTGTCGTCATCGGCGAAAAAGCGGAAACAGATGGATTTCAGATCGCCAAAGTGATTCGTTCGCGTACATTTCGGTCAACTTATGTCGCCGATGACGGGCGTCGGTTCTCAGATCAATCCTCCCGCCGATCCGGATTAAAAGCGGGGGACCTCGTTGAATTAAAGGTGGGTTTTGTAGGGTCTAAACGCCTGGTCAGGCGTGACGGGTTTCAGGTGAAGGTGAAAGAAGTCACGCGATAATATTGTTAACTGCTCTGGTGCTGAAATCAGAGCATCTCGACGCGTTGACCCTTTGAGTTTTCACAGACAGGTGTTTTGAGTCGACGGTTGTGCAGCATGAAACGCATTCTCATATTTAAAATGTGATTGAATGGGTAATAGAAGTATGGATAGTGCAGTAGCGCTTTTAGCCATTCAGTTTAAAAGGGAAGGATCTCAAATGTTAAGACGATGTTGGATGTGTGGTATCAGGCAAAGCGTGTTGTGCGCCGCCTTGGTGTTGAGCGCAATGAGTATCTCAGCTTCTGATGAAACCGCCAGATATCTGGATGAATCGTTTATCAAATCGATTTCAGAACGATCTGATATCTGGAGTATTAGGATATCCCCAGATGGTAAATTTTTGGCGCTGGGTTTCCTAAGCGATGAGAAAAAGAAAGGTAAACGGCGGCAGGGCGTTCATATTTTAGACACGCGAAACTTTAAAAAAATCAACACAATTGGGTTTAAGGATGGGAGTGATATTTCTCGCGTAGTCTGGCTCTCAAGTAAGAAAATACTGGTCAATATTAAAAAGGATAGCAAGAAGTCCGAGGCGGGCAGGAATCTACTACGTTATTTCGTGATGGACTATAACGGTAAGAATAAATTCGAAGGTTTTGGTTCGTTTGAGGGTCGGTATAGTGAAAATGAGATCATTACGTCCGTCTTTAACTACGGATCGCGGCGCGTTGACTATTATATCGACCGGATTGATCGCAAGCCCCCGCGGCCCTCTGTGCTAGAGCGTCAGAATTGCTCTGGCATAAGAGCGTATGCAAAAAAATGCGGTAGCAAGGCATTTGAAGCATTACCGCTTCTTGGTCAGGCCCTGTTTTCTCGCTCCGACGATGGTCTTTATCGGAAAGAAATGCGGTTTGCATTTGGTATCGACGATGACTCGCTGGGACGATTTTATTACAAAGCTTCGGACGCAGCTGATTGGGTAGAAAAACAAAATCCTTTCCGCAAAGAACTTATCGGTTATGGCGCGAGCCCGCTGGACGTGCTCAAGAATGGCAATCTTCTAGTGTCAGCTGCGCTGCCTGGTGAATCGATCAAGAGCCTTTTTGAATGGAATCCAGAGACGGATGAGGTTACGCGAGTTTTTCAGGATGCCACAGTCGATCCTGGCCGGCGGTTTAGTCATCGAGGACATTTGATCGCTGTCGAGACTGAGGCCAATTACCCTGAAGTGCATATGATTGATAGCAACCATGAAGTCGCCGGCATTTTGGGGGCCATCATGAAAAGCTTCCCCAATTATGGCATTGGTAACGTGAGTTTCGCGGATGACTTCAAGAAAGTCGTTTTTTCTGTCTATTCAGGTTCGGAGCCCAGCAAAGCTTACTTCTTTGATCGGGCCACTGGCAAAGTCCAGTTGATCGCAAAAGCACTGAATCAAATGGACCGATCGGGTCTAGTTGAAACCGAAGCCGTTACCATTAAGGCGCGCGATGGCGTACCCCTTCATGGATACATTACCTTTCCGAAAACGGGTGAGCGCCATAACCCGCTAGTCATCATTCCGCACGGTGGTCCAAGAGCGAGGGACTATTGGGGTTTTGATTCAGAGACCCAAGTGCTGGCGCATCACGGATACATGGTGATGAAGATCAACTTTCGGGGGTCTGACGGGTATGGCCTCGATTTTATGCATATGGGTGATGGTGAGTGGGGCCGGAAAACGCAATTTGACATTATTGATTCTGTTCGTTGGGCAATTGATCAAGGGTATGCAGATCCCGAAAGAGTCGCCATCGTTGGTGCGAGTTTTGGTGGTTACTCTGCGCTTCAATCACCGATCTTAGAGCCGGATCTATTTAAAGCGGCTGTAGGCTATGTTGGTGTTTACTCACTGCCGATGCTCTATACGAAAGGTGATATCGGTGGTAACACCGGCAACTATCGCTTTCAAAGAGGCGGTAGCATTTATTTGGATGAAACGCTTGGCGTCGATAAAGCCGAACAACTGCGACAGTCACCCGTTGCCAACGTCAGTCGACTTAAAGCGCCCGTTTTGATTGTTCATGGCAAGGATGATGATCGCGCGCCGATTGAGCATGCTGAGCTGCTAATGAAAGTCATGGATGAGGCCGGTAAGCCCTATGAAACTCTGATTCGAGATAAGGAAGGGCATGGTTTCTTCAGCGAGGATAACCGAAAAGATTATTATACGTTGTTGGTAAGGTTCTTGAATAAGCATTTGGAATAAAGCATTCCGCTCGATTCGAGTCAATCTAGCTTACGGAAAGAATTTCCTGTATAAAAACAGTCAGTCTGTACTGTTTTTTTAAAAGGGAGGCCACATGGCTAAAACAACCGACCACGAAATTGTTTCGATCTACCCATTCTCTGATGAACAAGTTGACCAGATGATGCACAACTCTATGGAGTGCGTCCTCATGTGGGCAACCAAAGACTCTTGGCCAGTGGGTGTCACCCATGCATTTGTTTGGGAAGGCGATAAAATCTGGATCACTTTTGGTGAGCATCGTCATCGTACTGCCGCCATTAAGCGTAATCCGAAAGTCTCGGTGAATGTCAGCAGTAAGGGCTATAACGACGGCGCGTCCGCCGATCTGCCCGGCGGCGCAATCACCTTTAAAGGCACCGGCGAGTTCCACGATGACGAAGAAACCAAGCTTTGGTTTTATCGATTGCTCGCTAAGAAGTTAAACCCAGGCAACCCTGATGGGGAAGCCTATTGGGTTGATTTCTTGGACTCGCCGCTGCGAACCGTTTTGTCTGTCACGTCAGTCAAAAAAATTATGTACAACAGCAAACTTGCTGGCGCGCATATGGCCGGTACCGTGAGCGAAGATGAGCTCGGTGAGCGTTTAAGCTCCGATGCGGTACGAATGAACAAGTCCCGCGAAGACAAGGGTCTTGATCCGCGTTAGAGGCGCTAGAGCGTTTTCTTTAGCGTCAGCGCTTTGCTAAGGCTGCACGGGCGACGCGTTTACGCGAGGCGCCCGTGGCTAGTCTTAAGCAATGCCAAGCCATACCCGTTTTTATTCTGGGAACGTGATTTCTGCTGCGACTGCTTCTCCTGCGGCTTTGAAGCCTGCGACCGCGGCTTTCGGTAGCCAGTGGTTGATCGCAATTTGGTAGCTGTCGCGCTGTTGAATGAGTTCGTACCAAGCAGCAAGGGCGGGGTAACGCGTCATTACCTTATCTAATGCCAAGTGCTCTAAACGCAGCACATAAGGTGTCAGGGCATAGTCCGCAAGGCTAAGCTGCGTGCCTGCAAGAAAAGGCCTTAGCGCCAATTGCGCCTCGGCAAAGTCTAAAACCTGAAGGTACTGTGCAAACGCCGTTTTGAAGATTGGCGCATGAACGCCGTCTTGGATGACCATGGCGCGGTGACGCCTGCGCGCTTCATCCGGGATCTGAGCAATGAGCGCCGCGAGTTCAGCCTCTGGTTTCTTCAGTAATCCAGGCCGCGCGCCAATGGCGTAGGTTATGACCCCGCAGGCTGGGTGCAGGTGGTCATCCAATTGTTTGCAGAAAGCGCGCAGTTGATATCGCTCGATTGCGGTTTTAGGCAACAACGAGGGCTCGGGATAACAATCTTCGAGATACTCGTTAATCAAGGTGGACTCAGTGATCACCTGGGCTTGATGGACCAAGGTGGGGACCACCCCCTGGGGGTTCAGTTTTAAATACCCAGACTCAAACTGCGCGCCGCTTTGTAAGTCTAGGATGACAGATTCGAATTCGAGTTGTTTTTCGGCTAATACCAGACGCACTTTCTGGGAGCAGGTCGACATTGGATTGTGGTATAACTTCATGGGTTGCGCTCAAGGATTGGATTAAAGCAGTCTAAGCCGCTGCGATTAACCGCTGCAAGGCGGCCGTGTTGGACGATTTTGAGCGCGAGGGTCGCTGGCATCGCGCGTTGCTGAATCGGCTCAAGATTGCCTTGGCCTCGAGCCGGTTAGGACAGGCCCTGATCCGTGCCGTATTTAAAGGAGAGAGATTGCGTGATTAAAGGCATTCACCACATTGCCATTGGCGTGCCGGATATGGCGGCAGGCCTTGCATTTTATACCCAGGCCTTTGGATTCGAGGTGGTTCAACGGCAAACAATTGCGAACGCGCCTCTAGCGGATCAGGCCATTGGTCTGCCCGGAGTTGATGCCGACATGGCGATGTTGAAAACCGTGAACTGTTTTGTCGAGCTCTGGCAGTACCGCGCGCCGGTTGGATCTGACGCCACATCCAGGCCCTGTGATCTGGGTTACCCGCATTTTGCCGTTGAAGTCGAGGACATCGATTCGGAATATAAAAGACTTATTGCATGCGGCATGCGATTTGTTGGCGAGCCCGTCAATTTTGGGGATGCAAGCGCTGTGTATGGTCAGGACCCCTTCGGCAATACGATTGAAATCTATGAGATTCGGAACCCTGAAAAGCCGCGCTTGAGGGCGCATCAACGGCTTGAGCAGGATGGGGCATTGACTTAAGCCTGATGATTATAAAAACCAGTAAAACAACTGACGAGGATTAAAACCACCGATGAATTTTGATTTTTCCAGCGAGGATCGAATGATCCAAGAACAGGTTCGCAGATTTTTGAGCGAACAAAGCCCCCTGAGCCGACATCGATCGGTCATGGAGGGAGAGTCCCTACAGGCCAGTGACGTCTGGCAGGGTTTGGCGGAGCTTGGACTGCAAGGCACCGCCATTCCAGAAGCCTATGGCGGCGTTGGTGCTGGCTATCTGCCGCTTTGCCTTGTTGCGCAAGAGTTGGGCGGAGTGCTGGCGGCGGTGCCCTTTTCTTCATCGGTCTATCTGGCAACCGAAGCGATTACCTGTTTCGGGTCGACAGAACAGAAAGAGCGGTACCTGCCAAAACTCGCCTCTGGGGAATGGGTTGGCACCTTAGCGCTGAGTGAGGGGCCACTTGCGCCGTCGCCAACCAATCTTACGGTTGCTCGCTCGGGCGATACCGTATCAGGAAAAAAACTGGTTGTGCCCCACGGGCTTGCCGCCGACTTTGCGGTTGTGCTGGTCACAAGTGATGCCGGCACGGATCTGGTGCTTGCCGGGCTGGAGGCCGTTGAACGCAGTGCTGTGGAGATTGTCGACCCATCCATTGCCGCGGCGACGATCGATTTTGCCCAAACCCCCTGTGAGTCTTTGGGCGAGCCGGGTGACGGCTGGGCAATGCTTGAAACGCTGCAACACCGAGCGGCCGTGTTGTACGCCTTTGAGCAGATCGGGGGTGCTGAGCAGGCGCTCAATATGGCGGTCGCCTATGCCAAGGAACGTTTTGCGTTTGGCCGCCCGATTGGCTCTTTTCAGGCGTTAAAGCACATGATGGCGGATATGTATGTTGCGTTGAAATTGGCGGAATCCAATGCCTATTATGCGGCTTGGGCGTTGCAGAACGATGCGCCCGACCTGCACCTCGCTGCGGCCACCGCGCGGGTTTCGGCAACCCAGGCGTTCCAGTTATGCGCCCGTGACAACATTCAGGTCCACGGTGGCATGGGCTTTACCTGGGCATTTGATTGCCATTTGTTTTACCGGCGCTCGAATTACTTGGCCTTGGCCTTGGGCGGTCTAAACGAATGGGAAAATAAATTAGTGGATGCCCTGCCAAGCGCAGTGGCCTAGGAGTAGATAATGGATTTTACGGATACACCAGCAGAGACTGAATTTCGACAAACCGCGCGTGCGTGGATTCAAGACAATGCGCCGGCTTACTTAGAGGCGCCACTCTCAGGCAGCGGCTTTGGCTCAACCCGAACCGGTGATTTCGATCCGATTGCCGAGGCGAAAAAATGGCAGAAAACCAAAGCCGATGCCGGTTGGGCCTGCATTCAGTGGCCCAAGGAATACGGCGGCCGAGGCGCGACCCCCATTGAAAGTGTGATCTGGAGCCAGGAGGAAGGCGTTTACGGCAAGCTGAGCGGGACCTTTATCATCGGTCAAGGGATGTGCGCCCCGACCATGATGGCCTACGCCGGCGAGGAAGCGAAGTTGCGTTACCTACCCAAGCTCGCCAGTGGCGAGGAAATATGGTGCCAGCTGTTTTCTGAACCCCATGGCGGGAGCGACCTTGCCGGGCTGCGGACCAAGGCGGTAAAAGATGGCGATACCTGGGTCATTAACGGTCAAAAGATTTGGACCTCAGGCGCTCAACACAGTGACTACGGAATTTTGATTACTCGGACTGACTCTGACGTCGCCAAACACCGGGGTCTGACGATGTTTTTCTTGGATATGAAAAGCGACGGCGTGGACATCCGGCCGATTAAGCAGGCTAATGGTGATAGTGGCTTCAATGAGGTCTTTTTTGACAATGTGCGAATTCCGGACGCGCAACGTCTTGGCGAGGTTGGGGATGGTTGGAAAGTGGCCCTCACAACCTTAATGAATGAGCGCCTGGCCATTGGCGGTAGTATCGCCACTGGCTTTCCAGAGATACAAGCGTTGGTGTCAGAGCTTGTGCTGGCAAACGGGCCGGCAAGTAGTGATCAAGCGGTGCGATCAAAATTGGCAGATTGGTATGCCAAGAGTGCCGGGTTAAAGAATACCGGCGCCAGGGCGATCTCGGCGTTGTCCAAAGGCGAGATCCCAGGACCCGAGAACAGCATTGGTAAATTGGTCGCTGGGGGCATGATGCAGGACATTGCCAAGTTTGCGGTGGATTTACAGGGGCTTGGCGGCCTCGTCACCGATCCCGCAATTGCCCGAAGCCAGGCGCAAATTCAAGCGATGCTCATGCGATCACCCGCGGTCAGGATTGAAGGCGGAACGGACCAAATCCTGCGAAACATTATTGCTGAGCGGGTGCTTGGGTTGCCGGAAGATATGCGAGCGGATAAGGGGTTAGCCTTCAGCCAAATTCCGACCAGCCAAGACTCCGGGGCGCGCTGATTCGGCCTGGGCTTGGCGTCCAGGCTCGAGCAACTAGAGCCGGAGCAGGGCCATGCAGGATGACGTCGAAGGCCTTTCAAAGGTGATTGCCGTTTGATATCGACTGAAAAGGTGCTGTCGGCGCGCACGGGTGCGCCTTTGTGAATGGGCGGAGAGCAACGCGTGCCAGCAGGCTATTTTAAAATCGTGTGTTCGAACAGGAAGCCGCGCTATGAAACTGATTACCTTTACCGAGTCAGGTTGGTCTAGAGCCGGTATTCTAAACGGCGATGGGGTGATTGATCTCTCAATCGCGTGTCCGGGCTTGCCATCGGAAATGTTAGCGCTGATTCAGGCGGGTCCTCGCGCCATTGCGCTTGCGGCTTCCGTCAGCGAGCACTCGCCGCATTTCCCACTAACCGCGGTCACTCTAGAGGCCGTCATCAAACGGCCGCCAAAAATCATCGCGATCGGTTTGAACTACCGAGCTCATGCCGAAGAGTCGAATATGGCGCTGCCCGAGGTGCCTTTGGTCTTTACCAAGCAGTCAACTTCAGCCAATGGGCCTTACAGTCCGATCTATTGGTCTGAGGAAGGCAAAGCCATGGACTACGAAGGCGAGCTCGCCTTGGTGATTGCGAGAAACTGCCGGCGCGTCACGCGGGATCAGGCCAAAGAGGTGATTCTCGGGTATTGCGTGGCCAATGACGTGAGCGTTCGAGATTGGCAAATGCGAGGTAACCCGCCGTCCTTTACCATGGGCAAGTCCTGGGACAGTCATTGTCCCTTAGGGCCCTCGATTGTCGTTGATGAGGGCATCGACCCCCACAATCTGCGTCTGCAAACCTGGGTGAACGGCGCGCGCCGGCAGGATTCGAGAACCGATGATCTGATTTTTGATTGCTATGCGTTGATCGAATTCCTCTCGACCGCGTTTACCCTAGAAGCCGGTGACGTCATCTTGACCGGCACGCCGAGCGGCGTCGGGTTTGCGCAGCAACCGCCAGCGCAGCTTGTGCCTGGCGACCGGGTTCGGGTTGAAATCGAAGGTTTGGGGGCCATCGAGAACGAGGTGATTGTCGAGCCCGAGGCGGCCGCGCGATTCTAGATGGCCCGAAGAAAAACGGCCTTCCTTGATTAAAAACGGGACGCCGCCCAGCAGGCGCCGTACCGGCAGCCCGCAGTTCCGGTTGAACGTCTAGCCACCCATGCGCATTGCGCCAAGAAAATCCATTTTGCTCAGTTTCACGCCCTGCATGCGAAGCAGGTCATACCCCGTGGTGGCGTGAAAATAAAAGTTAGGCAATGAAAAGCTGAGTAAATAATTTGTAGCGGTGAACGGCATTTCGCGACTGCCCATCCGAAACACAACGGGGCTGTCGGCGCGCGCATCGAGGTCAGCAAGGTCTGCGCTATTCACCGCATCCAGTGCGGTTTGAACATGGTGGGTGAGGCCAGCATAGTCAAAGGCGAGTGAGAAATCAGGCGGCCCGGCATTACCCGTTTCGGTGCTAATTAAAGCATTCATTGAGTGATGGACCACGGAGACCATTTGAAAGTGCAGGGGCTGCATGTCTGCAATGAGCTTGAGTTGCACCGCGTCGTTGACGTCCTCGCCGGCGGCCTCATAGTGGGCGCGCCCTTTTTCAAGATAACCCAATACCGCGGGCAGAATCTGTTGGTAGGTTGGCATAACGACGGCAGATAAGGATAGGCTCATTGGAATTGACTCGTTGAATGGGAGTTTCAGTCTACCAAATCCATCGCGCGTCAGTCGGCTCTAATTGCGAAACCACGAAACCACGAAACCACGAAACCACGAAACCACGAAACCACGAAACCACGAAACCACGAAACCACGAAACCCCAAAACCCCAAAACCACGAAACCAAAAAGTCATAAGGTGCCCGAGTCCGATCGGGTCTCTGAATGCGTCGAGGCACTAAATTTTTGTTGGCCGGGCGTTAGCGTTTGAATAAACCTGCGAGTAATTTTGGTCTCTGGATAAACCCAATGGCCGCGGCGACGAGCAGCGCCGTATCCATGGGATAAGGCAGGGTATGAATGCCGCCGTGAACGCGAATTTTGCCGAGCACGGGTTGGGCCGAATTGAGCCAGTCCTGTATCGCAAGCAGGCCGTTTAACGTCTGCGATTGGACTGGCGTAAACGTGCGCACGCCAAGCGCTGCCGCGCCGCCAAAGGCCGCATCAAAGACCGGATGGGCGATGGATCGGGTTTGGGTAATGGGCGCCGTGTTGGCGGACACCCGTATTGGCCGGTCCGTGGCATTGGGAAAGGCACCGTGTTGCAGCCAGGTTTCGGCCGTCATGAGCTTTGCCAAATATTGCGCGGCTTGATAGCTTGCGCCTTGAATCCCAACCACAGAGCGGCTGGCGCCCTGATTGCCTTGCTGGGCCGCGCCGCCCCCGCGCCCCAGTAATCCCAGTCGGGCGAGCAATGCCTCCCAGAGCGGGCGACTATTTTTTCGATCGGTCAGCGCCGCGAGATCATGAGCCTCTAGAGGCGTCGCTGTGGTTGGCGACAGAAGCAGCGTCGTGCTGCGGATGAGCGGGGCTGGCAAAGCATTCACGATTGCGTTCATCGCGGCGGTGAGACGCATTTCCCGCGCCTGCCCCGGGGCATACGCGTACAAGCACAGGTCCAGCGGCTCGCCCGCGGCAAATGCCAAGATCGTGGCAAGAATCTCAGCGGGTTGGGTGAGCAAATTGACGCCGTCGGCGACATATTGAATACCGCCACCGCGATGCTCGGAGGCAGCAAGCATCGTTGGGGCTGCGAGATCGAGCCAGAGTATCTCGGCGCCGGCTGCGTTAAATTGTGTGGTCGGCGCCATCTCGGCGCTGGCGCCAAAGATCACAACCTTGCGTTGTGACAGATCGACGTGTTGCGGGTTGTCCAAGTTCTGCGTCAGCCAATCCAGAGCGGTCTTGGCGTCCCTTGAAATGACGTTCTTTGATGAAAGCGCCTCGCCCAGACGTGTGAGATCGGCCCAGTCTTGGTCTAGAAAATGAAGATTGGGTTGCCAGCCAGGCTGACAATTACTGGGTAAGCGTTCAAGGGGTAGTGCTTGTGATGGCGTTGCCAGATGGTCTTGTAACGACTGGGTCCCCTCATCGCTTTGGTAGACCAAATGCGCCTGAAAGGTCTCTGCCAGCAGTCGCGCGATGTCGGCTCGGTTTGACTGGTTGATCCGCGCGGCCTCAAAGCGCGGCAGGACGGCCGCATACTGACGCTTAAAATCCCGCGCGTGTTTGGGGAACTGAATCGCTTTAAAGACCTCCGGGTACGCCTCGACCGCCGCCGCCAAACAGGTATAAAGGATTTGGCTTGCCGAGGCGCCTTGGATCAGTTGAATGCCGGGTTCTGAAATGGTCATGATGGGTATTGCGCCTGAATCAGTCGAGGTTAGAGCAAGGTCTTTTACGGCTTCCTGAAGCTTACCAAAATGCCTTGAAGGTCCCGGTATCTTACCGCACACCGCTGAATAGGTACGGCTATCCGTATTCTATCGCCACGACCGGCCTTAAGGCGGTTTTGAGTTGCGCAACCCTTTTGGATCTTGGAATCAGCATCAATGGCCTAAATCGGTAATCGACCAATTGGGGTTTTTTAAAGAATGGGGGCGTCTAACAAGGCCAAAATAATCCAGCGCGATTAGATGGGATCCTTCTTAAAATCGAGAACGGAGCATCTGGGCCGCGAGACGGGTCAGGTTTGCCCAACGGCGGGCGGGCGCTGCTGCGCAACCTGGGCTTGCTGAAATCCTGGCCGCGCCTTAAGGCGTTGAAGGTACGCTTGCGTCGGGGCTTTATAGGCTTTCGAAATACCCAGGTTCTCACCCAGATACAGCGCGTAACCGCATGCAATGTCAGCAATGGTGAATCGATCCGCGACCAGATATTCATGATCGGTGACCCTGGCATTGAGCATTCGCAAGCGCGCCAGATACCACTTCTTATAATCTTCACCCACCAGTGCCTTGGTCTCATCGGGCTCGAGCTGGGTGTATCTCAGGTAGAGCGTTTGCGGAAATGTAAGGGTTGCATCGCTGTGATACAGCCAGTTGAGATAGGCGCCGTACTCGGGCGCCTCCGGCCTGACCCCGAAGTCATATTGCTGATACCGCTCGACGAGGTAGTGACAGATCCCCGATGACTCGGTTAAAGCATGATCGCCATCGACAAAGTAAGGCACCGTGCCCAGCGGATTCACCTCAAGGTAGCCCGCATGAAGGAATCTTGGGGGAAACGGCATAACCTCCAGCTCGTAAGGCAGGCCCATTTCTTCCAAGGCCCAAAGCGCTCGAAGTGATCGTGCATCCTGACAGTGCCAAAGTTTCATGTAGTGCTCCTCGTGTTGTTGCGAGACTCGGTTTGCGCGCGTCGGCAAGCAAGCTTAAAAATACGCCCGGCAGGGTTTGCCTCGCGTTGAGTACTGGCCTGCGCGAATTGTCGGCTCCGGCGTCACGCAGTTCAAAACGTGATATTGAATGTGGTAAATCAAAGCTGACTTGATCTTAAACGCAGCGTGGTCGTGAAGAAAGTCTGCTTTGGTCAGCGCTGAGGGGGCAAGCTAGGGGCACTTACACTGCTTTGACTAGGGCGTCAGAGGGTGATGGAGATACCGAACGGTGCTGAGGCTTACCCAATGCGACCGGTTCTTCGCGTTTTTGGCCCATTGGTTCGCCTCGATCGAAGACGCCCTGCCGTGCAAGGCGCAAGGTGAGGATACAAAGGTGCAATTTGTTGCAGGTTGGGCCATCCTTTACGCTTTGTAACCAATGGAGCTGCAATGACGTTTAACAGATTAACATGGGGTGTAAAGGCGAGTTTTAAGGCGTACGTTGAGGCAGCCGGCGGGTCGATCACCTTGAGTGAGGGCGCAACGCTTGCTGAGGATGGGGCCTTTCGTTTTGCCGCAGTACCGGGTGGCGATCTCGCTTTTGGGCCGGATGGTAGTGCAACCGGTGCGATGCGGTTTTCGGGCGCGGTCACCTTCGAAGCACACGGCGGGATGCTTAAATCAACGCTCACGGAGCTGGGGATCGAGGCTGGGCCGGATGGGCTCGTGCTCACCGCATTGCAAGCGCCAATGAATAAAGACCGGTGTACGATCGCCCAACTGACGCCGGATAACGTCGGCGATGGGGGGGGCATGACGCTGGGCTCGGCCATTACCTTCGATGGGATGTACCAGATTGCGGACAACTATCCGCCCGGAACAGCATTAGACCCACTGCAACTAGATTAATCAGAACAAGCAATTATACCCCCGCGTCAAAACAGAGACGGGGGTAACGCTTATTCTTCGGGTACTGAAATATCAAACCGAATGGTTGCGAACGTATTTGGCGCAACGAGCGTGTTCATCACTTCAAATTCAACCAAAAGGTCCTTGGATCCTTTCGCGATTTGAAACTCAATATGGGCCGTGTTGTTGGGCGCCACCTCAATAACCGGCCCGTGCCGGCGAATACTATAATCGGACAGGTTTCGGAGTTGGAAGGTTGCGTCTGAGTCATTGACGAGTGTGACCTGCACGGTAGTGCCTTTCCAAACAGGGTTTGTTGCTTTCAGGCTTGCTTGCAATAAGGCGTTTAGCTCGGGCGGACGACCGATGAGGGTATTCTGCCACCAGACCACGGTTCGACGAGAAAACAAGGCTTCTTTTGCGGCTTCATTCGATTTTTCAGCCGCAAAGGCCAGTGTGACCGGTCGATGCCCACCGGCTTCAGGGTGATAGTCCCAGTCGATCAAATTGTGCACATCGGACGTGCCAATCAGCGTGAGGTTGTGTTTTAAGGCAAGTCTCAAAGCATTTTCGTAAAATCGGCCACCGTTCGCGATCTCGACGCCATGCAACCGACCGGCGCCAATTTGTTCTTGATGAAATGCCCCCAGCGCTGCCTTGGGCGTTGCGAATTTCGGATGATTCCAGAAGGTGAAGGCACCCTGATCGTTCGCCAGTTTCAGCACTTCGGCCGCCGATTGAGTTGTTGCAAGGTCATAAGCAACGAGGGTTACGTAAGCCGCTTTATTAACAAAAGGCGCCCAGACAGCAGTCCCATCGATCTGAACTGGATGCGCCTCAGAAAATGCCCCCGCTGAGGCGGCTTTCGCAAACGCAATGGCTTGCGCCTCATCCGCAAACTGATGCTCTGGAAGGTAAGTGTCGGCCCCGCGTTGCCGCACCAAAGCGTTTGCATCTTTTATGAAGACGGCATTCATGTGTCCTGCCTCATCATTACGGGTGATCTCGATGCCAGGAATAATTAAAAGATCTAATTTTTCAGCAGCCTGGGTTGCCAGATCAAATGATCTATTTCGATCTGGATGCGGAATATCCAAAAGGTGAGGCTGCCACTCAAGGTGCTCCGTGACCGCGATGCCATCCAGCCCATCGCGCTCGGCCTCAGCAACTCGAATCGTTGGCCAAACATGACCGTCCGAAAAAACAGAGTGGGTGTGCAGATCCAAAACCAGGGTCTGGTACCCTTTTACATCAGGAAAGTGGATGTCTCGTTCGCTCGCGGGCACATTCGGAACAACCCCATGACCGAACGCAGAAAAGCCTGCGAAGCAAAGTAGCCCGGTAAGGGATATTTGGCGAATTCGTGTTTGCTGATGATTCATAAAACATCCTTAACCCATCGGTTTTTTTTGAGGCTATTCTGCGGGTCGGTATCCCGTCATTGAAAATACCTTAGGGCGAATCGGGTGCCGCGCGTCAGCGCGGCACCCGTTCTTTTCTCATCGTTCGAAAAACCATTACATCGCGTCGAATGAAAGCGGGTTCTCAAACAAGCGTCACTAAGTTAGTTTGCGCAAGCAGCGCGAATGAAGGGATGCTATCGCGCGCCCGACCCACCCTCTAATCAGACTTGCGAGACCCTTCGAAGGTCGCCTGACCGAACGCGCCTAATTTCGCGGTCCCTGAAATGCTATCGCCCGAGATCACGGCTTGGCATTCAATGGTCATTGGCATGGGCTGCGTCATCGCAATGTTAAAGGTCAGCGCATCGCCGTCTACTGCGCCATCGTTAAAGGTCTGTTCACCCTGGGGGCCTGCCATCGAGCCAGACAGCACGCCGTTTTCCTCGGTGAGAGAAAGCGTTGCATCTTGCGCGCCCATCGGGGATTTCAGGGTGACTGCCCATTGACCGGTTGCTGACATAGTGATCTCCTGTTATTGGTCTTGTTTCCTGAGAATACGCCAGATAAGCACGTGCCAACACCCTTGATTGACCAAGGCCATGGGCTAATTCAGCCGCCGCGACCTTCATTATCGCAACCATCGGCCCAGCGAGTCATGCTTTTATTGAGCCCAAAGGCGGGGCGGATTGATCACGGGCCGCGTGCTAACGCTCATCGAAGATAACCTAACTCGGAGGCAGCGCCGTCACGCTGGAGGCGCACTGTAATCACCAGGCCGTGAAAACCTGCAACAACCGCGTCTCTTGGATGCCCGTTTGCTGTATGCAGAGGGTTAATCCCGCGCTTTTTAAGCTGCAGCGCGCAGCTCATTCAAGCGGAGTCAATGTTGCGTTAGCGCTATTCTTTTTCTGAGGTCTTGTGCCAAATACTTTTAAAGTCTTCGGTCGAGTTGACGCGAGGATAGGGCTCGGCGGGAAGGTCTTTGCCTAAAAAATCACACAGCGCAGGCCAGCCATTCACTGCCTCAAAGACCAGTAACTTCGCCGGCTCGACGGTCTTAATAACGGCGTCATTGTGTCGGTTAAACACCTCGATAACATGTTGCCGGTCATCCATACGACCATCGAAAACCCGGTTCCAAATAATCTCCATCGCCCATTGGCCGGCGGCCTGATTAGCAGGGTCATCACTATCAAAGCGGGCCTTGGACGAGGCGTAAATTGTGTTCATGACACTGTCGTACCACTTCTCAGGATCACGCAGGGACAAGATGATTTTGGCGTCCGGGTAGACCACGCTCAGTGCCTGCCAGAGGTTGCAACTGGGCCAGTCGACCGTTGCCGTATAACCGGAGAAAAGCGCAGGCCAGTCGACGGCGTCACCACGATGCGCGGCCTGCCAGAGGCCTTGATGGTCCGGGTGATTTCGCAATTCCATCATGTGGTAGCACTTTTGATAGCCGAGCATCTCGAGGGCGTATTTGAGCGAGAGGGTTCCGGTTCGGCCAAAGCCGGCGCCGATGACTTCGAGTGTCATGTGGTTTCCTTGTGTTGTGTTAGGAGCAACAGTTTTGTTTGGGTTGAACTACATCACAAAAAGCGTGAGCGCTCAATCAACCGAGATGCTGAGGCGGCGTATGCCGCCCAGAATCAATGGGATTCAAAAATAGGGACCCTCTTCTGCGGTCTGCGCGGTATTGAATGGCGCCCCTTAGTCCTCCCAAGGCTGATAATAATTAGCTGGGCCTTCCGCACGAATATCGCTTAACCAGTCGCCTTCATAAGGCCACTGCTCTGGATGGTCTGGATGAGGACCCTGCCAAAATCGCTCGAAGGGACCTGCAGCGGCGACCGTCTCCAAAGACCAGGCCTGACGACGGTAGGTCCAACTGTCGGGTACGAGCCGATGCGCGGCCTGAAAGTGTTCAACCGCAATGGCCTTTTGATCCTGCACAACCGCCTCACAGGCCAGCTCAAAATGCGCATGCCCCAAGGCGCGCTCGGTCGATTGCGGCCCTGATCGGCTAATCACCTCACTGGCTGAAAGGGCATAAGGGCTGTCAGCGCCGTGGGTTATCCAGTTTTTTAAGGCGGCGTGATAGGCCGCGGGGTCACTTTCAATGTGCGCGGCTTCGCCCATGATGTCCATCATGCGGGCGGGTAAATCCGGTGGTGGACCAGTGGGTGCACCCGCGTCACTAACAGGCGGCGGTGGCGCTGAGGTCACACCTCGGATGATCATCCCTTGCTCGTCGATCCAAATAGATTGTGGAATATTGACGACGCCAAATAACCGTGCAACATCATGGTGGGTATCAATTAGGGCTGGATGGGTTGGTGCTGCGGCTTCAATGGCCGCTCGACAGCCGCGCGACCCGAGACTATCAAGACCAACCGTGATCAGTTCAACCCCTAGGTGATGAACTTCGTCTCGTAATGCTCGCCACACGGACAAGTGATTTGCGCAGCCTCAGTAGGGCGCCCAGGCATAAACAATAATTTTTTGCCCTAGAAAGTCGGATAAGCGATGCAATGTGCCATCCAGGTCTGGCAGGCACAGATCGGGCGCTTTGGCACTGGATATGGCGCGGCCGCCCAGGCTGTCTGGTCCGATCGCAAGCACATCCATTCTGGGTTCTTCAACGAGCGGCAGGTTCATTGCATTGGCCAGTGCAACGGCGGGGAGGTCTTCGGTGTCGGTTGCGAAAGGTAAGGGAATGCAAGTTTCTGCCTTGCAGGCGCCTTCTGGCTTGATCACCCATCCAGTTGCTGCCTCAAAAGCGTGTTTCTCTATCGTTTGGC